>JAABUM010000881.1_pt1 | contig 48416 bp, 54 predicted proteins | sample 5559161 | NCBI WGS metagenome assembly JAABUM01 (sample SAMN10711868, study PRJNA513369) | rock metagenome | isolation source: Antarctica rocks | place: Antarctica: Victoria Land, Siegfried Peak nord
AGGTAGTCAGGACGCGGGCCTGATCAGCGGGCGAGAAGCTCCGTGAGGGAGCGGGCCGCGGCCTCGGTGGCGGCCGTCTTGGTGTCAGCTTGGGCCACGGCGTAGCGTCGCGACGCTCGGTCGACTGATAGTACGGTCCACGGACTTGCACCATCCTCGCCGCTCAACTCGACGTAGAGGCGGGTCCGGTCGTGCTCGACTCGAAGGCGGTGCGCCTCGTTGCCGTCTTCGTGCAGGATGCGGCGCCGCTCGGGATCGGCAACGAACGAGGTCCATCGACTGCCAGGCACCCGACCAGGTAACCACAGAAAACGGCGCGACTCGCCGTCTCTGACGAACGACGGCCGACCGAAGCGGTGGGCGTCGACGACTTCGACGCTGCTTACGATCGGATGACCTCGGCGGTGATCCCACCCGACGCAGCATCGTCGAATGCCTGGCCGAGCGGCCGCGGGCCGTCGGCGAGCTTGCCGACCAGCTGCCGGTCAGCCGGCCGGCGGTGTCCCAGCATTTGAAGGTGCTCAAGCATGCGGGGCTGGTCACCGAGCAGGCGGCGGGCACTCGCCGGATCTATCGGCTCAACCCGATCGGGGTGGCCGCGCTGCGCGACCAGCTGGACACATTTTGGAATCGGGCGTTGACCGGCTACACCGACGTCGTCGAACAACCACCAGAGGAGAGACCATGACCCAGGCAGCGACCGCGGTGGTCCGCAGGCAGATCATCGTGCAGGCGCCGATCGAGCGAGCCTTCACCGTGTTCACCGAGCGATTCGGCGACTTCAAACCGCCCGAGCACACCCTCCTCGGCACGGCAATCGCCGAGAGCGTGTTCGAACCACGCGTCGGCGGCCACATCTACGACCGCGGCGTCGACAGCAGCGAATGCCGCTGGGCGCGCGTCCTGGCCTACGAACCACCGGAACGAGTGGTGTTCAGCTGGGACATCGGCCCGCAGTGGCAGATCGAGACCCAGCCGGAGAACATCAGCTAGGTCGAAGTCCGGTTCGTCGCCGAAACCCCGCTGCGCACCCGGGTCGAGCTGGAGCACCGCAACATCGACCGGCACGGCCCCGGCTGGCAAGCCGTCCGCGACGGCGTCGCCGACGACGCCGGATGGCCGCTGTACCTGTTCCGCTACGCCGCCTGTTCACCGAGGGCAACTGAAACGGCGCCGATCACCGCGAGCATCGAGGTCAACCGGCCCGCACCGGACGTATTCTCCGACGCCACCGACCCGACCCGCTTCCGCGGATGGCAGAAGGGCGTCGTCGACGTCAGAAGCGAACACGCGCCGACGAGCCCCAGATCCGTTCACCCGGCCTGTCAGTAGGACATCCAGACGCTCCTGGAAATGCCGCTGCGCGGATGTTTCGGGGAGGCATAAGGGAGACAAGGGTGCGAACCAAGCCATCGCGCGGCTTTGGGTTGCTACCACCTCACGCGTGAGTTACCTTCGTCACACCCAATGAGGAGCGGCGACGATGACCGATGCACGGCTGCGGCTCGACGATCAGCTTTGCTTCGCGCTCTACGCTGCCACCAACGCGATCACCCGCGCCTACCGTCCGCTGCTGCGTGAGCTGGGTATCACCTACCCCCAGTACCTGACGCTCATGGTGCTGTGGCAACACCGCACCGGCACCGTCAGCGAACTCGCGCAGCATCTCGACCTGCCCGCCCATGCCATGACGCCCCTGCTGCAGCGACTAGAACAAGCCGGGCTGATCGTGCGCCGGCGCAGCCCAATAGATAGCAGGGCGATGCTAATCGAGCTGACGTCGGTCGGCGTCGAACTCGAGACGTCCGCAGCCGCCGTCCAACGCACCGTCAAATGCGCCACGGGCCTTTCTCCCGAAACTCTCGCTGCCCTGCGCGGCGAGCTGCACGACTTGGTCGACGACATGCGCGCAACTGCCGCAGGCCCCCATCCGATGGAAGGAAAAGCATCATGACCCTGAATGTGCCCGACACCCGACGGCTCGCTCCCGAGGCCGACCCGGCAACCGCCCCCCAAATGCACCCGACCGACGCGACGCTCTACGAGCGTCTCGGCGGCTGCTACGGCATCGCCGGTGCCGTCGACGTGCTCGTCGACCGTCTCTTCAAAAACGTCAAGGTGAACGCCAACGACAAGGTCCACGAGCACCACGGCAACCCCGTGAACGCCGCCGGTTACAAGTTTCTCGTCACCGCCTGGTCTATCGAGGCCGTCGGTGGCCCGAAGTGCTACATCGGCAACGACATGAGCGTGGCGCACGAGCATCTCAGCATCGACAAGGACGGCTTCGACGCCGTCTACATGGAAATCGAGGCCACCCTCTTTTATCTCGGCGCCCCCGCCCAGGAAATCAACGAGTTCATGAACATCATCGAGAGCTTCCGCTCGGAGGTGGTCGCCTAGCTGTGACGTGCGGGCAGGTCGGTGACCGCGCCACAGTCGATCAACCTAGAGTTCCCACTTTCCTTGACTCGTTCCAGTAAGCCGCGCACACTCGGCGGTGATGGAACTGTTGCCTGATCGCCCTGCGACGGGGCCCCCGGATGCGCGGACGTTGTTGCGTGCGTCGGGTCTGCGCGTCACCGGCCCGCGGATCGCGGTGCTGGATGCGTTGGCAGCACATCCGCATGCCACCGCGGACAACGTGGCGGTGCATGCACGGCTGGCGTTGGGCTCGGTGTCCACCCAAGCGGTGTATGACGTGCTCAACGCGTGCACCGACGCCGGTCTGGTGCGGCGCATTGAGCCGGCCGGCTCGCCGGCCCGCTATGAGACCAGAACCGAGGACAACCACCACCACCTGGTGTGCCGCTCCTGCGGCACCGTCGCCGACGTCGACTGTGTCGTGGCCGCAGCCCCGTGCCTTACCCCGTCGCAGGACCATGGCTTTGTGATCGACGAGGCCGAGGTCTTGTTCTGGGGTTATTGCTCCATCTGTCAGAACACCCGAGCACCGAACTGAGGAGAACTCATCATGACGTCACCGTCGAACGGGCACACCACCACCAACGCGGGTATCCCCGTCGCCAGCGATGAGCATTCGCTGACCCAGGGGGCCGGGGGTGGCATCTTGATGCAGGACCACTACCTCATCGAGAAGATGGCGCAGTTCAACCGGGAACGAGTCCCCGAGCGTGTCGTGCACGCCAAAGGTGGGGGCGCCTTCGGGGAGTTCGTGGTCACCGAGGACGTCAGCGCCTACACCAAGGCCGACTTTCTGCAGCCGGGCAAGAAGACCGAGATGCTGGCCCGGTTCTCCTCCGTCGCGCCCGAGCAGGGTGGCGCGGACACCCAGCGCGACCCCCGTGGTTTTTCGTTGAAGTTCTACACCGAGGCGGGCAACTACGACATGGTCGGCAACAACACGCCGGTCTTCTTCGTCAAGGACCCGATGAAGTTTCAGGACTTCATCCGCAGCCAGAAGCGGCTGCCGGACTCGGGGCTGCGCAGCAACGACATGCAGTGGGACTTCTGGACCCTCTCCCCGGAGTCCGCCCACCAGGTGACGTGGCTGATGGGCGACCGGGGCCTGCCCAAGTCCTGGCGGCAGATGAACGGCTACAGCTCGCACACCTACCAGTGGATCAACGCCGCCGGCACCAAGGTGTGGGTGAAGTACACCTTCAAGACCGACCAGGGCAACGACTACCTCACCCAGGCCGAAGGCGACACCCTGGGGGGTACCTCGCCCGATCACCACCGCCAGGACCTGTTCGGCGCCATCACCAAGGGCGACTTCCCGTCCTGGACGCTGTACGTGCAGATCATGCCGCTGGAGGACGCGGACGGCTACCGGTTCAACCCCTTCGACCTGACCAAGGTCTGGCCGCACGGGGACTACCCGCTGATCAAGGTCGGCACCATGACGCTGAACCGCAACCCGGAGAATTTCTTCGCCCAGATCGAGCAGTCCTCCTTCGAACCGTCCAACCTGGTTCCCGGCATCGACGTCAGCCCGGACAAGATGCTGCTGGGCCGGTTGTTCTCCTACCCCGACGCGCACCGCTACCGCATCGGCGCCAACTACACGCAGCTGCCGGTGAACGCCCCGAAGTCGCAGGTGAACTCCTACGCCAAGGACGGCAACATGCGCTACACCTACAACGATCCGGCCATCCCGGTGTATGCACCCAACTCCCATGGTGGGCCTGCGGCGGACACCGCCACCTACGACGACGGCGCAGGCTGGTCGGCGGGCGGGGAGATGGTGCGTTCGCCCTACGTCGACCACGCCGAGGACGACGACTGGGGTCAGGCGGGCACCCTGGTCCGTGAGGTGATGGACGACGATGCCCGCGCCCGACTATTGGGCAACATCAGCGGGCACCTGCTGAACGGGGTGAGCGCGCCCGTGCTGGCGCTGGCCTTCCAGTACTGGACCAACGTGGACGCCGAGCTGGGTAAGAAGGTCGAGGAATCCGTGCGCTCGCAGCAGAGCGAGGAGGCCCCCACCACCGGGCAGAGCCCCACCGCCCCGCACAACGAAGCCGCCAAAGTCTGAGCGGTATCACGACGACACCAGACACCCGCCACCGTTTCCGGGCACCGCACCGAATGGACTGATCGTTCCTCTCCGGTAGGGCCTTCCCCCGGGAAGGCCTACCGGGTGGGCAACCAGCTCACGGCAGCGACAGCCTCGTTGCCCCCTGCCCCTCAGCCTGGGCGCGCAAGGTCCCTTGCTCTTTTGGGGGCACGGCCGAGCCGCTAGGCCTGGGGAGCTTCGCGCATGGCGGACCTGTCCAGACTGTGCAGTGCAAGTTCCTCCCCGCAGCGCCGGTCAGACCTAGGCTGGCACTGACACCACCGGTTTCGGCGGCGTGAGGCAGCGCCCCGACCGTAGGATGCCCCGATACCCCTCCGGGAGGGCGCTGCCGTCCCCGCGGCTTCGTCCCGACATAGTCAGGAGAACACCCGTGGCGAATTTTCCGGCCATCACCCACGTCGCGTTGACCGTCACCGACCTCGACCGCAGCGCGGTCTGGTACGAGCGGCTGCTCGGCGTCGAACCCGTACTTGACGAGGACGCCGGCGGGTTTTACCACAAGGTGTATCCCCTCTCGGGCGGCATGCTGCTCGGGCTGCACCTGCATCCCGGTGGGGACAATGGTGAGCAGTTCAGCGTCACCCGGCCGGGGCTGGATCACGTGGCGTTTGGCTGCGCGAGCCGCGACGAGCTGACCGAGTGGCAGGCCCGCCTCGAAGAACTCGGGATCGCTCACGACGGGATCATCGACGCGGCCTACGGCTCAGGACTGTCCTTCAAAGACCCCGACGGCACCGCGCTGGAGTTCTTCGCACCACCCGCCTGACATCCCAGCAGCGCGGCCCCGCCCACCATTGATCAAAAGCGTTGGGCGCTAGGTGCATCTCCGAGGCAATGTCCCCAGCAGAGGCCCAAGAGGTCGCGATACTCGCTCGCAGCAACTTCCCTCAGACCGACGGGCCGCACGAGTGCCTAGTGGTCAGTGCGCCGCAGGCGTCGCGCGATGGGCGGGAAGGTCGGGGGCGTAGAACCGGCTGCTGTCCAGCTGCCGGGTGAGTTCGACCACCAAGCCCGGCCACTCCGGCCCGGTAGGTGCTGCTGCTGATTGCCCCTCCGGTGCGGGTTCGCGCATGGCCCCATCCCGCAACCTCGGACTTCACCGATGCCATTGGGGCCGCCGTCGCACTCGCCGGGTTCGTCGCCACCCGGTGACAAGTTTCATCACGGATCCGAGTGGCTCTGTCAAGCGAAGTTGGCCCCAGGGTGACGGAGAAAGTTGCCCCCGCCGATGGTGCTGCGTGGGACGGCAATGCATCCTGCACTGCCAGGTATTAGTACACGACTTGCTGTATCGTTTTGGTGTGCTGACTGAGGAGACCGACCTCGATGCCCTGACCCGGTTTGGGCGAGCTCTGGCCGACCCGCTCCGGGCTCGACTGCTGCTGGCGCTATGTGCGGGTCCGGGCTACCCGGCGACCCTGGCGGACGCTCTCGGGGTGTCGCGGGCCCGATTGTCCAACCATCTGGCCTGTCTGCGGGATTGCGGTCTCGTCGTGGCCGCCCCTGAAGGGCGGCAGGTGCGCTATGAGTTGGCCGACTCTCGGATGCGGGATGCGATTGGTAGTCTACGGTCGGTGGTGTTGGCCGTGAGTACCGACCGCACGTGTCCAGATTCCGCGTCGCGGGGCTGCTGCTGATGCCCGGCGCGAGCCTAGGCACCACACCCCAGCGCCGGGATGCCCTGACACGACGGGTGCGCTTCCTCGTCGCCGCAACGATCACCTACAACGTGGTCGAATCCGTGGTCGCCCTCACGGCGGGCACCGTCGCTTCGTCGTCGGCGTTGGTGGGTTTTGGGTTGGACTCTGTCATCGAGGTCTCCTCGGCGGCTGCGGTGGCTTGGCAGTTCTCCGCCCGCGACCACGCGGTGCGGGAGGCTAGGGAACATCGGGCGTTGCGGATCATCGCGATCTCGTTCTTCGGGCTCGCTGCGTTCGTGGCCGTCGATGCGCTGCGGTCCTTGCTTGGTGTGGGTGAGGCCCAGCACTCCACCGTCGGGATCGTGTTGGCGGCGGTGTCGCTGTTGGTGATGCCATTCCTGTCCGCTGTGCAGCGCCATGCTGGCCGCCAGCTTGGATCAGCGTCTGCGGTGGCGGACTCGAAGCAGACCTTGTTGTGCACCTACTTGTCCGGGGTGCTGCTGGTGGGGTTGTTGGCGAACAGTCTGCTGGGGTGGTCGTGGGCCGATCCGGTTGTTGCGCTGGTGATCGCGGCCGTGGCCCTCAAGGAGGGTCGCCAAGCGTGGCGGGGTGAGGGATGTTGCGCCGGCGGGTGCGGCCCTCGCCGCCAGTGATGACAGCTGCGCACCGGGTTGGGTATACGGCTGCTAGAGCTGCCAGCAGATGGGCAGAATCCACACCCGGCCGAGGCGGGGTGGGGGCTGCGGACGCCGCTGGGGGAGCAGCCGCCGAACGCCTGGGGTCGACGAGGCATCACCCATTGCCATGCCACCGGGTGTGGGGGAACGCTGGTAGCCGCACACCAGCATGTCAGCCGTCGGCGGCACATCATGTTCCCCTCGTTGGTGTACCCGCGGGGAGTACTGGCCGACCCGTCAGCTCTTCTGCGGCAACCAATGCTCTAGCGAAGACAATCGAGCCTGGAGGCGGGCAAGGCGCGAGTCTCGCGTCCGTTGCCAGAGGGTGTCGAGTACGTCTGCGGTATCCCCATACAGCTGGGCGAGTTGGCTCCGCTGCTCCACTGTCCGGCCTGCATAATCATTGGCGCCTAACTGTCGAGGGGGCGCCCCTGCGGGATTCCCCGCGCGTCAACTCCAAGGCGGCGAGCTTGGCGTTGTAGACGTCGAGGGCGGCTTGGTCGTCGTCCATGTCGAGATCGGCTGTTGCGCTGTCGTCGGCGCCGATGGTGGCCTGGCGGCGGATGCGGTCCAATCGCGGGCCCAGCCCGCGTTTGCCCTGTTCGGCTCTGGTCCATTGCCAGGCGGTGAGGAGCATCAGGATCATCATCAGGCCGTCGCCGAGGAACCACATGATCGCGCCTGCGGTCCGTTGATCAGCGAGCGCGCCTGGGCCCCACCCGGGGTGGGAGGCGGCGTAGGCCGGTGCCAGCGGTCGACCGGTCAGCATCAGCCCAACACCGACCAGGGTGTCGGGGCCCATGCACAGGCCCAGCACGACGAAACGTAACGGATAGGACAGCCACCGCGGGCCGGCTTCGGATCCAACGAGCGGCAGGAACAGCAGATACCCGCTGACCAGGTACAAGGCAAGTTCCGCGTCGTGGATCCACATGTGGGTGGTCATGGCCTGTTGGAAGCCGGTGAGGTGGGTCAGCACGATCACCGCCGTGTACAGCGGCACCGTCAGTGCCGGGGAGGTGAGGACCGTGAACGGTCGCGCGGCTATCACGTCGTCACGCGGAGTCCGGGAATCGGGGCGGCGGGCGTCACGCACCAGCCGGATGGGTTGTGCCCACACCAGCAGCACGGGGGCGACCATGATGAGGATCAGGTGGACGAGCATGTGCACCCAGAACAGGCTGTGCGCATACACGGCCATGCTGCTGTTCAACGCGACGACCAGCACCACCATGGCCGCCAGCCAGCTCGTCGTCCGCCCCCACGACCACGCACCGTCGCACCGGGCCAGTCGCCGCACCAGCAGCAGGTAGCCGATGGTGACTGCGATCATCAGCAGGTCGGCGATCGGCGTGAACGTCCACGACGTGAGCACGGATGACCACGTCGGCGCGTCAGTGGTCATGGCCGGCTCCCCTTCTCCCGCCCTCCGCATGGGTCTGCAGGGCGGCGAGGACGCTTTCGTGGGTGATCCACCCGGTCAGCTGTTCTCCGCCCGCATTGAAAACGGGCAACCCGGTGCCCGACGACGCCGACAACGCCTGCAGCGCATCGGCAAGGGTGGAGTCATCGGTGATCGTCGGGGGCAGGGTCGCGAGATCGGCGACCGTCTTGTCGCGCGAGTGGGGCTCGCTGAGAGTTTCGGCCACCGCCCGCGCCGACACGCAGCCACAGTAGGTTCCTTCGACGGTGACGACGGGGAGCATGCCGTGCGCGGAGAGAGACAGGATTCTGCTGGCCTCGGTGAGGTCGGTGGTGTCGCATAGTGGATCGGGCACCGGCTGCGCCGCCTGCCGTACGGCCATCTCGGTAAACGCGGCAGGCTGGCCTGGCGCGTCGAGGTCGACGCCGCGGCGCAACAGCTTGCCGGTGTAGATCGTCTCCTTGGAGAGCAGCTTGCTGATGCCCGAGGCCATCACGACGGCCGCCATCAGCGGGAGGATGATGGTGTACTCCCCGGTGAGCTCGAACAAAATGATTACCGCGGTGATCGGCGCCCGGGTGGCCCCGGCCAGAGCGGCCCCCATGCCGATCAACCCGTAGGCACCGGCCGACGCGGTGACGCCCGGCGCCAGGGTGTGCACGACGTCACCGAAGGCGGTGCCGGCCATCGCCCCGACGAACAGCGTGGGCGCGAACACCCCGCCGGAGCCGCCCACCCCGATGGCCAGGCTGGCCGCGAGCATCTTGCCGATCATCAGGATCAGCAGGAACCCGAGGACGTAGCGGCCGTTGACGGCGTTCTCCAACACCGGATAACCCACGCCGTACATCTGCGGCAGGGCGAGCAGCAATCCGCCGATGAGTAGTCCGCCGACCGCGGGGCGTAACCACTCCGGGCCCCGCCAGGCCCAGTCGCAGGCGTCCTCAATGAGGTAAAGCACTTTGGAAAAGCACACCCCGACCACGCCGACGACCACGCCGAGGAGCAGAAACAACAGGTACTCGACGGGATTGCGGAGCTCGAAGCGGGGAAGGGCGAGGAAGGCGTGGTTGCCGAGGACCGCGCGGCCGACGACGCTGGCCATGACGCTGGAGAGGACCACCGCACCGAAGGACTCGGCGGCGAAGTCGCGCAGGATCAACTCCATCGCGAAGAACGGCCCGGCCAGCGGTGCGTTGAACGTCGCCGAGATACCCCCCGCCGCCCCGCAGGCCACGAGCACCCGCATCCGGGAGGCGCTGAGCCGGGTGAGCCGGCCCAGGGTGGAGCCCAGAGCGGCGCCGATCTGCACGATCGGTCCCTCCCGGCCCACCGAGCCGCCACCGCCGATGCACAACGCGGAGGCGAGGGCCTTGACCACACTCACCTGCGGCGCGATCCGCCCACCGCGCTCGGCGACCGCATACATCACCTCGGGCACCCCGTGCCCGCGGGCCTCGGGCGCGAACTTGTAGACCAACGGTCCATAGATGGCGCCCGCGATCACTGGCACGAGCAACACGAACCATATTCCCAGCGCAGGCAGATGAGTGCTCGCGGCGTGCCCGGCGACGGAGTAGTCGGCGTAACCGGTGAACAGCCGGGTGAACGCAGTGATCAGCCAGCGGAACACAATGGCGCCCAGTCCAGTGCCCGCGCCAATCACCAGGGCCAGCAGAACCAGGGAGCTCGGGCTCTCCCGCAGCCACCGCCCGATCGACGCCCGCCGGGGAACCGGGATCGACCCGCCGGGGGGCCAGGGCCGGGCTTCGGCAGTCGACATACGTGCAGTATGCAATAGTTGCCGTGGCTTTTCGTCACCGGGTGCGGAAGGAAGCGCGCATGAGTCAGATCATCGCCGCCGGCGACCAGACCGTGGATGCGATCAGCGATGCCGTACTCACCGCGTCCCGGTTGCTGGTGTCGCTGTCGGCGCGGTCGATCGCCGCCGTCGACGAGACGATCACGATTGCTCAGTTCCGGGTGCTCGTCGTGCTGGAGACCCGGGGCCCGCTCAACCTTGCCGCCTTGGCGGAGTCCCTCGGGGTGCAGCCCTCCACCGCGACGCGCATGGTCGACCGGCTCGTCCACGCCGAGTTGACCAGCCGCCAGGTGAGCGCGCAGTCCCGCCGGGAGCTCACCGTGAAACTGACCGAACGTGGCGCCTCAGTGGTCCGGGAGGTGACGCAGCGTCGCCGGGCCGAGATCGGCGCCGTGGTGGCGAAGATGCCGGTCGCCCACCGTTCCGGGCTGGTCCGGGCGCTGGCCGCGTTCACCACTGCGGGCGGCGAGCCCCCCGCGCCGCACACCCCGGAGATCCCATGGGGATAACGAGACCGACCCGTACGAACAGCTTTACCCCCAGCTGTCCGCCGCACGGAACGCTCGCGTCCTACGCGATCATCGCCGCAGTCAGCGGAACCGGCGGGCTCTGGCCTCCGTTCCTCAAGGCGGTCGGGCAGGCTCTGTTGTGGAGCGCCCAGGGTTACCCCGGCAGCTGATCTCCTACGGCCCCACGGTGCACAGCTGAAGCGCCGACGGCCATGCCTTCTCGCGCCATGCTGCTCGTCGGGTTGGGCCGCCGCTTTCCGCGTAGCGTCCCCACCATGCTGACCGAGAGATTCGCCAGAGCGATCGAGAACGCCTCCGTGTTGGACCGCCCGGCCGACGCCGGGGCCAACCTCCTCAACAAGCTGTTGAAGCCCGGCGTGGTCAAAGACGCGCTGTCGGGGACGTGGCTAGGACACCCAGCCCACCCGATCTTGGTCGCCGTACCGATCGGCGCCTGGGTCAGTTCAACCGTGTTGGACCTCGTCGGTGGCCGCAGCGCCCGACCGGCCGCCCGAACCCTGGTTGGTCTCGGGGCGCTGGCCGCACTGCCGACGGCAATGACGGGCGCCTCGGACTGGGCAGACACCATGGGCGCGGAGCGTCGGCTCGGATTCGTGCATGCGATGGCCAACTACACCGCGCTGGGCTTGTACGCCCAATCCTGGCGTGCTCGCGGGCAAGGGGCCCATTCACGGGGCGTCGCGCTGTCAGTCCTCGGCTCGGGTGTCCTCGGCGTCGGTGGCTGGCTCGGGGGACATCTGGCCTACGCCCGTGGGGTCGGCGTCGATACGACGGCTTTTCTTGGTGCCCCACAGGACTGGACCGACGTGGCCGCGGAAGCCGACTTGGTCGAAGGCGAACCGCTGGGTGTGACCCTCGGTGCGCTGCCCGTGCTGTTGCTGCGCCGGGGCGCCACGCTGATCGCGCTCAACGACCGGTGCACGCACCGCGGGGCCCCGTTGCACGAGGGGCCCATCGTCGACGGTTGCATTGAATGCCCGTGGCACGGCAGCCGGTTTACCCTCACCGACGGTGAGGTGGTGCGGGGACCGGCCACCCGGCCGCAGCCGAGCTATGAGGTACGCGCCGAGAGCGGCAGGGTGCTCATCCGCGAGACGCAGACGCAGAACTCGCTCCGGACGAACCCGGTCGCGGCGGTCCCGGCGTAACCACCCGAGCAGTACGGCTGCCGCTCCGCATCGAGGACGGATCCCGGACCGCACCATCGGCTGCGGGGACGGGGACCGCGGTAGTCCGACTTCCAGCCTGATCTGCCGCGCGGCCGGTTCCGCGGAACACCCCCACGCAGGGCCACTCCTTGTGGCGCAGCCTCGGTGATGCACCTCTGCATGCAGAGGTGCGGCGCGCAACACCACCTCTGGCTCGTGCTCGTGCTTGGGTACTGGGTGCGCCCTGGGGCACAGGGGCGCCTCGGGTGGCACTCGCCGGAGAACCCGACACAATGTCTACATGGCTGATCTCACCGACAAGGTCTTCGTCGTCGTCGGTGCCTCCGGCGCCCTTGGCTCCCGCATCGCCCAGCGGCTCTCCGACGCCGGGGCCTCGCTCACCCTCGCCGTCCGCTCGGCGGACTCGCCGATCGACGGTGCACACACCGTTTCCGCCGACCTGCGCGAACCCGACGCCGGGCAGCGGGTCATCGACGCCGCGATGGAACAGCACGGCCACATCGATGGGGTCGTCATCGCGGCCGGCATCGCCGCGTTCGGCCCACTCGCCGAGGTCGACGACGACACTGTCGACGACTTGGTTCTCGTCGACTTCCTCGGCCCGTTGCGCCTGTTGCGTGCGGCTCTTCGCGTGCTCGAACCTGGCGGCGTCGTCGCTGGGATCAGCGCCGTCCTCGCCGAGCAACCGGTGGCCGGGATGGCGACGTACTCGGCGGTCAAGGCCGCCGCGTCGGCCCTCTTCCTCGCCGCGGCGAAGGAGGCGCGCAAGAGCAAGATCCGGGTGCTGGACATCCGCCCGCCGCACACCGAGACGGGCCTGGCCGGGCGCGCCATCGCCGGCGACGCCCCCAAGATGCCCGACGGAGCCGACCCGGATGCGGTGGCCCAGCGGATCGTGGAGGCCATCCTCGGTAACGAGCGTGAGCTGCCCAGCTCAGCGTTCGGATGAACCGCGGCGTCGGTACCCCCTCGCGGTTCCGACTCGCCCGCGGGCCCACCCGAACCAGCGATGAGTTCTCACCGCAGCACAGCGACCCCCGACGGTTGAGAGAGTTACGGCCCACCCAGGGCTACGACGCCGACTCTCCCTCACGGGGCGGGCGTGGGAAGAAGAAGGCAACGCGCCTCTGGTAGTCGGAGTAGCCCGGTCGGTCCTGCATCCGCCGCTCGGTGCGCTTGGCTCCGGTGGCGAACATGAGCAGGTAGGACATCAGCGCAGGTGCCGGTAGCGCCCAACCCGCCGGGGCGGAGGCAGCAGCGGCGAGGTATGCGCCGTCCCACACCAGGGAGTCCCCGAAGTAGTTGGGGTGCCGCGACCACCCCCACAAGCCGGTGTCGAGGATCTTCGGTTTCTGCTCGTCGTCTCGTTGGGTGTACTGCTGCTTCTGCCGGTCGGCCAGGGCCTCGACCACCGTGCCGGCGACCATGACGGCCACACCGGCCGGAGCCAGCCAACGGCGAGGAGACCGTGGCAGCGTCGACGCCGCGGCCAGCTGCACCGGGGCGGACACCAACAGCTGCGACAAGCCCTGGGTCAGGAACACCTTCGCCACGACCTTGGGCGTCGAGTCTCCCTCCAGAAATTCGGTGTAGCGGGGGTCTTCCTCGTCGCTGCCTCGCACGCGGCCCAGCATCTGCCGCTCCAGCCGCACTGCCCACCCGGTCGACACCACCGCCAGCGACCATCGCCGCCCAGGGTTGCCACGGCCGACTACCGCGCTCACGAGCGAGACGGCGGCAAGCCCCGGCCCCCAGACGGCGTCGGCGTAGTCACGGCGGCCGCTGCGCAGCGCCACCACCGCTGTCGCGGCCTGCAAGAGGGTCACCGCCGCCGCGGACACCCCCGCGACGGCACGCAAGTTGGTGACGTCGAACCTGCGTGAACGGTGATTGAGTCTCATCGCCGTACCCCTCGAGTTCAGCGGTCAAGCCCGTTCAGGGTCTCGGTGAGCTGTCTTTCGGTGTCGTTGCCCAGCTTCTCGAACACCACCTTGCCCAGCGGCGCGGCGAGCTTCGCAACACCGTGAAACTCCAGGTCGTTGGTATAGGTAACCGTTGACCCCGCCGCCGTAGCGCTCACCTCGATCGTCTCCGTCGAAGTGGCGGTGTCGTTGCGGCCGACCATGACGATCCGCTGGTCGCTGAGCTGCTCCAGCGTGTACGTCAGCTCGGTGCTGATACCGGCGATCTTCGACGTGTTGCGCCAGGAGGAGCCGACGCGCACCGGTCCGTCATCGTTGCGGACGCAGCGTTCGGTACCCGGGTCCCATTGCTCGGCGTGGGAGAAGTCGGCGAGGTAGGACACCACCAACTCAGGGCGCGGGGTGACGTCGAAGGTGCGGGAAACACTGGGCATGGCAACTCCTGATCGTCAGAGCCGGGGTCCACGACTACCCGCCGTACCAATCTGGCAACGCTCTGCGTTGAGTGTCCACCCCCCGGGCGGTACTCCGCCGATTCGACGGTGTGCTGGGCGTGGAGTTCTTCTCCACCGCCCGGGCCGGCTATCGGGCGATGCTGGCCTGGATGCGGACCTTCGGCGACCTCCGCCGGGTTGGATTCGAGTGCACCGGGATCGAACCGATCGACGTAAGCGCGGCAAGGATGACACCCTGGGCGCCCAAAGCGCCGCCCACGCCGCATTCGCCGATAGTGCCGACGTTGGCTCACCGGCGAGTTCCGGCGCCAACGTGGATGTGTCCGCCGCGCAACACCCCGTGCGAGGTAGCGTCCAGCCCGTCCAGGACAAGTGTCCACGGCGCCCGATGCACGTCGACCCCGCCGGTAAAACACACCAGCCGGGCCAACGGGGACAACACCCGCCACCACCCGGTCGGCAACGCCAAATCCACGACCACCACCCGCCCACCGGGACGGACCAGGGCACACGCCTGGGAGAACACCGACCGCCACGCGCCGATGATCGACAGTGAGTAGGTGAACAGGACGGCGTCGAAGGACTCAACGTCGCTGAGGATGGTCAAGAGATCAGCGGCGTCACCACGGTGGATCTCCACATTGGACCAACCGTGCTCGGCGATTCTGTTTCGGGCGCCTTCCAGCATGGCCGCGCTCGCGTCCACGCCGATCACCGCACCGCTCGCGCCCACCAAGGCCCGCACCAGCGGAAAGTTCAGCCCCGTCCCACAGCCGATGTCCAGCAGCCGGTCGCCCTCCCGCAGGCCGAGTTGACCAACCCCGACCACCCGGCCGAGCCGGTACACCGGCCACTCACCCGACAGCAGGTCATACCACCGCGCCGCGGGCCCGTAGCGGCGAAGGTGCGGGCGTCTCATGACTTCAGCATGCCTGCTCAGTCTCTGCGGCCGGTCCACGTCCGCCCCGGCTTCAGCTTCCGAGCGTCCACCTGCTGTGATGCATCAATGAGCACTGCCGCAGACGGCTATCCCCTGCTCGAGGGCAAAGACCACCAGGCGGTGTCGCTGTTCCAACCGGAGAACTTGTTGCGGGAAGCGCGGCGCCAACGAGGCCTCGGCGACACGCCGGTGCCCAAGGTGGGTCTGCTCGACCCCGACGGTGACATCGTCAGGCATCTCGCCGCCACCGGTCGGGGACACCGCCACCCTGGGTGGGCCTGCTACCACACCGAGCTGTGGGTGACCGACCTCGATGGCGTCGAGATCGGGGTGGTCGGCGTGGCGGTGGGGGCACCGTTCGCGGTCCTGGTTGCCGAGCAGCTGGCCGCATCCGGTGCCGAGGTGGTGGTGAGCATCACCTCGGCCGGCCAGATAGTGCCCCTGGCTGCCGTGCCGTGCTTCGTGCTCATCGAGCGGGCCCTGCGTGACGAGGGAACCAGCGCCCATTACCTGCCACCGGGCCGGTGGAGCCACCTCGACGGCGGACTGCACGCCCGGCTGGCCGGGGCCTTCGATCACCTGCCGAACCCGGTGCTGACCGGCGCTTCCTGGACCACCGACGCCCCCTACCGGGAAACCGCGGCGGCGATCGAGGCCGCGAAGCTTGCCGGGGCCGTGTGTGTGGAGATGGAGGCCGCCAGCCTCTACGCCTACGCCACCGCCCGCGCTCGCCGCGTGGTCTGCCTCGCGCACGTCACCAACACCATGGCCGTGGACGGCGACGACTTTGAGAAGGGCCCCGACAACGGGGTGCACGACGCACTGGCCGTTGCCCGGGCCGTGGTGGTCGCCCTCCTGTGAGGACAGCGCATACCGCTCGCGCGCGAACCACGGCGGCATCCGCCCGCGTATACCTACCATGAGGCACGGGGAAATTCTCACGGCGAGGAGCACTTAGCCATGGCCACCACCCAGACATCAGCGCCGACGCCAATCGAGGGCAGCTATCGCACGATGGCCCGGGGGTTCGCAGCGCTGGATCTTCATGGGCTTGGTCTGGGTGAGCAATGCGCTGGCCAAAGTCTTCAGCAGCGGAAGTTTCGACTTGGGCTTCTTCTCCTTCAACCTCATCACCCGCGATGCCGCCCAGCGGATCGCTACAACGCGGCATCGAAAAGGCAGATCGTGCCGCTGGGCGCGTTCTACCGGGACGTGGTGATACCGAACTGGGGATTCTTCGGGATCTTCCTGACCCTCGCCGAGCTCGCCGTGGCCATCGGCCTGCTGTTCGGTATCGCGACCCGCCTCGCCGCCGTGGGCGGTCTGCTGCTCTTGACACCGATCTGGGTGATGCTCTGGCACACCGACCTCTACTTGTGGGAATACCCGCTCGACCTGTTCCCGCTATTGCTGCTGGCCATCGTGCCCGCCGGCCGGGTCTTCGGCGCGGACCGCAGCCTCGCGCCACGTTTCCGGGGGCGCTGGCCGTTCTGATCATCGGGCACGACCCTATGGGGTCGCGCTCATAAACGAGCTGCCCCTGCGGGCAGCGGACAGGATGGTGCGTGCCGATGTCGCCGATGCCCTACGCCAAGCAGTTCGCCGAGGTGCTCGGGTCAACCATGGCCTACGTCGACGTAGGCGAGGGGGACCCGATCGTGTTCCTGCACGGCAACCCCACGTCGTCGTACTTGTGGCGCAACGTGATCCCCCATCTGCAGGAGCACGGCCGTTGCATCGCGCCCGACCTCATCGGAATGGGGGACTCGACGAAGCTTGCCGACAGCGGTGCGGGCAGCTACCGCTTCGTCGAGCACCGCCGCTACCTCGATGCGCTGTTGGCGCAGCTCGGGGTCCATGAGCGGGTCACCCTGGTGGTCCACGACTGGGGATCGGGCCTGGGTTTCGACTGGGCCAACCGGCACCGCGACGCCGTGGCGGGTATCGCGTACATGGAGGCGGTGGTCGCCCCGGTGACCTGGGCGCAGTGGCCGGAGAATGCCAGGGCCATCTTCGAGGCGTTCCGTTCGCCCGCCGGGGAGAGCATCATCCTGGAGAAGAACGCGTTCGTGGAAAACGTGCTGCCCGCGTCGATTCTGCGCACGCTCAGCGCCGAGGAGATGGATGCGTACCGGGCGCCATTTCGCGAGCCTGGGGAGGGCCGCCGACCCACCCTGACCTGGCCGCGCGAGATACCCATCGACGGCGAGCCAGCCGATGTGCACCAGATCGTGACCGCCTACGGCGAGTGGCTGTCCACCGCGTCGGTGCCCAAGCTGTTCATCAACGCCGACCCCGGCTCCATCCTCGTTGGCCCGCAGCGGGAATGGGTACGCACCTGGCCCAACCAGCAAGAGGTCACCGTGCCGGGAATCCACTTCGTGCAAGAGGACTCTGCCGAGGCCATCGGCCGGGCCATCGCCGAGTGGCACTTCACCCTCAGCACCGGCGGATAACCCGAAACTACGCGGGGTTGCGGAACACCTCGGTGAGGGTGGGGACGAGCTCGGGGTCGGCCAGGATCACGACATCGTCCCCGGCCGCCAGCGTGGCCTCGGCCCGGACCGGCACCAGATTGCTGTCCCGCACGACGATGCTGATCCACACGTCGCCGACGAGGTCGCCGAGTTCATCGATGGTGCAGCCGTCGGCCTGCGACCCGGGTGCCACGGTCAGCCGGTGCACCCCTTCCGGTTCGTCGCGTAGCCGGACGCCTACCGTCCACGGTTCGGGGTCGACGACGCGCATCGGCAGGTGCAGCAGGGTGGCGACGCCAGGCACCAGGCTGCCCTGCACCAGGACCGAGAAGGCCACGACCACGACCACGATGCCGTACAGGCGGTCGGCGTCGGGGACCTGGGCGGCGCGCAGCATCTCGCCGAGCAGGATGGGTACCGCGCCCTTGAGTCCGGCGAAGAGGATGAAGGCACGTTCATTGTGCCGCAGGCGGGTTGGTAGCAGGCAGGTACCGACCAGCACCGGGCGGATGAGCAGCGTGAGGGCGGCGCCGAGCGCGACCCCGGGGACCCACACCTCGGTGTGGGCGAGCACGTGCAGGTCGACCGTCAACCCCAGGACGGTGAAGGCAACGATCTCCGCCAGCCCGGCCAGGGCCCCGTGAAAGCGTTCGATCTCCCGCTTGTAGGGGGCGCGTCCGTCGCCGATGACGATGCCGGCGACGAACACCGCCAGGAAACCCGAACCATGGGCGAGGGTGGCGATGCCGTACAGCATCAACGCGCTGGCGAGGGTGCGCAACGAATACAGTCCCTCGCTGGGCAATGGGACCCGCCGCATGAACAGCAGCAAGGCGCGTCCGGCGACGACGCCGACCGCCGCGCCGATCACCATCTGCAGCGCGAACTCGCCTCCCACGAGCGCGAAGCCGCCGGCGCTGAGCCCGCCGGCGGCGATGAGACTGCCCATCAGGGCGATGCCGACCGGGTCGTTGGCGCCGGATTCCCCCTCCAGGATCGTCCCGCTGCGCCCGGAGATCTCCCGCCGGCCGAGCACCGAGAACACCACAGCGGGGTCGGTCGGGGCCACAGCCGTGGCGACCAGCAGCGCCACGTACCAGCTCAGCCCGAACGCGAGGTGCAACAGCACCGCACCGCCTGCGGCGGTTAGGAAGGTGCCCAGCACCCCTACCGCGGCGATGGACGCGGCCGCGGCCCGGAACCGGGACCAGCCGATGTGCATCCCGCCGTCGAACAGAATGAGCACCAACGCGATGGTGACCACCCGCTCGACGGTGCGTTCGGGTGGTGCCTGCAGTCCGGGAACGAGATTGACCGTGACGGCGGCGCCGACGAGCACCAGCAGCGGAACCGGGACCTTGACCCGTTCGGTGAGGCGGTTCGCCAGCACCGCAACCAACCCCACCGTGCTGGCCAGCAGAATGATCAAGGCGTAGTGGCCGGTGTCGCTCAACTCGGTGGCCAACGGCGGTCGAGTGCGGCCTGGACGTGACTGCCCAGCGTGGCCATCTCGGCGCGCTCGGCGCCGTCGAAGTCCTGCTGCTGCGCGTCCCGCAGTACCGCGGGCCCGAGATCACGCTGCGCCATCTCACACAGCAGCGCGGCGCTGTGCACCAGGGTGTGCACCCCGGTCGTGGGGTCGTTGATCCCGGGGGACAGCGCCTTGGTGGCGACATCGGTGAGCTGGCGCAGGCCGTAGCCCGAGGTGCGGGCCGTGATCGGCACCGCGCCGGCGGCGGGTACCGGCACGGCAACGGCCGGTGGGTCCCCGTCGAGTTCGGGCAGGACGCGGAGCAGAGTCGCCCGTGCCTGCGTATGCACATTGCGCACCATCGTCTCGACCCTGATCTCCCGCACCAGGTGAGCCGGGAACAGTGCCAGCGTGCCTTGCACGAACCGGTCGCCGCTGAAGGTACGCAACAGCCGAGGAGAGAACTGACTGCTGGCGAGCTGCAGGGTCACCACCGTGATCGAGAACGTCAGAGACGTCACCGTGATCAGCGATCCGGCGACCGCACTGAGCACGGAACGCGCCGCGTCCGCGTCGCCGCCGAAGAGGTACGCCGTCACCGCCGCAGGCAACTGCCCGTCGACACTGGAGTCCAACCGTGTCAATCCGATGCCTGACGCCACCGCGACCCCCACCACCGCCGCGGTCGGCAGCGGCCACAGCCGGGTGCGAATCGCGTCGGACAGCACGGCCCACCTGCGCTTCGCATCGCTCCGAGAACCCACCGGCCGTCCCTCCGTGCGCATCACTCCGTGACGTCGCTTCGCGCGCCGATGAACTTGGTCGGGTAAGAGGACGCTACACCCGGGCCTGCTGGAACCGGCCACCGATAGGGTTGCGGGGCGCCCCCTTCAGCGTCCTTTCAGGATCGCTCAGCACCCCTTCAGTACCTCTTAATCAAGGGTGGCGGCAGCGGGGGCACCGGGCCCCTCACGCACGCCGGAGGCAACCCATGGCCCACACCGTGCTGGACCCCGCCGCGGCGCCGAACACTCCCGCCCGCCGGAGCACCTCACCGCAGGCCACGACGCAGCGGCCGTGGCCCGGCAACGCCCAAGTACCCCCTGCTCGGGGGCGGCACGTCGTTGCACGCGATCCAGCTCAGCGACACTAGCTCGGCCGTCGACAGCGGCTCACGCTGTTCCTAACGCAGCAACAGCTCGCCGGTGAACGCGGCGAGCACTGGACCCGAGAGGATGCCGAGGACAACAGAACCGATCGCGGCGACGTACGCGGCACCAGTGCTCCAGCGACCCGCGGTCTCCGGGCTGTCCTGCGTCACAGGTGGGCGGCGGAACAGCGGGGCGATCCAGCGCAGGTAGTAGAACAGGCTCGCCACCGTGTTGACCGCGGCGAGAACGAACAGCCACCCGAGTCCGGCGTCGAGGGTGGCCGTGAAGATGGTGAGCTTGCCGACGAACACTGCCGTCGGCGGGGTGCCGACCAGTCCGAGCAGGCAAACCACAAGGCTCAACGCGAGCCAGCGGTGCCGGCTGAACAATCCCGTGTAGTCGCTGAGCCGGCGGGCGGTAGGTAGGGCGCAGACCACGGCGAAGGCGCCGAGGTTGGTGATCGCGTAGGCGGCGAGGTAGAAACCGAGCGACGGCAGCGCGAGTGCCGCCCGCCCCGCCGCAGCCACGGCCATCAGCAGGTAACCCACCTGGCTGATGGTGGAGTAGCCGAGCAGCCGCCGAACGTCATCCTGGAAGAAGGCGCCGAGGTTGCCCAGCGTCATGGTGACCGCGGCGATGACGGCCACCACCAGCGACCAGTTGACCGGGGCACCGGGCAGGGCTTCGGCCAACAACCGGTACGTCCCCACGAGCGCACCGATTTTCGGGATCGTGGTGACGAACGCGGCGACCGGGGCGGGAGCACCTTGGGTGACGTCGGGGACCCAGAAATGCGCCGGGACGGCGCCGGCCTTGAACAGCAGACCGGCCAGTGTGGCGACGAGCCCGACGGCCACCGCCACCCGCGCCGCCTCCGGCAGGGTGCCGGCCAAGGTCGGGTAGTCGGTGCCGCCCCCCACGCCGAACAACAGGGTGACGCCGAGCAGCATGACGATCCCGAACAGGGCGCCCAGCAGGTAGTACTTCAGCGCGGCCTCGGTTCCTGGCGCGTCTTTGCTGAAGCCGGCCAGGGCGTAGAGCGGGACGCTGGCCAGCAAATACGCGGCGACGAGGACCAGGAGGTCGTTGGCCCCGGCCAGGCAGATCGACCCGAGGGCACCGAGCAGCAGCAGGACGTAGAACTCGGTCTCCCGGGCCAGGTTCGCCACGCTGTCCACGGACAAGCACAGCGTCAACAAGGTCGCCGCCAGAATTACGAGGCGGGTGATGTTCAGGCCGATGTCGACGGCGAAGCCGCCGCCGAACACGGTCTGGGCGGGCTGAGTCATCGCGATCCCGGTCGCGATCAGCCCGCCGGTACAGGCCGTCCCGGCGATCGCCCGCACCACCCATTGCCGCCGTCGCGGCAGCCAGGCGCCGACCAGCAGCCCGAGCACCGCCCCCAGCAGCAGGAACACCTCGGGCAGCAAGGCCGCCGGGTTCTCGTTCATCCCTCCCATGCGGTTACCGGGCGACCAGATCGACGACGACGCGGGAGGCGGGTTCGATCACGTCGAGCAGAAAGCGGGGGAACACGCCGATGACCACCGAAAGCACCAACAACGGCACGATCGCCGTCAGCTCCACGGCCGTGGTGTCGCCGCCGTGGAGGAGTTGTGGTTCCCGCGGCGGTCCGAGGAACACCCGGTGCAGGGCCACCAGGAACAGCGCCGCGGTCAGCAGGATGCCGAGGAACGCCAATCCAGTGGCAACCGGAGCGGCGGGCAGGGCGCCGGTGAAGATCTGGAACTCGGCGATGAACCCGGAGAACCCGGGAAGGCCGAGGGAGGCGAACGCCGCGACCGCGGTCAACCCGGCGAACCGCGGCATCGTGGCGGCCAACCCGCCATAGGCGCTCATCTCATAGGTGTGCCCGCGGGCGTAGAGCACCCCGGAAAGCAGGAACAACGCGCCGGTGATCAAACCGTGGCTGACCATCTGGGTGACCGCCCCGGTGACCGCGAGCTGGCGGGCCTGTGCGTCGCTGTGCGCGAGCAGTCCGGCGCTGCCCACGGCGAGCAGAATGTAGCCCATGTGATTGACCGAAGTGTAGGCGATCATCCGTTTGAAGTTGCTCTGCGCCAACGCCACCAGCGCCCCGTAGAGCACCGAGACCACGCCGACGACCACGAAGACCCAGGCGTAACGCCGCCAGGTGTCGGGCAGGATCGGCATCATGATCCGGAGGAAGCCGTAGGTGCCCATCTTGAGCATCACCCCGGCCAGGATCACGGAGCCGGTGGCCGGGGCCTCGGTGTGCGCCGGCGGCAGCCAGGTGTGAAACGGCACCGTGGGGGTCTTGATGGCGAAACCCACCCCCAGAGCCAGCAGCACCAGTCCGGCGGCCCACCCTTGCCCGGCCAGCGGCAGCTGCCGGGCGAGTTCGACCATGTCGAAGGTGTGCGGGTCGCTGGCCACGTAGAGGCCGATGAAACCCAGCAGCAACGCGAGCGATCCGGTGAAGGTGTAGAGGAAGAACTTCAGTGCCGATCGCTGCGCTTGGCCGTGCCCCCAGCCGGCGATGAGGAAGTACATCCCGACGATGGACAGGTCGAAGAAGACGAAGAACAGGATGAGGTCCAACGCCACGAACACCCCGAGGCACACCGTTTCCAGGAACAGGAACAGCACGACGTAGGAGCGCACCCGCCGGTCCTCGCGCAGCGCGTAGACGGCGCAGGCCAGGAACAGCACCGCGGTCAGCGCGACCAGCGGCAGGGACAGCCCGTCGACGCCGATGTGGTAGCCCGAGCCCGCACTGGGGATCCACTGCACGTTGGTCTCCTGGGCGATGCCGGTGAGCACTCCCCCGCCAGGGTGGTCGCGCCGCACGAAGCCGATCCACAGCGCGACGGCCAGTCCGACCTCGACGGCGCTGATCCCCACCCACGCCCTGAGCAAAGCCCGGTCGGAGGCCCCCGGCAGTGCCAGCAGGACGAGGCCGGTCGCGGCAGGCAGAAACAGCAGGATCGACAGCATCACCGCACCAACGCCAGGACGAGGGCGAGCAGCACGAGACCCGCGACAGCCTGGGCGTAGTACTGGTGCAGCTGCCCCGTCTGCGGCCGCCGGGCCAGCGTCCCGGCCCGGCGGGTCCCGGCGGCGATGGCGCGGACCGCGTCGTCCAATCCCACCTCCAGGCGTACCGAGCTCAGCCGCGCCAACAACCGTCCGAGACCGCCAACCCGATCGACACCGCGGTCGAGGACACGGTCGTCGAAGCGGGCCAGGGCATGCGCCAGGTACATCGTCGGAGCGACGATCCCGCGTCGGGCCAGCCGTTCGAGGCCGAGCCAGTCCGCCCACCACCGCTGCACCGGCTCCGAGACGCGCCACGGCGCACGCCGCCACCCGGTCATCACAGCGATGCCGACCACCGCCAGCACGCCCGAGACCGTCAGCTCCGCCGCGCCCGGCGTGACGTCCCCTGCACTGCCGACGGCCTCGCGAAATACCGGTACCTGCGGCAAGGCAAGCACACCGATCGCCGCCGCCGCCACCGCCAGCAGCGGCAGCGGGGCATTCATCAGGGCACTAACCCGACGGGTACCACGCTGCTCCGTGTCGTAGGCCGCCTGCGCCGGTGCCCGGCCCCAGACAGCCATCACCGCCTTGCCCGCGTACAGCGCGCTGAACAGGGCAGCGACGAGCCCGACGACGTACAGCGCCGCGGACTGCTGACGGGCCGCGGCGAGGACCTCGTCCTTGCCCACCCAGATCGACATCGGCGGCACCCCGGCCAGCGTGAGCGCGCCCACGGTGAACGTGGCACCGACGATCGGGTAGCGGCGCGCCACCCCGGCCAGCGCGGTCAGGTCCTTGGTGCCCAGCGCATGCAGCCAGGCCCCGGCGCCGAGGAACAGCAGGCTTTTCGTCGCCGCGTGCGCCACCAGCTGCAGCGTGCCACCGCCCACCGTAGACACTCCCGCGGCGAGCACGATGAACCCGACCTGCGAACACGTCGAGGCCGCCAGCAGCTGCTTGAGATCGGACTGGGCCAGCGCCACCACCCCCAGCAGCAACGCGGTGCCCACGCCAATCCAGGCCACCGTCGGGCCGGCCCAGCTCGTCGCCGCCAGCAACGGGTGCAGGCGCAACAACAGGTACCCACCGGCGGCGACCATCGTCGCCGAATGCAGCAACGCGGACACCGGGCTCGGCCCGTCCATCGCCCGGGACAGCCAGAAGCTGAACGGCAGCTGCGCCGATTTCCCGAGCGCGGCCAGCACCAACCCCGCCGTCACCACCGCCAGCCACGGCGCCGTCGCACCCGGCAGCGCGGCCAAAGACAGGGTGCCCACCCCTCCGGCCAGGGCCGCCCCCGCGGCCAGGTACATGCCCAGGTCGGCGGTGCGGGTGGTGAGGAAGGCGAGGGTGGCCGAGTGGACCCGATGCGGTTCGGTCCACCAGAAGCCGATCAGTGCATAGGACATCGCGCCCATCACTTCCCAGGCACCGAGCAGCACCACCAGATCCGTCGCGGTCACGGTGAGCAGCATCGCGGATGAGAAGATCAGCATCAGCCCGGAGAAGCGGGCCCGCGCCTCGTGCCGGCCGAACTCGCCGGCCGCGTAGACCAATACCGCCAGGGTGATGGCCGTGAGGGTGAGCACCATGACGGCGGACAAACCGTCGACAGCTATCCCGGCGCGGATACCGGCCAGCAGCGGCACCGATACCGTCGGACGCCCCACCGTGACCGTGACGGCGAGCACCAACGCGGCCGTGGCGGCGCCGAGGCCCACTCCCGGTGCCCACGGATCGGCCCGGGGGCCAAGGACCAGCAAGCCCAGGCCGGCCACCAGCGGGACGGCCACGAGCAGCACCAACGCGAGGTTCATCCGCGATCAGTCCTTGAGGTCCGCGGCCATGTCGGTCAGGTCGACCTCGCGCGCCCGGAAGATGGCGGTGACGGCGGCGAACCCCATTGCCATCTCAATGGCCATGGCGGACACCGCGACCAGTACCAGCACCTGCCCGTCGGGGCGGGCCGGTGAAGTGAAGTACCAGAACGCGACCGCAGCCACGATGATCGCGTTCACCATCAGCTCCAGGCCCATCATGATCATCACGATCGACTGCTGGGACAGCGCGCCGTACAGGCCGATGGACAGCAACGCCGCCGCCAGCAGCAGAAAAGCCTGCAGGGTCATCTGCCCACCCCGCCCCGGATCGGGTCATCGGCGGTGGTGCGGTTCAGCTCGTCGCCATAGCGTTCGTAGCGGCCGCGGTGGGTGGACAGCACGATGCTGCCGACCATCGTCGCGAACAACGCGATCCCGATGATGAGCATCACCAGCATCTTCGACCCCATCAGCGACTCCCCCAGGGCGAAGGTCACGTCCGGTGGCGGTCGGCCCGTCCGCGCGGGCCACGGGACGAGGAAGATTCCCGCCGTCAGGATCACGAAGGTGCCCACGGCCAGCGTCATGGAGCCGGGCTTGTTGTGGTACATCGACATCGGCATCAGACCGGCCGGGTTCATCATGTACATGATCATGAACACGGCCATGATCACCATTTCCATGATCATCATTAGCACCACCAGGACCGCGAGGTAGGCCGAGTCCAGCAGCAGGATGTCCACCGCGGCGAAGATGAACGAGGCGAGCAGCGCGAAGGTCGCCCGCGCCATCGAGCTCACCCGGAACACCGCAAACCCGGTGAGCACCGCCGCCGGTGCGCAGACCCAGAACACCACCTCTGCCAACACGATTCGATCCCTCCTGTTAGGTGAGCAGTACGACGAAAGCCACGACCAAGGCCTGCACCATCGTCAGCGGAATGAGCACCACCCAGCCCACTTCGGTGAACCGATCCATCCGCACCGTCGGCATCCGGGTGCGTAGCCACACCAACCCGCCCAGCACCACGACCGTCTTCACCAGGACCCACAACCACCCCGGTAACAGCGGGCCGCCATCGCCGCCGAGGAACAACGGCACCGCCATTGCCGCCGCCGCGGTGAGCAGCAGGTACCGGCCCCCGGAGAACACCAGCCGGTCCACTCCGGACAGCTCGGCCGCCACCCCACCGGCCAGGTCGGTCCCGACCGGCTGGTCGAACGGCCCGGAGAAGGACATGGCCAATGCGGAGATGAGGTACACGACGAAGGCCACCGGCATCCACACCACGAACCACAAGTGTGTCTGCGCCGCCACAATGTCCCCGACCCGCAACGACTGCGCCCCCAGCGCCGCCGTGATCAACGCGAACATGTGCGGCAGCTCGTAAGCCAGGCCCTGCGCCACGAACCGGTACCCGCCCACCAGTCCGAACACCGAATTGGCGCCCCACCCCGCCATCCACAACGCGGCCCAGGCCAGCACCTCGGCGCCGTTGAACCACACCACCCCAATCGACAGGTCACTGATCGGGCGGTGCCCCAGCGGAACGACCAGCACCGCCAGCACGGCGGCCACCCCGACCCCGGCCCCACCGGCCCGCCACAGCACGGTGTCCGCGGCCGGGGTGACGCGTCGCTGCTGGATCAGCAGTGCCCCGACCTCCCGCAACGGCTGACTCACCCGCACCGGCGCCCCGGCGGCCCGCGCGTCCAAGACCGCGGAACCGCTGGCCGCACCCAGCGCCAGCACCCCCAGCAAAGCCGGACCGAGCACGATCAGCCACCACTCACTCATGCGGTGCCTCCGCGGAGATCATGGCCTCGATGTCGGGGTCCAGGCTCGCGACGATCAAGCGCACCGCCGCAAGCTCTCGGCCGACCACCAGGCCCGGAAGCGCGTCCAGGTGGGCGCGAGCGGCCTCCGCGCGGGGCGGTGCCTGCGCGCCGGTGAGCTGGTCCAGCCAGCGCAGCCACCGCGCGGTGGCGTCGGCGCGGGTGCCGTCAGCCTCGGTGAGCACGCCAAGCCCGTCGGTAGACCACCGCAGCAGGCGAGAACGACGAACCCGCCGAACCCACCGGTCCAGCTGCGTGGCCGCCGTCGTGTGGTGGGTCAACACCTCGTCCCGTAGCCGCCGCGCTGTCGACGCCGCCGCCGACCACCCCGCGACGCCCAACATCCGTTGCAGGCTGTCCAAGGCGGCTGCGGGTACATTGTGGACAGTCCAAAACGGACCCGCGGCCGCGCCGACAACCTGACAAGTGGCCGCCTGAACCACGTCACCCTGCAGCACCAGATGCAGCCGCAGTCCCGTCGGCCAATCGGACAACGCCGGCCCCAGCGGCACGTGCAACTGGTCCAGGGACACGCCATCGCGGTCCGGGGCCCGCTCAGCCATGTCCCGCTCGGGTAGGGCGGGCACCGCCCTGACCTCCGCGCGCTGCCGCACCGGATCGGCCAGCTCCGCCACGGCCCGGTCCAACGCCCGCTCCGCCTCCGCGGCCACAGTCACCTTCTCGCGGGCGGCCGGCAGCGGCAGCTGCGCCCACACCCGTTCGGCAACCTCCGCGTCCAGTACCCCGCAGCGCAGGAGCACGTTCGCCTGCGCGGGGGCGACAGCTTGGCGGTAGCCCCGGACACGGATCAGCTGTTCGACCGCCAAGCGACACCCCGTGCCCCCTGGCCCGGTCAGCACAAAGACGCTGGGCCGCGTACCTCGCAGGAGTGCTGCCGTCAGGTCCACCGCAGCGCGCCCTCCCGCCAGGCGTAGACCACCCCGGCGAGCAGCACCAGCAGAAACGCGAACATCTCTACCACAGCGGACACCCCGACCGCGCGCACTACCAGCGTCCACGGGTACATGAACACCATCTCCATGTCGAACGCCAGAAAAATCATCGTGATCGGATACCACCGGACGTGGAAACGGGACACGGCGTGCTCGCTGGGTGCCATGCCGGACAGGAACGGCTCGCACCGCAGGGTTTCCTGCGTCACCCGCAGTACCCACGACGCCCTGTACACCGCAGCAATCACCACCGCTGCGCCGGCCAGCAGAAGCAGGGCCGGCAGGAATTCCTCCATGTATTGTTCCCTCCGTTCTCACCGGGGTGGACCACACTCGGATGCAGCACTCCGTACGGTGCACCACAACCGGCTATTCCGCAGCGCGGCTGGTGAACCGGCGTAGCCGCAGGCTGTTGGTAACCACGAAGACGGAGCTGAAGGCCATCGCAGCCCCCGCGATCAGGGGGTTCAGCAGTCCCAGCGCGGCCAGCGGGAGGGCGGCCACGTTGTAGGCGAAAGCCCAGAACAGGTTGCCCTTAATCGTCTTCAGCGTCGAGCGGGACAGGCGGATGGCATCCGCCGCGGCCCGCAGGTCACCGCGAACCAACGTCAGGTCCGAGGCCTCGATGGCGACGTCGCTGCCGGTACCCATGGCCAGCCCGAGATCGGCCTGGGCCAAGGCGGCGGCGTCGTTGACCCCGTCGCCGACCATGGCCACCGTCGACCCCTGAGCCTGCAGGTCGGTGATGGCGGTGACCTTGCCGGCGGGTAGCACCTCGGCGATGACGTCGTCAGGTTCGATCCCGACCTGCGCGGCGACCGACCGGGCGGCCCTGCGGTTGTCGCCGGTCAATAGCACCGGGCGCAGGCCCAGCTCCCGGAACTGGGCGATGGCCGCGGCGGAGGTGTCCTTGATGGTGTCGGCGGCGACGAGCACGCCGCGGACCGCCTCGTCCCAGGCCACCCACACCGGGGTGGTGCCTTGTGCCTCCGCGTCTTCTGCAGCGGCGATGAGGTCTGCGGGGGCGGACAGGGACCAGTCGCCAGCCAGCCAGTTGCGCCGCCCGACTAGCACGGCGTGCCCGTCGACGACGCCGGTGACGCCGCGCCCGTCGTGGTTGGCGAACTCCTCCACCGACGGTAGTGGCGCGCCGCTGGCGCGCGCGGCGGTGGCGATGGCCTGGGCGATCGGGTGCTCGGAGGCGTCCTCGAGTGCCCCGGCCAGCCGCAACAGCTCATCGCTGCTTTCCTGGGCGCCGGGGTGCACCGCCGCAACACTCATCCGACCGGTGGTGATGGTGCCGGTCTTGTCCAGCACGATCGTGTCGACCCGTTGGGTGGACTCCAGCACCTGCGGGCCCTTGATGAGGATGCCCAGCTGCGCGCCGCGTCCCGTGCCCACCATCAGGGCGGTGGGAGTGGCCAGCCCGAGCGCACAGGGGCACGCGATGATCAACACCGCGACCGCCGCGGTGAAGGCCGCGGTCACCGGGTTGCCGGTCAGCAACCAGACGGCGAGCGTGGCCACGGCCAGACCGATGACGACGGGGACGAAGATCGCCGATACCCGGTCTGCCAGGCGCTGGACCTGCGCCTTGCCGTTCTGGGCGTCCTCGACCAGGCGCGCCATCTGCGCCAACTGTGTGTCCGCCCCGATCCGAGTGGCCCGCACCAACAGCCGACCGCCGACGTTGACGGTGGCGCCGATGACCTCTTCACCGGGGCGGACCTCCACCGGCACGGACTCGCCGGTGAGCATCGAGGCGTCCACTGCGGAGCTGCCCTCGACGACGACGCCGTCGGTAGCAACCTTTTCTCCTGGCCGGACGATGAAGACGTCGCTCACCGTGAGTTGCGCGGTGGGGATCCGGACCTCGGTGCCCCCGCGGAGCACGGCGACGTCCTTGGCACCCATATCCAACAAAGCCCGCAACGCGGCACCGGAGCGCTTCTTCGCACGGGCCTCGAAATAACGACCAGACAGGATGAACACCGTCACCGCGGAAGCCACCTCGAGGTAGATGTGGTTCGCCCCGACCCCAGCCTCCGGCAACAGGCTGAAGCTCATCCGCATGCCCGGCATACCCGCGTCACCGACGAACAGCGCCCACAACGACCACAGGTACGCCGCGGAGACCCCCACGGAGATGAGGGTGTCCATGGTGGCGGCACCGTGGCGAGCATTCGCCCATGCCGCCCGGTGAAACGGCAACGCCCCCCACACCACGACGGGCGAGGCCAGGGTCAGGGCGAGCCACTGCCAGTTGGTGAACTGCAGCATCGGGACCATCGACATCACGACGACGGGCACGGCCAGCACCAGCGAGACCAGCAGCCGCAGCCGCAACTGCGCAGCCTCGTCTGCTTCCGCTGGTCGCGACTGCGCATCGCCATTTACCGCGGGATCGACCGGAAGGGTGGCGGTGTAGCCGGTGGCCTCCACGGTGCCGACCAAATCGGCTGGTGCCACCGATCGGCCGTAGGTGACCTTGGCCTTCTCCGTGGCGTAGTTGACGCTCGCGCTGACCCCGTCCAGCTTGTTCAGCTTCTTCTCGATCCGTGCCGCACACGAGGCGCAGGTCATCCCGCCGATCGACAGCTCGATGCTGCTGGGCTGACCAATCTGGTCTCCCTGATCAAGCCCGGCCCTCTGGTCGATGGTGCTCATGTCCTGCCCTCTCTCCTCGCTCCGTCAGTGGATGTGTTTGTCAGGCCGTCGCCAAGTGGTAGTCACCAGCCTCGTCGAGCGCCCCGACGACCTGCTCGTCGCGCAGCGGGGCATCACTGGTGACGGTGACCGTGGAGGTACCGCCCGCGGCCAGGTCGACGTTGACCTCGGTGACACCGGGCAGTGCGGTGAGTTCGTCGGTGACGGCGCCGGCGCAGTGGCCGCAGGTCATGCCGGTGACGGGGTAGTTGGTGCTGGTACTCACGGTGGTCTCCTTCAAGGGTTTGTTGTGAGTGAGGATGGTCAGGAGCGGACGAGGCGGGCGATGGCGTCGGAGGCCTCGCGGACCTTTGCCTCCGACTCCTGGCCGCCAGCCTTCGCGGCGTCGACCATGCACCCGGCCATGTGCTCGTCCAGCAGCCCCAGGGCCACCGATTGCAGCGCCTTGGTGGCCGCGGAGATCTGGGTGAGGATGTCGATGCAGTACTTGTCGTCCTCGATCATCTTCTGCAAGCCGCGGGTCTGACCCTCAATGCGGCGCAGCCGCTTGAGGTAGTCGTCCTTGTTGGCTGTGTAACCGTTCACGTGCCGCCTTCCGATGCTCTCTTCGCGTGTCAGCGAACTCTGCCGACCCGCAGTAGCTACTATACCCCCCTATCGTACTCACTTAAGTGAGCCGGACGTTTCACCGTTCACACTGCTTACCCTACGGGGGTAGGGCAGAACCGATCGGCGTCTGGATTGGCTGTTCTCACCTCAGCGATCACCGCCGTGGAGCCCTGTTGATCACCACGCCACGCTTCCCGGGATCCGTCTCACTCGTAGACACGGTGGCGGCGGTCCGGTGCGGCGGTCGGTCCATGTCGGTGCGGCCGCGGCGCTCGTGGCCATGGCACCCCTGGTCGCTGCGGGCCTGGCGTTGTCCGCGATCGCCGTGTTGTCCTGCCCCCTCAGCGGCTGAGCGGTGCAACTTTCTCGATGCCGCGGGTGGCGGCGGGTGCCGGCGTGCAGGATTGGTCGTCGCAGCCGCGACCACGCCAGCGGATGATGACCGCCACCAGGAGCGCCCCCACCGAGAGCACCGCCAAGGCGGGCTGGATGGGTGCCCAGACACTGAGTGCACCAGAGACACCGAGCAGGCCGACCACCACCTTGTTGCACACCGGACAGCCGATGGCCAAAGCGCTGCCGATGGCAGTGAGGGCCCCCGAGGTGCTCCCAGCCGCACGCGCTGTGCGGCGTCCGCGTATCCCTGCCCACACCGCGGTGAGAACCACGGTGAGTGCCAGCGTCGGATAGTTCCACCACTGCACCGGGGTCATGCGAGTGAAGTAAGGCGTATCGATGACCGCGGTGGGCACTCCCACCGCGACCGCGGTGATCGCTGCCGCGACCGCGGCACGCGGCCAACTCCACCCGCTCGCCGCGACCGTCTTATTCCACATAGGAGGTCACCGTCATCATTCCTGACTCGCCGTGATAGAGGTTGTGGCAGTGGGTCAGCCACTGGCCGGGGTTGTCGGCGTCGAAGTCGACCTCGACGGTCTGCATCGGCAGAACGAGCACCGTGTCTTTCCGTGGACCGGTGCCGCCAGGGCCGCGGACCTGGAAGGTGTGCCCGTGCAGGTGCATGGGGTGATACATCATGGACTGGTTGATGAACCGCAGCCGGGCCCGCTGACCTTGACGGACCGGTAGACCCTCGGCGGGGTTGTACGTCTTGCCGTTGATCGTCCAGGTGTACTTACCTGCCGCACCGGGGCCGGGGCCCTTGAGCACGAGATCGTGGGTCACGTCGACCTTCTTCGTCGGCAGGAACACCTGCTCGGTGGCCCTCGTCGCCGCCGTGTCCAGCACCGGCCGTTGCAGGAAGGCTGGCACCAAGATGCGTGGGTCCGGGGCCACCCCTTGGTTCACGCGGATCACCAGCTGGGCAATGCCCTTCTTGCCCTCCGGGATCACCAACAGCGGTGTCGTGGTGTCCGGCACGTCGATGATCGCGTCGACCCGTTCGCCCATGCCCATGATCACCGCCTGCGCCTGCTGGGGGGTCACCGGGAAACCATCGGTATGGGTGATGGTCATGGCCGAGGTCGGCATCCCCACCCGGAACGCGGTGTCCGCGCCGGCGTCGATCAGGCGCAGCCGGATGCGCTGGCCAGCTTTGGCGTCCACCACCTGCGGGGCAGCAGCGATCTTGCCGTTGGCCAGGTAGTAGGGGTAGGTCACATCACCGGCGTCCCCCCCGAGTGGACCTTTCCCTGACATTCCCATCCCGGACATGCCGCCACCCCCGCCCATGCCCCCGCCCATGGTCATCCCCTGCTGGTTGAGGTTCGCCAGCACCGCATCGGGATTCGTGCCGGTTCCATCGATCCAGTCATCCAGGACGACGACGACTTCCTGGTCGTACTTGCCCGGTTCGGTGGGGTCCTCAATGATCAGCGGGGCGTACAGACCCCGGTCCAGCTGCATCCCGACGTGCGGGTGGAACCAAAAGGTGCCGGACTCCGGCAGGGTGAACTCGTACCGAAAGTTCGCACCCGCCTTGATGGGATCCTGGGTGAGCGCGGGGACACCGTCCATGTCGTTACGGATTGCCAGGCCGTGCCAATGAATCGTGGTGTCCTGCGGCAGTTTGTTGCTGAGGTCGACGCGCAGCACGTCACCCTTCTTGGCTCTGATCTCCTTGCCGGGAAGCTGCCCCCCGAACGCCCACGTCGAGACCCGCGTGCCGGCACCGAGATCGATCTCGGCGGGAGCCGCCTCCAATGCCACATTCACCGTCGGGGCACCGGGGACTTGGCGCGCCCGAGCCGCAGCGGTCACGGCTGGGGAGTGCGGCCCCACCCGCGGTGGTGGCGCAGCCTGCGGCTGCGACGAGCACGCCGCACCCAGTGTTGCAGTCGCGGCCAATCCCCCGCCCAACGCCAGGAAACGGCGCCGACTCAACGGGGATCGCAGCAGCGGATTCTCACCTGGTGGCATCGACTTCCCGGGTATCGAATGGTGGGTGGAGAAGGACGGTTGCCCGGACCGGGCACGGTGGATCATGCTCATCTGATGTTTAGCGTCGAGTCCTCGCCGTCGAGGCGGTCCTCGATCAACCCCAGTTGGGCTCGGGCCGGGGTGGCCAGCGGTCGGGTGGTACGGGTGACCAGCAGATCGGTGTCGAGTTGCCCGTTGCGCACGGTCGGCCCGAACGGGCTGTAGAACGCGCCGTCGGCCGTGATCGTCAGTTCCGCGGGCAGGTCCGGCATGGCGGCGTGCACACCAAGGTCGTTATTGATGGCGCGGCCCCGGTGCACGATGGGGCGGATGATGTGCTCGGAGTCGGGGACCCCGAGGTCGCGGTGCAACGCACACAGCCGGTCGAGTTCAGCGTCCTCGATGGATTCCACGGTCGTGGCGATACGGACCTTGATGCCGCGCTCCACCAGCGCCGGGATCGCCGCGGTCACCTTGGCGAAGTTGCGGGGGGCGCGCATCGCGTCGTTGGTGTCGGCGTCGGGGCGGTCCAGGGAGATCTGTAGGGCTACCGGCAGCCCGGCCAGGACCTCGACGCGAGCCAGGAGGCGACGGCTGAACAGGGTGGCGTTGGTCAGCGTGACCACCGGGAGCTGCTGGGCGAGTTCGGCGAGCAGATCGGGCATGAATGGTTGCAGGAACGGCTCACCGCCGGTGACTCCGAGGTCGGTGAATCCAAGGTCGCGGGCCTGAGCCGCGATGTCGAGCATGACGGCCGGGTCGAGTTCGCGGCGGGTGGCGCCGGGACTGGATTCGGTGAGGCAGTAGGTGCAGGCGATGTTGCAGTGGTAGTTGGTATACATCCACACCCGCCCGGGTAACCGGCCAGCAGCCACCGCTTCCGCGACCGGTCCCACGGGAGGCGGATCCGTGCGGTTGGGGCGGGTGTCGGGCCCGGTCGCGGGTGTCCTCACAGCAGGTCCTCGGCGGCGAGGCGGTCCAGCACGACGGGGGCGGTGGGCAGCTCCAGCGCGGTGGCGAACCGATTAAGCATCAGGGTGGCTCCGATGAGCAGGGTCAGCTCCACGATTTCGTGGTCTGCCCAATGCCGGCCCAGCGCTATGCGAGCACCCGAATCCACCGGGCCCCGACCGGTCGCCACGGCGTCCACCCAGCCCAGCAGGGCGACCTCGGGGGGCGCGGTGAACGTTGCGGAAGTGTCCCCGGCGGGGTCATCGCGCAGGGCACGGACCTCGGCTGTGCTCAGCCCGACGTCCAGGGCCACCGTGGTGTGCGAGCGGGTGCAGAACTCGCAGTCGGCCAGCGCCGAAGTCCGCACTATCACGATTTCCTTGGTACGGGCGTCGATCCCCGACGCTGCGAGGATGGCCCCGAGGAAGGGGACGGTCACGGTCAGCAGCTCCGGAACCTGCGCCAAGGCGGCGACGAGCGGCCCCGGGTCACCATCAGCGAAATAGGGGCGCGCCAACAAGGGAATCCGGCCCGGCCCGATCAGGTCCACCGCGGTCACGCCCGCCCCCCGAACGGGATAGGGGCGCACGCACGGGACTCAGGCTGCATCCGCACGAGCCGCCCCCACCGGACGCTGGAGGCAACCGTCCGCGGACGGTTGACACTGCATTGGCGGCGACGCTCACCAGGCCCATCGCAGCGCCCCAACCAGGTCGGCCCGCGACGAAGGCCCGTACGCGATCCTGAACGTGCAACAGGCGCTGGCATGAAACCTCCGAGTTAGACAGATCCTCCGTGAAAGAAACCCGGTCACCACCGAGAATCCTTCCCGCACGTCGCGCCCGATCGCCGAAGCCCCCTGGCGTCGTCAGCATCGTGCCGCCGCAGCATTGCACGCGTCAGTCCGAACGGCGTTCGAGCGCCCGCAGGATGCGTCGTGCTGTCCGTCGGGCGTCGCGGTCGACACCGTCGATGATGGAGGAGTTCAGGCGCGTCTGCCAAGGCAGCCCCATCCAGTGCAGGCCGGGCACGGGGGACGCTCCGTCGTGGTGAACCGGTGCTCCAGCACTGTCAGTTGCCTCGGCAACCTGGATCCAGGATGTGTCGGGGCGGTATCCGGTGCACCACAACACCGACGATGTCGTCAGCGGGCTCCCGTCAGCCAATCTCACCTGCCGTCCGTCGGCGCTGACCACGCGGTGGGGATGGAGGCGGACGTGTCCGCCCCGGATGAGCTGACGCAACTGGCGGCCGACAATGGCGTCGCCACGTCGCCGGATGTACCGGGAGACCCGGGCGCTGCTCGCGGCGTTCAAGACCCCGGTCAGCAACATCCACCAATACATGCTCACACCCAGAACATCCTCCGGCAGAAACCACGGAGGTCCGGGGCCGGCGATGGTGACCGGGTGGGTTGTTGCCAACTCGAGGGCGAGCTGCGCAGCGGAGTTCCCGCCTCCGACGACGAGAACAGGACCGGACGGGATGTCGGCCGGACTGCGATAGTCGTATGAGTGCAGCTGTGTCACCGCCGGATCGAGACCGCGTCCGGCGGCGGGAATGTTCGGTCGGCGAAAGGGCCCCGTGGCGATGACGACCTGCGCAGCGTGGACCGGCCCTGTCGACGTCGACGCCACGAACCCGCATCGCTGCTGGGTGAGGCGCTGCACCCGCACGTCTGTCTCGACGGGCAGGTCGAAGTGTTGAGCGTAGGTCTGCAGGTAGGCCGCCATCTCCGTGCGGGACGGGGTGCGGCCCGGTCCGTCGGGAAAGCGCAGCCCGGGAAGGCTGCTGAACCGTCTCGGCGTGAACAAGGTCAGACTGTCCCACCGCTCGAGCCAGCTCTGCCCCACCTGGGTGGCGTCCACGACCAACACCCGCACGGCAGGGGTGCGGCGGAGCCAGTACGCGGTGCCCAGACCCGCCTGACCGGCACCGATCACCAGGACGTCCACCTCCCGAGGCGGGCGGGGATGCGGGGGACTCACGATCTCAAGCAGCCTGGCGACTCTTGGACGGGCGGGTGAGAGCCGGCCGGAGTTCCCAGAGCCCGCCGAGCACGAGGAACGTCCCCCAGGGCCACCCCTGGACAAAAATCCCGCCGACCTGCGCCTCGAGCAACTCCAGGGCGCCGATCGCGGCCACGATGACGGCGATCGCAAGCGGGTTACAGGGTATCCCGACGTGGGGCAGCTGCGTGGCCAGGATCGCGCCGATCCCGATCGCGAGGATCGTGGTGGCGGTGAAGTCCGCCTGGATCGTTCCGCTGAGCACCGTCGTGGTGGCGACCCCCCACGCGGTGACGATCAGGCCGGGGACCCACAGGCCGCCGCTGCGCCCGCCGGCGGCCGAGCTGACGAGGTAGGTGAGACCGATGATCAAGGGCATCCAGTAGAGCTGCTTCGGGCCGGCAGGCTGCACGACAAGGATGACGACGACGCCGCCGAGGAGCAGCAGCACGCCGCGGGCGACAGCGTGCACAGTCGTCGGGCCGGGCGGGGTCGAGGTGGCCGGGCCGCGGCCACCGGTGAGGCTCATCGTGCCACCTTGTTTCTGGCCGCGCCTCGGTCGCGTTCGACCAACGGCAGCAACGTACGCAGGCCGGCGTTCTCGCCCGGGTCCAGCACGCTGTGCTGGACGCACGCAGGGACCAACGTGCCGTTCTCGGGATGGGCCATCGCGTAGTGGCAGGCCTGCAGCCGTTCCTGCACCGAGCGCAGGTGCGGATCCTCGGAGATGACGTCCCGCTGCATCAGCTCCCAGGCGGGGGCGACGTCGGCGGCGTCCATGAACTGGTGCATCACCAAGGTGACCGGGTGTATCCGGTGGCTCAGCAACGTGCCCACCCCCACCCGTCGGACCGCTCGGAACAGCCAGCCCGCCGCGCCGGAGGCGATCGTCGGGTGCCGCAGGCATGCCCGGAGCAGTTGGGTTGCGAGCGCAACGGCCGGGGTGCCCGTGAACGGGGTCGCACCCAGATAGGCGAAGAACCGGTTCCGAACGCGCAGGTCCCGCGGGTCGCCGCCGTCGAGCAGCGGGTACCAGCGCTCGCCGACGAACGCCCCGTACGCGGTGCGGTTGCAGCGCACGTCGCCGTGCTCGAGCACCCGGTAGTCGACCCGGGTGCCGGCGCCGGCCTCGATCTGGGCCCACACGTCATCGCCCGTGGTGTTGCGGTACTCACCGTGCCAGCGTCGCTCGTCGCCGACGAACGCAGCGGGTTGGAACGAGAGCATCCCATAGCCCATCGTGCCGGCAGAGCGCACCACCCCGGCGACCTGGTCCAGGTTGGCCGGCGTGACGGTCATGTTGTGCGCAGCGAAGGTTCGGACGCCGTGCTCGCGCCGCAACCGCCTCAGCTGAGCGATGAACCGCTGCCGGTACGGGTCGAGCGCGACCTCGTCCGGTGGCCGGACGATCCCTCGGCGGCCGTACATGAACATGTCGAAGTGCGCCGCGAAGGACACGCGATCGAGCCGCCGCCGGCCGTCGCGGCCGAGGACCAGCGCGTCGAGGTAGTCGTCATCGATGTCACCGTGGGTAAAGCTCATGGGCTCGCGACCGTGTGCGCGCATGATCTGCAGCGCCTGCGCGTGGTCGTCGGGGTCGAGGAGGCTGACCTCCCCTCCGATCAGCTGGGCGTGTGCCCGCGGCCCCCGCGTCGAGCGGAGCAGGCCCATCTGCGCGGCGACTCCGGCCAGCGTGTGCGGCCCGTCGACGCTCACCTGGTTGGCGTCGCGCGAGTGATAGCAGGGCGTGCAAGCGAGGTTGCAGCGCGGGAAGATCCCGTGCGTCCCCTCGCAGCCCACCCCGTGCCGCCCGAGCACCTGGCCCGGGGTACGGACCACCTCCGGCAGCCCGGCCCAACGCCGTGCGAGTGCCGCCCGGAAGTCCGGGTCCACCGGTCGGGTCCGCCGCTCGAACCCGCCGACAGTCCTCCGAAGATGGCCGCGGGTTCGTCCGCGCCGAGCGATCAGCGTTGCAAAGGGCACGATGACGAAACCCCCCGGCGATGCGAATAATTCCGCGACCGGCGGTGCGGGTCATCCAGCGCTCGCCGCGGAAGTATCCGGCGGGGTGAGCGGGTTTCGTCTGGGTAGGTCGTTGTCCAGCTTGGAGGAAACATGTCCCGCATCCCCGTCTAAACGCTCGACTCGGCGCCGGAGCAGACCCGGGCAACGTTGGAGAAGCTGGCACACCGCAGCGGCAAGCTCCTCAACATCCACGCCGAGATCGCGTCGTCGCCGGTGGTCCTCGCCGCCTACGCCGGGCTGAGCGACGCTGTGGCCAAGCAGGGCAGCTTCGACGCCCGGACCCGGGAGGCGATCGCGCTGACCGTGGGCTCGGTCGATGGCTGTGACTACTGCCAGGCCGCGCACACCGCGGGGGGCAGGAAAGCCGGCTTCACGGAGGAGGCGTTCGCACATTTGGCGGGCAACTTGTTCACCAACTTCTTTAACCACTACGCTCGCACCGACCTCGACGTGCCCCCCGCACCCCCGCTGAACATCGCATGATCCACCGGGTGCGCCCAGACGTCGTCGTCTTCGACGTTGTGGAAACTCTCGCGTGTCTCGATCTGGTGGCGGCCCGGTTGCTGGAGTGCCACCAGCCGGAGGAGTTGCTGGCGCGGTGGTTCACCCGGCTGGTGCGCGACGGGATGGCGCTGACCGCCGCGGGTAGCTACGCCGGGTTCGCGGACGTCGCCGCATCTGCGTTGCACGCCGAAACCCGGCACGCCCTGTCGGGTCTGACAACCGGGTGGTGCCCCCGGCTGGAGGGTCAGCAAACCCCGGTGTTCGCCACTGCGAACGTCGTCGCCGACACCCTCGACGGTGTCATCACCGCCCTTGCCGCACTGAGCGCCCCGGGTGGTGGCGAGTGAGGGGTCCGAGTGAGGGACCGATGAACCTCGTGCTGGTCGTCGCCGGGCACCGGACCCGGCGGCACGGACGCGCCTCAGCATCGCGGCGACACGTCAGCGCGGGAAGCAATCCGGGTTGCTGCCGGGTTTCCTGTCCATGAGCAGTGTTCCCGTCAGCGCCGATGCTTCCGGCGTAGCCGATGTGGTGGCCGAGGTGTACTGGCGGCCGGGGTGCCCGTACTGCTCGGCGCTGCGCCGTGACCTGTCCCGCCGCGGGGTGCCAACTCGGTGGCACAACATCTGGACTGATGCGGACGCGCGGGCGTTCGTGCACAGCGCGAACAGCGGCTCTGAGACGGTCCCCACGGTGCGGATCGGGTCGACGACGTTGACCAACCCGCGCGGCGGGCAGGTCGCCACGCTGGTCACCGGCGGTGCCGGCGACCGGCGGACCCAGTGGATGTGGTGGGCACGGTGGATCCTGTCGTGGCTGCCGACCATCGCCGTGCTTGTGCTCGGTGAGGTCCTTACCCGGAGCGGGCAGCCCGGTATCGGGTGGGGGTTGGACGCGGTCGCTGTCGGGGCCTGGTGGCTGACCCGGCCGCTACGCCGGTGACCAACACCGGAGCCACGTGGTGGGCGTGGTGTGCTGCAGCGGGCGTCCTCGCCGCTGACCTCGGCAGTAAAGCGTGGGCGTCCCAGTACGTATCCGAAGGTCCCGGTTCGGCTGTCCTCGGTGGCTTCGTGCGGCTGCGTCGAGTGAGCAACCAGGGTGCCTCCTTCGGTCTCGGCGCCCAACACCCGTTGGTCGTCACCGCCCTGGCCGTCCTCGGCACAGCCGGCGTCGCCTGGTGGCTGACCCGGGCCATGACCGCCGGTGAGCGTATCGCCGTCGGCGTCGTCCTCGGCGGCGCGCTGGGTAACCTCCTCGACCGTGTAGCGCAGGGCGCGGTCACCGACTGGATGCAGGTGGCTTGGTACCCGGCGACCTTCAACCTCGCCGACCTCTGCATCCGCGGCGGCATCATCGCGGCTCTCGCACTCCGGCTTCTGCACAGCCGCCTACCTTCCCGGCGCCACCCTCAGCCGAGCATGGCGGACATCGAGTGAGAGGCACCCGTGACCGGGGGCGCCGCGAGCAAGAACAGGGGGAGAGCGTGGGGATGGGTGCGTCCCGCCCGGTGTGGTCGACCCGCCGCCAGGAGCTGGTCCTGTTCCTTCGTGGTGTCACGGTCCGGGTAGCGGGGAGGGTCGCCATCGTGGTGGGGACGATCTTGTCGGCAGTGAATCAGGGGTCGGTGATCCTCGCCGGGGACGCCACCGGTTTCACCTGGACCAGGATCGCGGTGAACTACCTGATCCCGTTCGTGGTGGCCAGCATTGGCTACCTCGCGGGTTGCCGTGCCGAGCCCGCTTCTCCTCGATTCCCGGTGGCGGGAAGGACCGGCGCCGCTGACCGGGTTCCCTCCACAGGTGCCGACGAGGAGATTGGGCGCCCCGGCAATGAAGGGCAGGGATCGAGAAATGGTTGAGGCAGTGTTCAACGGGCAGGTGATCGCCCGCAGCGAGCACACGGTGCAGGTGGAGGGCAACCACTACTTCCCGCCCGCGTCGATCCGGTCGGAGTTCCTGACCCGGTCCCGGGCGAAGTCGCTCTGCCCGTGGAAGGGCATAGCCAGCTACTACACCGTGGCGGTCGAGGGTATCGATGGTGGCAATGCCGCCTGGACCTACCGCCACCCCTCACCGCTGGCGCGGCGCATCAAGAACCATGTCGCCTTCACACCGGTGGTCAGCGTCGACGAGACCGTGTGAGCCTCCGCGGGCGGCTGTGTGCCCTGCGCGCCGCGACGCGGCTGGGCGCGCTCACCCCGGCCGGCAGTGTGTACCTGTTCGGGTCGTGAGTCTCCCCGAGGTGGCGGTGCTGGTCATGGCCAAGGCACCACGAGCGGGGTTGGTGAAGACCCGCCTGCACCCGCTGCTCGGCCCGCAGGGCTGCGCCCACCTGCAGACAGGGTTGATCCGCCGCACGGTGCTGGTGGCCCAGCTCGTGGCCCCGACCCGCACCTATCTGGCCCTCGACTCCGTGGACAGCCCAGGGGAGCTGGTCGGGGTGGTACCCGCCGGCGTCACGGTCCTGCCCCAGTCGGGTCCGGATCTCGGCAGCCGGATGAGCATTGCTGCCGCGGACGTTTTCCGCGACCACCGCGGACCCCTGCTCCTAATCGGCACTGACGCACCCACCCTGACCGCATCGCACCTGCGCCGCGCCACCGAACTGCTGGTGGCCGGGTGCGACGCCGTGTTCGGGCCGGCCCTGGACGGCGGCTACTACCTGGTGGGGATGAAGGGCCCGAGTCCGGCGTTGTTCACGATCGACCCAGCATTGTGGGGCGGCCCGCAGGTTCTCACCGCCAGCCTGGCCGCCGCGCACCAGGCGGGGTTGCGGGTGGGGCAGCTCCCGGTGCTGCGCGACCTGGACACCCCGCAGGACGCGGCCGCGTTCCTCGCCGAAGGGGACCTGCCCGCGGACATCGCCGCCCTCCTCCGGACCCCGGCCGGGGCGCCATGAGCGTGGCCGGGAGGTTGGCGGGGTCGGTGTCGATCGTCGTGCCCGTGCTCAACGAGGCGGCGACCATCCGGGGGTCCCTGGTCCGGTTGCGGACGGATTTTCCCGACTGCGAGCTGGTCGTGGTCGACGGTGCCAGCACCGACGCCACCGTGGCCGCCGCTGCCGGCCTGGCCCGGGTGCTGCACAGCGGGCGGGGCCGGGCACTGCAGATGAACACCGGCGCCGCCCACAGCAGCGGGGATGTGCTGTGGTTCGTCCACGCCGACACCCTCATCGCCCCCCAAGCGCTACCACAACTAGGGGAGGCATTGACCGATCCGGGCACCGTCGGGGGTGGACTCACCTTGCGCTTCGACCGCCGCAGCCGCGGGTTGGACTACCTGGCCCGCGCATCGAACCTGCGGGCCCGGCGGCTGCACCAGATTTACGGGGACCAGGCGATGTTCGTCCGGCGTGGGGCGTTCGAGCAGGTCGGGGGGTTCCCGGCGTTGCCGCTGATGGAGGATCTCGAACTGTCCCGGCGCCTGCACCGCCTGGGGCGCCTGACGTTGTTGGAGGCCACCAGCACCGCCTCGGCGCGGCGGTTCACCGAGCACGGCACGATGCAGATGGTGGTGTTCATGCAGTACCTGAAACTGCTCTACTTCGCCGGGGTGCCCCCCGAGGCCATCGCCGCCCGCTACGCCCGCGGACCGCTGCCGGGCCGTCGCCCCGTCCACCACCGCCGATCACCGAGCCAGGAGCATTATCATGGCGCACCCGTTGACTGACACCGCCGTGGGCGCCCGACTGGACCGGGCACCGTGGCAGCGGCTGCACACCGCCATCCTGCTGGCACTGGGTGCCGGCTGGCTGTTCGACTCCTTCGAAGTGCAGATCTTCAGCAGCGCCATCGGCCCGTTGGGCGATCACTTCCACGCCTCGGTGTTCCAACGGGACGCGGTCCTCGCCGTCTGGCTGGGCGGAATCCTGCTCGGCGCGGTGACCGGGGGCCGCCTCGCGGACCGGTTCGGGCGACGCCGGCTGTTCGTGGCCACCCTGCTGTGGTACGCCGGGTTCACCGTACTGACCGGGCTCAGTCCCACCCTCGCCGCGGTGTACGGGCTCCGCTTCCTCGCCGCGCTGGGGGTCGGCGCCGAGTACGCGATCATCAACGCCGCCATCGCCGAGTTCATGCCGGCCCGGGTCCGGGGCAAGGCGAATGCCGCCGTGATGAACTTCTGGCCGGCCGGGGCCATCGCGGCCGCCCTGCTCGCCTTCCTCGCGCTGGACACCCTGGCCCTGTCCAGTGCCGTGTCGTGGCGGTACATGTTCGTCCTCGGCGGCCTCCTCGCGCTGGTGGTGCTCTATTTTCGGCGCCGACTCCCGGAGTCACCGCGCTGGCTGGTCGCCCACGGACGCCCCACCGAGGCCGAAGCGATCCTTCGAAACCTGGAAGCACACCCCACCCACGGACCCGAGGAGGCGATGGTCGCGGCCACGCCTGATCCCGCGGCTCCGCGGGCCCGGTCCGCTTTCGTGGAACTGGTGCGGCACTATCCCGGGCGGGTGCTGCTGGGGTCGGTGCTCGATCTGGCCGAGGCGTTCGGCTTCTACGGGCTGTTCGCCCTGCTGTCGGTCATCGTGCTGCCCCAGGTGCACATTTCCCAGGCGGGGATCCCGCTGTTCTACATCATCGGCAGCGTGGGCGCCCTGGCCGGGGGCTTGGTGATGGCAGCCCTGTTCGACAAGGTCGGCCACCGGGCGATGGTCACCGGTTGCTACGTGCTTGCCGCGGTGGGTATCGCCGGACTCGCCGGAGCCACCGCCGGCGGCAGCGCCTTCTGGGTGACGATCGCGTTCATCGCCGCGAGCGCCTTTTCCACGGCGGCGTGGACCTCGGCTTACCCCGCGTTCACCGAGTTGTTCCCCACCCACCTGCGCGCGGTCGGGGTGGGCACGTGCGTGGCGGTCGGACGGATCGGTGCCATCGTGGGCACCCTCGCTCTGCCCAGCATCGCCGCCGGGATCGGGGCGGGCGCCTCCTACGGGCTGGTCGCTGCGTTTTGGCTGGTCGGTGCCGGGGCGATGGCCACCTACACCCTGCGCGGCGGGGCGGAGGGGTCCCGACGCTCCCTGGAATCCCTCGCCCCGCCGCGTACCGCACCCGCCCAGCTCGAGGCCGCGTGAGTACCCGGGCAGCGAAGGGAGACACCCGATGCGGATAGCGGTCTGTGGCGGCCCCTACGCCAACCCCTATGCGCTGGCCGCCTTCATCGCCGACGCCCGCGCCCGTGGTTACGAGCGCTTGTTCTGCCTGGGTGACCTCGGCGGGTTCGGCGCCGAGATCAACGCGTTGTGGCCGCTGCTGCGTGAAGCAGGCATCGACTGCGTCGCCGGCAACTACGACGTCGCCATCGTGGACATCGACGGTCGCGACGTGCACCTCGTGCACGGCTCCACGCTGGCGCTCAACGATTTCTGGTGGGACTCCCTGCCCGAGGAGCAACACCAGGCGCGCCGACGCCGCCACCAGCCCCGACATGCTCCTCGCCACCGCAGACACCCCTTTGTGGGTGGGCAGGCAGCTGGTCACCGAACGGTTCTTCACCGCCCGCCTCGCCGACGGCAGCCTGCCGCAGCCCTACCACTGTGCGATCTAGACCCCTGCGCGATATGAGCCCCACCCACCCGGTGGGGATGCTCACCCGTGCACTTCTGGTTCGGATGGTGGTAGCGCTCGTGCTGGGCGCCGCCGCGATCATGCTCGCTGTGCTGGTCGGGGTGCCCGAGGTCTCCCAGCTGCGGGCCGCCTTCGGCGGCGGCCTGCTGGGCGGGCTGGTGTTCAGCGGCCTGTACGCGGCGGTGGCCCTGTCCCCGTTACCGAAAACGGTATTCACCGTCGCCGCCGGTGCCCTGTTCGGGGTGCTCACCGGGGTGATCGTCGTCTTGGCCGGTGCGACGGTCGGCGCCCTCGCGGCCTTCTCCCTCGGCCGCTGGCTAGGCCGGGACGTCGTGCACCGCCTGACCCGGATCCGGGCCGAACGATTCGACGAACACCTCGCCCGCCGCGGCCTGGGGGCGGTTCTCGTCCTGCGGCTGGTCCCGCTCGTACCGTTCACCGCACTCAACTACCTCGCAGGCCTCACCGCGCTGCGGCTGCGGGACTTCCTCCTCGGCACGCTGATCGGGATGGTCCCGGCCACCACCGCCGCGGTCACCCTCGGCGCCTACGGCACCCAACCAGGATCCTGGCCCTTCCTCACCGCCGCCGCGGCCCTGCTGGTGCTCACCGCGCTAGGACTGCTCGCCGCCGCCCGGCGTCGACGAGCGGGGCGGGCCCTCCCCGGGGATCCCCGGCCGGCGGCGAAGGTTACTACTCAAGGCGATGCGTAACTCACCGCGCCATCCAGCGGCGGCGCACCAGTCGCAGGGCGGCGATCGCCCGGTGCAGCAGGGGTTGGTGGAGCTGGTGTTGAACCTCATCGATGCCGGCCTTCCACACCCCGTCCCCGTAGGTGGGGTACGCATGGGTGGCGGCGGCCACGTCCCGCGCGCGGAGCCCGTGGCGGGCGGCGAGCACCAGCTCCGGCAGTGATTCCCCGGCGCGGGGGCCGACGAGAGTGGCTCCGACGACGCGGCCCTTCCGGTCGAGGACGATTCGCGAGAAGCCGCCGACGTGATCTTCGGCGATGGCCCGGTCCACCTCGGTGTGCTCCGTGGTTCGCACCGTCAGGCGGCGCTGTTTGCCGGCTTGCTCGGCGCTGACGCCGACCGCGGCCACCTCCGGTTGGGTGAACGTCACCCGAGGGATGGTGGCCAGGTCGACGGTGCGCCGCAGACCCAGGATGGCGTTGCTCGCCGCGAGGCTGGCATGCACCCCGGCAGTGTGGGTGAATTGCGGGTGCCCGGTCAGGTCACCGGCGGCCCAGATCCGCGGGTTCGACGTCTGCAACCGGGGATTCAACCGCACGAAGCCATGCGCGTCGAGGCCGACCCCGGCCTGGTCCAACCCGAGCCCGGTGGTCCGCGGGGTGCGACCGACTGCGACGAGTACCTCATCGAAGAGGACCTCGCCACCGTCGGCCAGCGTGGCACACCAGCCGGCCTCGCGATGGGAAATCGCGGTGACGGCGGCCCCGGTGCGCACCGTGACCCCGTCGGCAATCAGCGCCTCGGTGACCAGGGTCGCGGCGTCTGCGTCCTCGTGGGGCAACAACTGGGGCGCGGCCTCAACGATACTCACCGACGAACCGAGCCGGGCGAAGGCCTGCCCGAGCTCGCAACCGATGCTGCCCCCACCCAGTACCAACAACCGTTCCGGCAGCACCGTCCGCGCCCAGATGGTCTCGCTCGTCCACGGGTCGGCGTCGATCAGCCCGGGGATCGGAGGCATCGACGGCGTGGCGCCCGTCGCCAGTATCGTCTGCCGAAACGCGACGGTGGTGCCGCCCACCTCGGCGCGGTCTCGGCCGGTGAAACAGACCCTGCCCTGCGCGACGCGCACCCCGGCGTCCCGCAGCGCGGCCGGGGAATCGGTCGGTTCGATCGTGGTGATCGCCGCCCGTACATGCGCCATCACCCGCGGGAAGTCAACCGCGACACCGGTGACGGTTACCCCATAACGGGAGGCCCCTCGGGCGTCGGCCGCGGCGTGTGCGGCGGCGAGCAAGGCCTTGCTCGGTACGCACCCGGTCCACAGGCAGTCACCACCGGTGCGTTCCTCTTCGACGAGCAGCACACTCGCCCCGAATCCTGCGGCGGTCTTGGCCGCCACCAGGCCGGCGGTCCCACCCCCGACGACCAGCAGATCCCACCCGGCCGCGTCCGGTGGTGTCAGCTCATCCGAGCACCAGCCAGGTGCCGGCAGGCGGTTGCTCATCCGACGTCCTCGGCCATCAGTCGTTCCGCCGCCAGGCGCACCCGCACCACCATCGCCGGATCCGGGATCCGCCGCTGCGACCAGCGCGCCAAGGCGCGTCGCACGCCGCGGTACTCCTCCGCGGCGGCCGAGCACCGCGCGCAGGTCGCTAGATGGGCTTCCAAGCGGTGAACCTCCTCCGCAGCCAGCGGCGCCGAGGGATCGGCGTCGAGGTAGCTCTGGATGCGGCGGGCCGACCAGCGGCAGGTCAACATAGTGGTGATGGTCGACATCATCGGCTCCTCCGGAAATGCGGGTTGGTGCGCAGCTGGGTGCGGACCCGGCTACGGGCACGGCTCAGCCGCGACATCACCGTGCCCACCGGTATCCCGAGCAGGTGAGCGACCTCGGCGTAGGTCAGCTGGTCGACGTCGACGAGCAGCAACACCGTGCGGAACCGTGGGTCAAGCGTGGCCAGCGCGCGTTCGACGTCTTCGTCCAGCACACGGTCGGTCACGGTCTCCTCGGGGCCGGGCACCACCGTCGCCCCGAACGCCGGTCGCTGCCCCTCAAGATCGCCCAGGTCGGATCTGGGGTCGGGTCGCTGGCGGCGGTGCGAGTTCAGATGCGTCCGACGCAGGATCGTCAGCAGCCACGCACGGGGATGTGCCCCATCAAAGGTCCCGATCGCTCGATAGGCTCGCACCAGGGTGTCCTGGACCAGATCCTCGGAGTCGGCCCACGACCCGGTCAGGGTCTGCGCCACCCGCAGCAGCACCTCGATCTCCGGTTCCACATATGTGCGGAAGGCACGCTGGCGCGCGGCCGTACTGTCCGTCGGCGCCCTCGTCACCATTGGGGAACCCGGTAAGGGGCCGTTACCCTTCCCGCGCTGTCGTCGCGTCAACTTCATCCCCGTCCCTCAGCGTGGACCGAACCCAGCGCGGTTCCCGCCGCGACACGGATGTGTCCGGCGCCGCCGTGCTCCAGCGCCTGCCCATGCGCCGAGCACGCGCGGTACAGGACGATGCCCACCCTTTGTACGGTCGGACCCCCGGGTGCGGAAGTGCTGCACTCTGTCCACAATGGGGATCTCCGGTACGCAAACAGTAGGTAGTAGCTCCGTCCGGTGCAAAATTTACGCAACGGTGCCCAACCGCTCGCCACCGACGGCCGCGCCAGCACGCTCCGCGGGGGCCTGCTGTCCATCCCCACCATGATGTGCACCTGCTGCACGGCGCCGGTGGCGGTCGGCCTGCGCAAGCGAGGTGCGAGCGTCGGCGCGTCGATGGCGTTCTGGCTCGGCAATCCCGCGCTGAACCCGGCGGTGCTCGCCTGCAGCTTCTTCGTGCTCGGCTGGGAGTGGACGGTGTTGCGCGCGGCAGCCGGTGTGCTGCTGATCCTGGGCGTCACCGCGATGAGCCGGTACCGCCCCGCTGTCGTCGGTACACCAGCCGCCGAGGACGCCCAACTGGCTGCCCGCGCCGAATCTCGACAAATTGGGGTTCTTCCGGCGCATGCAGCCCCACTTTGTCCGGGTTCGACCACATCCTCACGAAGTGCCAATCCGACTTGTGGGACGTGCCGCCGTCACTACAGTGCAGTCATGGTCGACCCCAGGCGGCTGGTCCCGCGCACCGACGCAGTGCTCGCCGATCCCGCCGTCGCTGCAGCCAGCAGGC
>JAABUM010000882.1_pt1 | contig 48381 bp, 48 predicted proteins | sample 5559161 | NCBI WGS metagenome assembly JAABUM01 (sample SAMN10711868, study PRJNA513369) | rock metagenome | isolation source: Antarctica rocks | place: Antarctica: Victoria Land, Siegfried Peak nord
GGTCCTTCCGGGCGTCCAGCGTCAGCCGGACCGCCCGCTCCCGAAGCTCGTCCGGGTACTTACGTGGTGCCGCCATACTCCAACCTCCGTGGCTTGATGGTCTCCATCAAACCCGGTACAGGACAGTACTGGACCGAGTTGCAGACCACGCTCACCCACCTGAGCGATGAACCCGCTGACCGCACGGCCAGGAAGAGGTAGGGCGACCCCGAGCCGGTAACGGCCCACAGCGCCAGCCCCATCGCCGCCAAGCACAGCCACAGGAGCATGAGGCGACGGTTGCCGTACCGGGGCGCCAGCCGGCCGGCCAGGCCGACCGCCACCATGGTGACCGCGGCGGTGGGGAGGAGGGCGAGCCCGGCCATCGCGGGGCTGAGGTCGTCGTGCCGCTGGAAGAAGACGCCGCGGCGACGATCATGCCGTAGCAACCGACGTTGAACAGGAAGCCGATCGGCGTCCCACGGTGAACGAGCCTAGGACGACCGCGCTGCCCGATCCAAGGCGTCCGAGCTCGTTGGGGCCACGGATGAGGCCGACCACCGCGACGAGAGCCCGAACGCCCGGGCGCGCAGGCCGGGCATCGGGTATGCCTGCTGCAGCAGCGTCAGCGTGCCCGGCACGAGCACGCGGCTCTGGTGCCCTGGAGCAGCCGAAAACCGTTCACTAGCAACATGTTCCAGGCGACCTTGCAGCCGAACGAAGCCCCGGATTGAACGCATACCACAGCCAGGAAGACGCGTCGCGCTCCGAACCGATTGCCTAGGGCGCCGCCGGTGCGCAGCCGTCCGGCGAATACGACCGAGTAGCCGTCGACGACCCACTGCACGCCGGTCAGCGACGGGCCGAGGTCGCGCCCGATGACCGGGGCCGCGACGTTGGCGATGGGTCGAGGAACACCATGAAGTAGCCGGGGCAGATGGCCAGCAGCAGGCCCGGCGCGAGGCGCTCCCCGGCAGCAGAGGCTACTGATCGTCTGCTCATCGAGTGCTCCCGACGCATCGCGCTGGGCGGCAACGATAGCGGGGGGTGCCCACATCGTGCGGCCCCCGAGGGGAGTCAGAGGCTCCGGAACTCCCTTTCCGCCGGGTCGTCAGCTGCTGTCGGCCGGGGCCACGCTGAACTGCGCTGAGTCGTAGTAGGTGCGGAGCGTGGTGATGCTGTCCCCGCCCTCGAAGTCGACGACTGTCACCCCGCGGTAGCTGATCGCGCGGCCGCTGACCAGGATGGCGTCGCTGCTCCACTCCAGGGCGAAGGCATCCTTGTCCTCGACCACGTTGGCGAACGTCGTGGTGATCGAGTCGAACTGGTCGTGGTACTCCTGCCAGAACTGCGCGACCTCACCGCGCCGTTCGCCCCGAGCGTCGAAGCGCTGAGTCACGGCATCCGGGGCGAACAGCTGCGCGAAGGACGCGACGTCGCCGTCCTTCTCGAACCGCTGCAGGGCGTCGGCGAACGAGCGGGCGCGGTTGTCAGAGATGTCAATGGAGTCAGCCATGCCCATGACGTACCCGTGCGGGCCGTCGACAACCATCGGTCGCGTCTCAATCGAGCTGAACCAACGGTTCTCCATCACCTCTGACGTGCCGGGCAGACGGTGCGCTCTTCAGCGTGGCCGAGTCCACCGGGCCTTTCCACGGCGGCGGCGTGATGATGGTGGGGCATCCATAGCCGTGGGTGTCGGCCAAGGCAGTGAAACGGGGTGGCGGTGAGCCGAAACGGTTCGCGCCCCCCGGCGCCCACGTCACCACCGGTACCCCTGCTCTCCATCAGCGATCTGGTGGACCGGACCGGCGTGCCGGCGGCCACGCTGCGCACGTGGGAGTCGCGGTACGGGACGCCCCGGCCGACCCGGTTGCCGAGTGGTCACCGCCGGTTCACCGAGTCGGATGTCGCTCTGGTGGCCGACATCTCGCGGCTGCGAGCCTCCGGTCTCGCCCTCGAGGTCGCGATCGCCCACGCGACCGCGTCCGGGGAGGCGCCGGCTCCGTCGTTGTTCCAGGCTCTGCTGAGTCGCCACTCGAGCCTGCACCCCCAGGTCTTGCACAAACGGACCTTGCTCACCTTGACCCGCGCGATCGAAGACGAATGCTGCACCCGAGCCGAGCGCCCGCTGTTGTTCGGTGCTTTCCAGCACGAGAGGTACTACCGCCAGTCGCAGGAGCGGTGGCAGGAGCTGGGTCGGACGGCCGACGCGGCGTTCGTCTTCGCTGACTTCGCCGGCAACTCACCACAGGGCGAGAGGCCCGTCCGGCTGGCTCTGCCCGAGTCGGCGCAACTGCGCCGCGAGTGGGTGGTGGTCTGTGACGATGCCGTGCATCCTGCCTGCGTGGTCGGAACCGAGCGACCGGGTCAGCACCGCGTTTCCGATGCGGGACGCCGGTTCGAGACGGTGTGGAGCTTGGACCCCAAGGTCGTCCGTGACGCGGCGCGGATCTGCGCGGGCATGGCCGTTTCGTTGCTCCCAGGGGCGATGACCCATCTGGGTGACCGGCTGGCCGGAACACCGCGCGAGGCGGCTGCCGACCTCGTGCACGCGCATGGGCTCTTCACGCGGGTGATCGGCTACCTCGACGCCTTCTGATCCCTGCGGTGGACGCGACTGTAGGTTGCGCAGCCTGAAGAGGTTTTCCTGACCTGGGGTGCAGATTTTCCGACTTCGGGGTTATGGTTGGCCGCAGTTGCCCAGGCCCCCGGCGATGACCACTGGTTCATCGACACGGAGGCGACATGACCGTCATACGAAGTTCTGGGGCGGGGAAGGACCCCCGCGACGACCGTACGCGCGCGCGCCCGGGTCGGGAGGGGATGTCGACCCGCGCCCTGGTCATCGACCTGGCCCTGGTCGAGGACCGGCTGCGTTCCCTGACGTCACGGCGGACCCAGACGGGCCCGACACCATGCGGAACCGCCCTGGCCGACCTCCTGGAGGCGCACGAGCGGGAGATCCCGCAGACGTTGCATCGGCGCCGCCTGTCCTTTCGCGCGCTGGCGACGGACGGTGAGATGCCTCGCGGCGAGTCGGCCGGGACGCACCCCACATGGTGAATGGGACGGCCTCTCCGAGCACCACCACCGCGCCACCCGATGAGGTCCACGGGGCTGCCGCGGAGGCCTTGGTGATGGAGCACCTCCGGCTCGCCGACTCGTTGGCCAGACGGTACGCCGGACGCGGGCTCGAGCCCGACGACCTGGCCCAGGTCGCTCGGCTCGCTTTGGTCAAGGCTGCCCACCGGTTCGACCCGTCGCTTGGCGACTGCTTCCCGGCCTACGCCACGGTATGCGTCTCGGGCGAGATCAAGCGTCACTTCCGCGACGCTGGCTGGATGGTCCGGCCGCCTCGGCGGCTCCAGGAGCTCAGCGTCCAGCAGCGACAGGCCGAGTTCGACCTGAGCCTCCGGCTCGGACGGCAACCGACCGCACCCGAGCTGTCCGCCGCGCTGGGGATCAGTGAGCAGGAGCTGCGACGTGTCCAAGCCACGGCTGGATGTTTTCACGGCGCGTCCTTGGACGCCCCCGCCCATCAGGACTCCGGTGTCAGCCCTCGTGCCGACCACGAGGAGGACCCGACCGTGGTGATCGACGAGCGTGACTGGCTCGGCACCGCTCTCGCGGGGCTGACCGAGCGCGAGCTCGGCGTCATCCGGCTCCGGTTCGTTGACGACATGACTCAGTCGCAGATCGGCACCCACATCGGCCTCAGCCAGATCCAGGTGTCACGCATCCTGCGCGCCACCCTCGCGAGACTGCGGAGCACGATGACCGCCAGCCTGAGGACCAGCTGACCCCGTCCGTCGTCGCACCGCGACGTCGACACCGAGGCTGCTCAGCTCAGGGGTCGGGGCTCAGCGGTGACGATGACGTTGTCGTCGTAGTGGTGGCCCACGGGGTCGAACGGGCCGTCGCAGGTGATGAGGACCAGACGCGGTGGCCCTGCCGGGGTCGGTCGAGAACCGTTCAGAGACAGCGCCGTCCCGGCGTAGGTTGAGTTGCCGGTCGGGGCCGGTCGGCGTAGCGTCTGGATGTCCGCCCGCACCGTGGCCGCGACCATTCGTGCCGGCTACCACGACGAGCTCGAGCGGCGCGACTCGGTGGGGGTTCTCCACGTGGATCGCCAAGAGTCCACCCCGAGCAGCGACCCTTCCGCCATGTCCGTCGAGTACGTCGAGGCCGCAACCAGGTGCTGCGCCGCCATCATCACCGCGGGACCGGTCACAGGGCCTGAGCTCGGCCTCCCGAGCGTCTGCCCCGTCACCGGACCTGGTAAGCCGCCAGGCTCGGAACCGAAACCCACCGGGCCCAGCGGGTCAGTCCGACAGAACGACGTCGATGGGTTTGCACACACCGCCGTTCGACTTCTCCGCCGAGCACGCGGTGAGTCCGACGTGCAGGTCCATCTCGGCGCGCAGGGTCACGTGGTCACCAGCGACCGACAGTGGCGGGTCGATGTGCAGCTCTCCGGTCCGGTCGGTCCACACGTTCATGAAGATGTTCAGTGTCGTCGAGATCTGGTCGGCCGCAACCCCGAACGGCGCCAACCCGAGGGCGAGGTTGGCCAGGCAGCTGGGGTGCGGGGCACCGTGGAACTCGGGGTAGAGCAGGTCGAACGTCTGTTGGCTGCACGGCGTGAGCAACATGTCGTGCCGTCCACAGGTGTCGGCCACGATGGTCGCCATCGGGGTGCTGCGGTTGCTGTACAGCGTGTCCCCGGTGGAGACGTAGACGCAGTTGCGGTAGTCGATGGTCCGGCCGCTGGAGAACCACTCGTCGTGGTCGTCGGCCGACAGCGCATAGAAGTCGCTGACCTGCCCCCCTTCGGGATCCGTCACCGTCAGCTCCTGCCCGGCGCGCAGGAGGAAGCCGGTCCCGGTCTGAGGGGCCAGCCGCGTCATGAGTCGCCCCCCTGGAACGGCGCCAGCCAGGTGTCGTCGACCACGCGACCCGAGTACTGCCGCGCCTCGGAGTTCTTCCCGTGGTCGCTCACCATGGGGTTGATGCTTCCCTGAAGGTGCATGTCCCGTTCCCGGATCAGGTCGCGCATCCGGGCGAACTGCCCGGACCCCCGCAGAGCTTCGAACTGTTCGTGCAGGTTGAACACGAGGGTGGGCGTCGCCGTGCGTCGGGCGTCCCGTGACGCCAAGGGGTGCAGCCCGACGACGAAGAACGCGGTGCCCGCGACCGAGAAGGCGAAGTGCTCGTCCGACGGGTCGTCGGACACGTCGTCGTTCCAGTCGGCGTCGTCCGCTGCGTGCAACAGGCGCAGCTGTGACCAGAGCAGGCGCTCGAACCCTCGCTCGTCATCGCTCGTCGGCCCGCGGAAGACGGCGATGAAGGACGCGAAGCCGGCGGTTGGATCTACCGTGGACGCGAAGGACCGCAGGTCGGCCAGCAACGCCACGGTCGCCTCGGGGGTGGCGAGCCGGTCGTACACGTGGATGGTGGCTCGGTCCTGCCGGAAGACCGATCGCGCCCCCAGACAAGGGAAGTCGCGGTGGGCGATCATGGCGGCGAGCGAACCGGTCAGCGCGCTCTCGTCGGCGGTGGTCGGGTGATCGACGGCTGGGGCGAGTTCGGTCATGGGCTGAGGTCCTTGAGTATCGCGAGGGGGATGACCGTTGGGGGGCGCATCGCCTGCCCCTGGGCCGTCACGATACGTACCCGGAGGTCGGCTCCCCAACCGGTGACGACGGACACCCCAGGAACCGTGGCCCCGTGCGTGCGGCATCGAGGGCGTCTCTGCGCGCCGGGTAGCGTGTCCCTGCGGACTCGGTCGAAGGAGCACGGATGGCACCCACCCCTGACTCAGGGCGGCCCCACCGGCGTTCGTCGTCCCCGCATCCCGAGGTCGACACGAGGCGCTACCGCGCGGCCGGCCTGGCCACCTCCATCGTCGCAGCGCTGATCGCGGTCGTCGGCGTCATCGTCGCCAACGGCGTCTTCCGGGTCTCCCTCTTCGGCCCCGACGAGTCGGGGGTCGGGGGAGGGGTCGGCACGATCGCGTACGCGTTTGCCGCCTTCGTGTGCGGGCTGGTCGCCAGCGAGCTGATGCTGTTGCTCCTGCGGACCACACCGACCCCGCTCACCTACTACGGCTGGATCGTCGGCCTGGTCACGACCGTCGCCGCGGTGGTCCCCCTGACCATGGGGTCGGACTTCGGCGCCAGGGTGGCGATCGCGCTGACCAACGCCTGCATCGGGACCGCCATCGGCGCACTGACCGTCTCGGCCACCCGCCGGTCGATCACCTACACGCCACCGAGCGAACCCGACCTGCAACCCCCCTACATCTGACGAGCCGCGGTCAAGACGTCGGCACGGTCCGGGCGAGGTAGGCCTGGGCCATCCGCACGCTGGGCCGGAGCGCGATGGTGGCGACGACGACGATGCCGGCGATGACCAGCCAGCCGACGGCGTGCAGGTTCATGGCCAAGTAGGTGTAGGCCGCGGGTGCCCACAACGTCCCGATCGCGAATCCCGCTGTGGACACGCCCTGGTACTCGCCGCGCCGGCTCGGGTCGGACAGCTCCGACTGGAACCCCCACTGGCCGGCAGACTCGAACAGCTCGGCGCCGGTCACGGTCACGTGCCCGATCCACACGAGGATGATCGTCACCCAGCCGATCGTGTTGTGGGTCAACAAGACGATGAGGCAGGACGCCACGAAGAAGGCGCCGGAGATCTGCGAGGCGCGCAGGGCGCCGTTGACCGTGTCGGCTCCTCGGGACGCCGGCACCTGCAGCAGCACGGCCAGGACGGTGTTCGTCCTGAACAGCCACGCGAGCAGGACCCTGGGCGCGTCGGTCTCCTGCACCAACCAGAGCGGGATGACGACGTTGAGCAGCACCTGGTTCGTCGTGAGGACCCCGTTGAAGATGCTCGTCAGCAGGTAGCCCACGTTGCGCAGCGCGGCGGGGGTGGGGGTCTGCTCGACGGGCGCCGTCACCTCGGCCCCGCGCCGCCCGACCTCTGGCAGCCGGGAGACCAGGACAGTGCCCCCGGCGAGGATCGCGGCCGTCAGGTAGGGGATGGCCAGGATCCCCGCGTCCGTCGGCATGCCCAGTGCGACCCCGCCGACGCCGGCTCCCACCGTGAATCCGATGTTGAGGGCGCTGCGCTGGTAGGCCATCGAGCGCACCCGGTCTTCACGGGGGAAGGCGTCCAGCGTGTATGCGCCGCGGGCCGCCGACCCCGCCGCGTCGATCACCGCCTCCAGCACCATGATCGCCACGAAGGTGCCAAACCCACGAGCCAGGGGCCAGGCGAGGAACAGGGCCGCGGTCAGGCTCGAGCACACGAGCCAGACCCGCCGGGGGCCGAACCGGTCGGCCGGCCCGCCGAGAGGCACAGCGGTCGCGAACGACGCCACGCCCGCGAGGGTCAACCCGAGGCCCACCTGGGCGGCGGTCAGCCCGACGATGTGGGTGAAGTAGAAAGCGCTGCCGGTGAAGAACGACCCTGAGCCCAGGGCATACAGGGCCGATCGAAGCGCGAGAGCCCGGGCCAGCGGGTTCGCCGGGAGCAGGCGCTCGATCCGGCTCCGACGTGACACCCGAGCGATTCAACCAGCCGACGGGCGACGCTCCAACACCGTTTTCCTCATGCTGGACCGTCGGCACCGCCCGTCAGTCGTCGCTGGTGCGCACGTCGCGGTGGGCGCTGAGCAGGTCGACCTCAGGCCGCCCGGCCACGAGGCGTTCGACGGCGTCGAGGACCTCCACCACGTGGCTGCGATCCGCGGCCACGAGCGCCGCGCCGATCGCCGCACGACGGTGCAGCTCCTGGTCGCCGACCTCGGCGGCCGACACCGCGAAGCGGCGCTGCAGCTCGGCCACGATCGGTCGCACCACCGAGCGCTTCTCCTTGAGCGAGTGCACGTCGCCCAGCATCACGTCGAGCTCCAGCCAACCGATCCACATGGCGCCAGCGTCGCAGACGACGCGAGCGGCCGTGAATGATGGGCCCATGGACCAGCACGCCGCCGACCTGCACCGCTTCGTCACCGCCCAGGATTCCGGGGGCACATACTCGACCGCCCTCGCGGAGCTGCGCCGTGGGTCCAAGGCGTCGCACTGGATGTGGTTCGTCCTCCCACAGATCGCCGGGCTCGGGCAGAGCCCGACCGCGGTCCGGTATGCCGTGACCGGGGTCGACGAGGCGCGCGCCTACCTGGCCCATCCGGTGCTCGGTCCGCGCCTGCTCGAGTGCGTCGCCGCCCTGACCGCGCTCGACTCACACGACCCGGTGGCCGTCCTCGGGGGTATCGACGCGGTCAAGCTGCGCTCGTCGATGACCCTCTTCGCGCACGTGGCCGGCGACGAGTCGACGCGGAGCCGCTTCACGGCGGTGCTCGACCAGTACTTCGGGGGCCAGGAGGATCCGGCCACCGTGGCTCGGCTCTGACGGCGGTGTCAGCGGCGGACCCGCTCCTCCAGCCCGACGGCGTTCCAGGGCGCATACCCTCGTGCGTCGTTGTCGAAGAAGACGTAGACGTCTCGGCCCAGGTCGCGCCAACCCCGGCACCGGGCGGCCCATTCGTCCAGCTGCGCGTCGTCGTAGTTGCTCGCGTATAGCTCGGTGTGCCCGTGCAGTCGCACATACCGCAGGCCGCTGGTGTCGGCGTCGAAGACGGGAAACTTCCCCGCCGCGTCGGCCCACACTGTGCCGATGTCGTTGCGGCGCAACAGCTCGGTGGCCTCGTCGGTCTCGAAGCTGACGTGGCGGGGCTCGAGGACGTGGCGGATGGGAAGCTCGTCGACCGCGTCGACCAGGGACCGTCCCTCCTTGACCTTGTCGTCGTGGCTGCGGGCCAGCCCCGCCGCCTCGCCGGTGGTGCGGGGGAGCCGGTCGAAGAAGTCGGCCATCCGTTGCGCGTCGAACGACATCCTCGGAGGCAGCTGCCACAACACCGGCCCAAGCTTCGGCCCGAGGGCGAGCACCCCGGAGGCGAAGAAGTTGGCCAGGGCGACGTCGATGTCGCGCAGCTGCTTCATGTGGGTGATGTACCGGCTGCCCTTGACGGCGATCTCGAAGGTGTCTGGTGTCTGCTCCGCCCACGTGGTGTAGGACGATGGCCGCTGCAGGGAGTAGAAGGAGCCGTTGACCTCGACCGACGACATCCGCGCGGCGACATACGCCAGCTCGAGCCGGTGGGCGAGCCCTTTCGGGTAGAAGTCGCCTCGCCACCGGGGGTAGGTCCATCCCGAGACGCCGACCCGGATCCGCGCCTGGGACGCTGACGGCGCCCCGTCGCTCACCGGGGGTGAGGTGCAGCGAGGTCGGCGACGACGACGGCCGCGAACAGCAGGCGGCGGGCCAGGTCGGGACCGAGGTCGGCGACGGAGGCTCGCCCGTCCTCGAGGAGGCGCCGCACCGCGGGCACGTCTGCCTCCACCACGCTCACGTCGGTCGCCCGACTGCGAAGGGTGCCGCCTCCCGGGGTGGGCACCAACCGGGCGCCGAGGTGGGAGCGCAGGGTCACCTCGTCCTGTTCGGCCAGACGAGCGGCGGCCCGCACCTGCGCGACCGGAGCGATGGGTGCGGCTCGCTGCGCGCGGCGGGACCGGTCGGTGAGCGCGGCGGCGAGGTCCGCGGCCGAGGTGCTCTGAAGGGCGCGGACGAGCGCGTCGCGCACGACCTCGAGGTCGGTGTCCCAGTCGCCCGGTTCGTTCAGGTCGACGCCCAGGGGCAGGGAGGCCCGGACGCTCTCATCGCTGCTCGCTCGCCGCACGGCGGCGGCGACGAGCTCGTCGGCCAGGTGCCGACGGGTCCACGGATGGACGCCGATGGTGAGGTGCGTGCTCACGTCGCCCAACGCCGTTGCGGAATGTAGGTATCCGCGTGGTAGGTAGAGGCAGTCACCGGGCCGCAGGGTCGTTTCGATGAGCGGGTCGGCGTGCGCCGCCGCTTCGACGGCATCGCGTCGGTCGGTCCATGGCTCGTCGCGCAGCGGGCTCGGGTGCACCGGCGGACGGATTCGCCAGCGCTTCTCGCCGGCGATCTGGAGGACGAACACATCGTGCACGTCGTAGTGGTCACTGAAGCCGGTGTTCTGCGCCGGCGTCACATAGGCATTGACCTGCACGGGGTGTCCGAGATCGGCGGCGAGGTCCTGGGAGAACGACAGCATGGGGTCCCACGTGCGGTGCAGGCCCTGCAGCACGATCGTGGCGCCGTCGGCGAAGAGGGCCAGGAGCTTGTCGTCGCTGGCCTGGTCGGCGATGGCGGCCCCGACGCCGCCGCCGTCGGTGAAGGCTCGGTCGGCCAGGGTCGTGCCGTTCTTGGCGACGCGCAGGAAGGGCGCCCGGAGACCGCGGCGGGACACGAGCTCGTCGACGGCGATGTTGGAGAAGAGATCAGCGAAGCCGGCGGGGAGGGTGTCGGCGGGGCTGAGGAGCGGTTCGCGGCCCCAGTAGCGGTCGGCGAACTCGTCGACCGGGACCGAGACGAGGCGACGAAGAGCGGAGTGCCCGCCCGTGGGGGCGGGCACTCGCATGCTGGTGGACGAGGTCATCTAGCTGGAGCTGCTGGCTCCGCTGTCCGCGCCGCCGTCTGCGCCGCCGTCCGCCCCGCCGTCGTGGCCGCCGGCGTTCGCGCCACCGTCAGCGGTGCCCTCTCCGGCACCGCCGTCCGCGCCCCCGTCGTGGCCACCGGCGTTCGCGCCACCGTCACCGGTGCCCTCGCCGGCTGATCCGCTCACCGGATCCGTGGTCGGGTCCATCGGGTTGTTACTCATGACACTCCTTTCGGTCGAGACCGCACATCCTTGTGCGCGTCGTGTCCAGGCATACCCCAATTCGGCGCCGAGCACACCCTCGACGTGTCGATGAGGACCGCTGCGACGACGAGCCGCTCGAGGTCGTACGTTGTCGCTATGCGCGTTACTCACCTAGGACACTCGTGCCTGCTCGTCGAGCTTGCGGAGGTGCGCGTCCTCATCGACCCGGGGACCTTCTCGACCGGGTTCGAGGACCTGCGAGACCTCGATGCCGTCGTCGTGACCCACCAGCACGCCGACCACCTCGACCGGGAGCGAGTCGTCTCACTCCTGGCGGCGAACCGGCAGGCGGCGGTCTACGCCGACCCGGAGTCGGCTCAGATCCTTGTCGGCCCCAACACCGATGTCGTCACCCTGGTGGCGGGAGAGCCGCAGCCGGTCGGCGCCGCGACGCTGGCCCCCGTCGGGGTGCTGCACGCGGTGAACCACGCCGGAGTACCGCGGTGCACCAACGTCGGCGTCGTCCTGTCTGCGGACGGCGAACCGACGCTCTACCACCCGGGCGACGCCTACGACGGTGAGCCGGGTGACGTCGACATCCTCGCGATGCCGGTCAACGCACCGTGGGCCAAGGTGTCGGAGTCCATCGACGCCGTGCGTCGGATCGGCCCGCGCGGGATCATCCCGATCCACGACGCGCTGCTATCCGCCCCGGGTCGCGGCATGTACATCGACCACATCAGCCGGTTCGGCGGCGACGACCTCGCCGTGCACGACCTGGCCGGCAAGGGCGCGACGGAGATCGTCCGGGGCTGACCGGCATACCTCCGGCACGGAACACGTCGCGGATACATCCCCTCAGAAAGGGTTGGATCCACCGCGTTCATCGACCAATCGGCGTCAGCGCCGCTTGAGGCGGGTGATCCAGTAGGAGGCCTGTCCCGGCATCGGCACACCGAACCGGGCGTTGACCGCCCAGAGGTAGCCGCCCGCGACGGTCGCCGTCGAGGGCACGTCAAGCGTCCGGTCGCGTCGAGCGCCCGCCCACCGCGCGGTCCACCCGGCCTCGGTCCGGCGCATCAACAGGCACGAGACCTCGTTCTCCCCGCTGCCGCGGACGTCGTAGAGGATGTCCCCGTCGAGCTCCAGGCCGTCGCCACCGGTGATGCCCAGGCCCACCGCGCACCGCGATCTCCGTGGTGGACCCGGTCGCCTCGTCAACGTTCCACAGGCCTCCGACCACGGTGTTGTTGAGCACCAAGGAAGCGTCCGGTAGCTCGCGAATCCCGTTGGCGTTGTTGGCGGTCCCGTCACCGGCGGGCCACGCGCCACTCAGCGGGAGGAACGTCGGGGCGGCGCCGGTCGGCTGCGCTCCTGCGCCCAGCGGCACGACCGTGAGCCGGTCCCCCCGCGAGTCGGTGACGTAGACGGCGCGGGCGGTGGCCACGAGGTCGTTGAAGAAGACGGCGCCAGCGACCGCAGCGTCGTGGACGACCGCCCCCGTCGTGGCGTCGACCGCCCACACGTGCTGCACCGCGCCCACGTTGCCGGCCACCCACACCAGGTTGCTGCGCGCGTCGTAGTAGAGGCCACGCAGCGCGCGACCCGTCACCGGACCCAGGAGATCGCCGTAGGCACCGGTCATGAGGTCGCCCTTGATGAGGCGGCCGTCCTTCATCGACCCGGCGTAGAAGGTCGTGCCCGGTCCGGAGGTGATGCCCTCGGGCCGGAAACCGTCGGGCAGCGCCACCGTGTCAGGGGGGCGGACCGCCCGTGGCGAGGCGGCCGAGGCTGGTGCGGCACTGAGGGCGAAAGGGGCGAGGGCGGCGCCGGCGGCGAAGCCGAGGGCGGTGCGGCGGGAGAGGTGCTTCCTGGGATCCGGCTGAGTCGTGGTCATTCGCCATTCTCGGCACGACGACTCGGCATTGTCGAGGTTGTCGTCGAGGTTCTCACCGGATCCGTAGGCGTCGGGCCCGAATCCGGCGGCGCATCCCTGGCTGCGCCATTGACGGTGCCCCGGCCGTGCCCGTCACCGGGCCTGTCACCGGGCCTGTCACCGGGCCTGTTACCGGGCCTTGCGGCGGGTCTTGGCGGCGCCTCGGGCGTCGCTCTCGCTGGCCGCCTCGACCGCGAGCCGGGCGGCGCCGATGATGCCGGCGCGGTTCTGCAGCGCCGCCGGGATGATCGGGGTGCGCAGCCTGAGGAGGGGGAGGAACTCGTCGCTCTCCCGGGAGATCCCGCCGCCAACGACGAACAGGTCGGGGGAGAAGAGGGCCTCGACGACAGAGTAGTAGCGCTGGAGCCGAGGGACATACTCCGCGTAGGTAAGGCCAAGGTTGTCCTTGACCGACGAGGCGGCCTCCTTCTCGGCGTCGTGACCATCGATCTCGAGGTGTCCCAGCTCGCTATTGGGCACCAACATGTTGCGGTACATGATCGCGCTACCGATGCCGGTGCCGAGCGTCGTGAGGATGACGAGGCCGTCCTCGTCCTTGGCCGCGCCGTAGTGCAGCTCGGCGTAGCCCGCGGCGTCGGCGTCGTTGACCAGCACCACGTCGCGTCCCAGCCGCTTCTGCAGCGCCTCCTCGCCCTCGAAGTCGATCCACGTCGGGTCGATGTTGGCGGCCGAGCGCACCAGGCCGTGCTGGACGACGGCCGGCACGGTGACGCCGACGGCGGCGTGGGCCGGGAGGTCGTCGGCGAAGTGCTCGACGAGCTGAGCAACGACCTCGATCACCGCATCCGGTGTCGCCGGCTTGGGGGTGAGGATCTTCTTGCGCTTGGTGCTGAAGTCACCTTTGTCGAGGTCGACGAGGGCGCCCTTGATGCCGCTTCCCCCCACGTCGATCCCCAGGGCGTGGTGATGCTTGGCCATGGTGTCCGCCTGCCTTCGCGTCGTTGGTCGGATCAAGGTGCTGTGTCTCGCCGGTCCCGTCAGGGACTGCCGCTCAGTCTGGCAGTTCGCGGGGGCCCACCATCAGGGCAGCGTGAGGATCTCGGTGCCGTCCTCGGTGACGAGGATCGTGTGCTCGAACTGGGCCGAGCGCTTGCGGTCGGCGGTGACGACCGTCCACCCGTCGTCCCACATCTCCCAGTCGGCACTGCCGAGGTTGAGCATCGGCTCCACGGTGAACGTCATCCCCGGCTCGATGAGCCGGCCGTAGGCCGGTGCGGCGTCGTAGTGGGGGACGACGAGCCCGCTGTGGAACGCGGTGCCGATCCCGTGGCCGGTGAAGTCGCGGACGACGCCGTAGCCGAACCGCTTGGCGTAGGACTCGATGACGCGGCCGATGACGTTGAAGGGCCGTCCCGGCACCGCCGCTCGGATGCCGCGCATCATCGCGGTATGCGTGCGCTCGACGAGCAGCCTCGACTCCTCGTCGACGTCACCGCAGAGGTAGGTCGCGTCGGTGTCACCGTGGACACCGCCCTTGAAGGCGGTGATGTCGATGTTGACGATGTCGCCGTCCTCGAGCCGCCGAGAGTCGGGTATGCCGTGGCAGATCACCTCGTTGACCGACGTGCAGAGCGACTTGGGAAAGCCCTTGTAGCCCAGGGTCGACGGGTAGGCGCCGTGGTCGAGGAGGAACTCGTGCCCCACCCGGTCGATCTCGTCGGTCGTCACTCCGGGCGCGATGAGGGTGGCAGCCGCCTCCATGGCCTGTGCGGCGATGCGGCTCGCGACCCGGATCCGCTCGATCGTGTCGGCGTCCTTGACCTCCGAGCCCGCGAAGGTGGCCGGGCGCGGGCGGTCGACGTACTCCGGGCGCGAGATCCCCGCGGGCACCGGTCGGCGCGGCGAGACGTCCTGAGGAGCGACGGTTGCGAAGGTGACCGGCATACGGTGAAGTCTAGGCACGCAGGTTTCGACGAGCGCACGCATGGAGGCACGGTGAGCTACTGGTTCAACACGACTACGGGGCAGGTCGAGACCGACGACGACCGGGGCCAGGCCGCCGACGTCATGGGGCCCTACGAGAGCGAGGCGGAGGCGCGCGACGCGCTCAAGTCAGCCCGGGACCGCACCGAGCAGTGGGACCGCGAGGACCACGACTGGGACTCGCGCGGATCGGCCGCTGGGTCGTCCGACGACTGACGTCGGCCCCGACGCAGCACCGCCCAGCCTGTATGCCTGGGCGCGCGGCCGTGACGCGTGCCGCGCGGCTCAGCGACGCCTTCTACGACCGGGTTGAGCAGGACGACCTGCTGAGCAGTCTGATCCCCAGTGGGGGTGGGACGACCATCGAGATGCTGCGCAGCGGTGTGGGGTCGAGGTGTTCGGCGGTCCGGCTGAGTACACACCGCTCGGTCCCCCGGCTCGGACCGTAGACCCAGCCCGTGCACTGCCGGAGGATGGTCGACCACCACCTCGGGCCGCATTCGTGGGCTACGTCGAGTGGGGCACCCGGCTGGCAATGCACAACTCGGCCACCGACGCCAACGTCGTCACTGAGGCCCCCGTGCCCCGATGGGGCGGGGGGGTCGCCCCGCTCTACTCGCCGGACTGAGGCTCGGTGGTAGCGGCCCGGGCAGCGCGCCCGTCACGTTCCTGCACGGCATACGGGTCGGTGCGTTCGTCGTAGGCCCAGAAGCCGCGCAGCCACGCCGCCGTCGCCGCCACGCCCAGGACGCAGAGCACCCCGCCGCTCGTGACGGCCTGCCGCACCCCGAACCGGTCGGCGACGAGGCCCGAGCGGATCTCGCCGCCGATCGGCCCGAGGGAGTAGGAGAGCATCTCGATCCCGGCCAGCCGCCCCCGCAAGCCGTCGGGAATGGTCTGGTGCCAGATGGTCGACCTGAACATGCCGCTGACCTGGTCGGCGGCGCCTGCGGCGGTGAAGCAGAGCAGGACGAGCCACGGGTGCTGGGCGAGTCCGGCGAGCGCGACCGCCCCACCCCAGCCGATCGCGGCCAGGACGACGGCCCGTCCGTGGTGGTGCACACGGGAGGCCCAGCCCGAGGTGAGCGATGCCGCGAGCGCGCCGACGGTGGCTGCGGAGTAGAGCAGGCCGAGCAGGTCGGGACGGCGCAGGACGTCCTGCGCGAGGGCCGGGAAGATCACTGTGGGCATGGCGAGGACCATGGCGACGATGTCGATGACGTAGGTGCCGAGCAGGTCGCGGCGGGTGAGGGCGTACTGGAGTCCCTCGCCGATCCCCCGCAGGCTGGGTGGCGCCGTCTGCTCCAGGGGCGGGTAGGACCGGAGGCGTGAGAACAGGGCGGTGGCGACGACGATCCCGATGACGTCGATGAGGAAGCACCAGCCGACGCCGACGGAGCTGACGAGCAGGCCGCCGAGCGCGGGCCCGGCGAGCATGCCGATCTGCAGCCCCACCGAGGAGAGGGCGATCGCCGCGGTGAGCTGGTCGTGAGCCACGGTCCGGGGGATGAGCGCCTCTCTCGACGGGCGTTGGAGTGCCCCCGCGGCCGAGAGGAAGGCGGCGACGACGAAGACGAGCCAGATGTGGGGGTGCGGCTGGAAGGCGTTGACGGCGAGCACCGCGGTGAGGACTACCTGGGCGACACCGGTCCACACGAGCATCAGCCGTCGGTCGAGATGGTCGGCCAGCGCCCCACCCCACAACCCGAAGACGACGAGCGGGACCAGCTCGACCAGGCCCACGGCGCCGACCACGAAGTTCGAGCCGGTGAGCTGGTAGAGCTGGAACGGGACGGCGACGTAGCTGACCATGGCGCCGAGGTAGAAGACGGTGCCGGCGAGGAAGAGCACGCGGTAGTCGCGCGAGGTATGCAGCGGCGACAGATCCATCCGGAGGCGCGAGAACAGCCGGGCCAGACGACGCAGGAAGGTCACCGGACCGTCCCCAGGTGTCATGTATGCCGCCCGCCCACGAGGGTCGATTCTCGTGCCCCGGGCGCGGGTGAGTCCACCGAGCGGCGGTGGCGCTGCCGGCGGGGCTGGGTCTCAGAGCGGGGCGGCGGCGCGCAGCGAACCCACGACGACGAAGTTGCCGAGGTAGGAGCCGCGGTCGGGCGCGATGACACAGCTGATGGCGACGACGGTGTCCTTGCGGACGTCAACGACCTGAGGGGTGGTCGTCAGCCGGTCGAACGGCACCGTAAGCGCAGTGGTGACGTCGTAGACGAACGTGCCGCGCGTCGTCCGGATCACGAGCGTGTCGCCGGTGCGCGCGTTCTGCAGACCGCTGAAGACTCCCTTGCTCGCGTCGTCGGGCCGGTAGCGGTTGGAGTGCCCGGTAATGAAGGTGGTCTCCGTGCCGGGCACCTGCGGGGGGGCCCCGAGGTCGATGCGGGCCACCTTGTCAAAGGTGGGCGCGTCGTAGCAGGGCTGACCGGGGACCTCGCAGGAGGCGGAGGAGTTGTAGCGCGCGAGCCCGGAGGACCCGGCGTCGATGAGGACGGCGCCCTGGCGCCGCACCTGGAACGACACGAGCTCGCCCTGCGGGACCGGCTGGATCGTGGCGGGCAGCCCTGGTTCGTCAACCGAGGCCGAGGAGGTGGTGGATGGAGGGGGCGGCGGTTCTGTCAACGCGGATGCCGGCGGGGCCGGCGAGGCGGGCTGGGTCGGCACAGAGCCGGTGGTCGAGCCCGCGCTGGGGGCGACTGGTGTGGGTGGCCCGGTGGCGAACGTCCCGTTGCTCGCCTCGGTCACCTGGTCTATGGCGCTACCGGGAGGGGAGCCGGAGGAGCAACCGACGACTAGCGCCAGCACGGCGGCCACGAGGGCCGCCGTGCTGGTCACGCGCCGGGCTGGTCTGAGTGCCCGGCCGACCGGGGTCGAGGTCATCGCCGCCCACAACGAACGACGGACGTCATTCGGTGCCCGACCCCGGCCGGCCGGCTGTGCTCAGGAGTCGTCGTTCGGCGTCTCGACCCGGCGCAGGTGCGGCAGGCGGCCACCGAAAGCGACCCACAGCCCGAGCAGGACGAGGAGGACCAGAGCCATCCGCAGCGGAGTCACGGCGAACTCGCTGGTCGTCGCATCGCTGACCACCCCGGCCTTGACCGGTTGTAGCGGGTAAAGCGTCACCACCGTGGCCGGTGTCGTCGTGGTCGTCGTGGGCGGCGTCACCGGCGTCTTGGGCGGGATCAGGGTGGCCGTGATCGTTGAGGGCGTCTTGGGCGGGATCAAGGTCGCCGAGGTCGCCGAGGTCGCCGAGGTCGCCGAGGTTGTCGAGGTCGTCGAGGTCGTCGTCGTCGGCGGGGCCGGCGGCGGGCAGTCCGCGACGGAGGGCTCCGGGTTGAGCTTCATCGTGTTGGGAACGATCACGACGGACTTGATCTGGCCGTCCTTGAACGCCTGCCCCTTGACGGTCAGACCGTTGGCAGCGTCGTACGCCGCTTTGGTCGGGAACAGCGCGTGGTTGTCAACCCAGATGGGGTTGTTTCCCGTCTGCAGACGCTCGGCCTCACCGGGCTTGTCGACGTACTTGCAGACGTAGGACTTGTGCACCTTCTCCGGTGCGGCCGCAGCGGGGCCGGCGGTGGCGAAGAGGCCGACGACAGACCCGGCGGCGATGCCCCCGGCCAGGACGCGGGCGACGGTGCCGGTCCCGAACCGGCGGCGGGTGGTGACGCGGTCTGGCGTCGAGTTCATTCAGGTGCCCCTCAGTCGTGACTCTTTCGTCCTGCAAGGTCCCCCGGGGACAGGACGCGACCGGCGGTTGCCGGTTCGGCGCCAACCTTCCTCCCTTTGGGCACCTTCGCACGTTTTTCCACCGATGCGGGGCGGGTCGTGGTCGACGGCCTCCCGGCCGCGCTGGGTCCAGCCGGTGACGGCGCGCCCCCACTAGAGTCGCGCGGGTGAACATCGTGTTCGTCGAGCCGGCGTTCCCGGCCAACCAGCGCCGGTTCGTGACGGCCCTGGCCGACGTCGGAGCGACGGTCATCGGGGTGGGGGAGTCGCCCGAGGAGAGCTTGGGGGACGACCTGCGGGCGCGGATGGCGGGGTACTACCGGGTCGGCAACGTCACCGACGCGCACCAGCTCGACGCGGCGGTGCGCTGGGCGCAGGACCGGATGTGGGTCGACGGCCTCGAGCCGACCATCGAGTCGCACCAGAGCGCTGCGGCGCAGGTGCGGGAGTGGCGCGGCATACCCGGCACGTCGGTGCGAACCACGTGGCTGTGCCGCGACAAGCCGTCGATGAAGGAGGCGCTGCGCGCCGCGGGGGTGCCGACCGCCGCGTCGGCCGCCGTTTCGAGCGCCGGGGAGGCTCGTGCGTTCGCGGCGGAGACCGGCTATCCGCTGATCCTCAAGCCGCGGGCGGGTGCGGGTGCCCAGGGCACCGTGCGGGTCGACTCCGACACCGACCTCGAGCGCGCCCTCGGGGCCTTCGGTGGGGCCGACTCGATCGCCGTCGAGGAGTTCGTCGAGGGTCACGAGGGGTTCTACGACACCGTCGCCGTCGGCGGTCACGTCGTGCACGACTGGGCGACGCACTACTACCCCAACGTCCTCGAGGCGATGCGGCACCGGTGGATCTCGCCGCAGTTCGTCACGACGAACCGGATCGACCAGGACCCGTTCTACGCCGAGGTCCGCGAGATGGGCGCCCGGGTCATCCAGGCCCTCGGCATCGAGACGTCGGCCACCCACATGGAGTGGTTCTACGGGCCGAAAGGGCTGCGGTTCTCCGAGATCGGCTGCCGGCCCCCGGGCGTCGGCGCCTGGGACCTGTACTCCGCGGCCAACGACGTCGACGTCTACCGCGAGTGGGCCCACTGCCTCGTCCACGGCGGTCCCGACCAGTCGCTGTCGCGCCGCTGGGCAGCCGGCATCGTCGCCCTGCGGCCCGACACGGACGGCTGGATCACGGGCTACAGCGGCGTGGACGAGGTCCGTCACCGGCACGACGAGTGGGTCATCGACGCCTACCTGCCCGACGCCGGTACCTCGACGCAGCCCGTCGAGGCGGGGTACATGGCCAACGCCTGGCTGCGGATGAGGCACCCCGACTACGACGTCCTGCGCGGGATGCTCGACGACGTCGGGCGCACCGTGCGCGTCCACGCCGGATGAGCGTCACCTACCTGCTCGGGCCCCAGCGGTTCCTCACGACGGCGGGGACCGTCGTCCGCGGCCTGGGCGAGGACGGTCCCGTCGCCACCCTCACCGCGGGGTGGGAGGAGCGGGAGAATGACGACGCCGAGCTCGACTCTGTCATGGGGAACCGTACCCGTAACCTGCACCTGTACGCCCGCATGATGGAGGTCATCGAGCGGGACACCACGGTGGCTGCGGCCCTGCTGACCTTGCGCGACGCCATCGACGACCTGACCGGCGTCTACCGCACCCGGCTGCACCACGCACTCGACGCCGTCTACGCCGTGCGCCGCCGGACCGGCCGGGCCGACGTGGTCGAGGCGGGCTACCGGGACGCCCTGGACGCGGTCCGCCGTCTCGACGCGTGGTACCTGACCCAGGTGAGGGCCCTCTACGGAGAAGCCGCCGAGACGGGCGCCGTCGACGGCAGCGGGTTGTTCCAGCAACACCAGGGCGAGGTCGCCCAGACGCTCGAGGGCTGCCGGGTGCTGGCGGTCGCGGGCGGTCATGTCGGCATGCTGCTGAGGTCGATGCAGTTCTTCCGGTTCCGGCCGCCGGCCGACCTGCCCGTCGTCGCCTGGTCGGCGGGCGCCATGGCCATGACCCGGATCGTCGTGCTGTTCAACGACTTCGCGGCCACGGGAGCCCAGACCGAGGTGTGGGACCGGGGCGCCGGCCGCGTCGAGCACGTCGTCGCGCTGCCACACGCGCGGCGCCGGCTCCTCCTTCCCGACCGGATCCGGATGCAGGTGCTCGCTGCTCGCTTCGCCGGCTCGACGTGCCTGCTCCTCGATGACGGGGCGAAGGTGGCGGTCGGGTCCGATGGCACGCTGCCCCCCGGCGCGCGGGTCCTGCGTGTCGACGGCACGGTCGGACCGCCCGCTGCGGTGGCCTCGGTCGCCTCAGTGGCCTCGGTCGCCACGGTGGGTTCGGGGGAGGGGGCGTGAGCTCACCCACGACGCCGCCGACGAGCGGGCATACCCGAAAGCTGGCGATCAACCGGTTGCGCGAGCGGCTGCCCACGGCCGACTCGGGTGTGGTCGACCGGTTCCTCATGCGGCACACCGCGCCCATCATCGAGGGCCAGTTCGCGACGTTCCTCTGGCGGGGCGACGCCGAGGAGGTGATGGTCCGTCACCGGGTCGTCGGGCTGCCGGAGCCACTACCCCTCCGACGCCTGGCCGACACCGATCTCTGGTCGGTCACGATCGAGCTCCCGGAGGGGTCGCGGGTGGAGTACCAGTTCGAGGTGGTGCGCGGGGGCGTGCGCGAGGAGTACCTCAACGACCCGCTCAACCCACGGGTGGCGCACGGGCCCTTCGGGTCACAGTCGGTGGCCGCTGCATCCGGCTACGTCGTCCCGTCCTGGTGCCTGCCGGACCCGGAGGCCCGGCCCGGTTCGCTGGAGTCGATGTCGTTGCGCAGCAAGGCCCTTCGCCGCGAACAGTGGATACGGGTCTACCGCCCCGCGCGGTTCCGTGAAGTGGTGCGCTACCCGTTGCTCATCGTCCACGACGGCGACGACTACCTCAGCTACGCCAACGCCAAGACGGTGCTCGACAACCTCATCCACCGCGGTGAGGTGGCGCCGCTCGTCGCCGCGTTCGTGCCTCCGGGCGACCGGCTCGTCGAGTACGCGAACAACGCGCCCCACGCGCGCTTCATCGCCCGGGAGCTCGTGCCGTTCCTCACCGATTGCCTCCCCCTGCTCGACCTGCCCGACGGGCGCTGTCTCATGGGGTCGAGCTTCGGCGGGGTCGCGTCCCTCGCCACCGCGGTGCGCTATCCCGAGGTCTTCGGCTCGCTGCTCCTGGAGTCGGGTTCGTTCGTCTTCACCGACATCGGCGTCGCCCACGGGGGCGGGGCGGTGTTCGACCCGGTCGTGAAGTTCGTCAACACCTATCGCGCCCGCCCTCGTGTGGTCGCGAACCGGATCTTCCAGACGTGCGGCGTCTACGAACCGCTGATCACCCCGAACCGGTCGATGGTCTCGACGTTCCGCGACACCGGCATGGATGTGCGCTACGTCGAGGCCCGTGACGGGCACAACTGGGAGAACTGGCGTGACCGGCTGCGTGACGCGTTGACGTGGATCTTCCCGGGTGAGCAGAAGTTCGTCTACGAGTAGCCGAGGAACGAGAGGAAACCCGTGAACAAGGTGGTCGAGCGCTGGCACTCGCCAAGGACCGAGCGCGAGCTGACCCTGGCCCGGTGGGGGCACTACGGCGTGCCCGTGCTGGCGTTCCCCACCGCGGGCGGCGACGCAGAGGAGATCGAGCGACACCAGCTGCTCGCCCACCTCGGCGACCTGGTCGAGGGCGGCGCGATCAAGGTCTACTCGGTCGACAGCACCGCCGGTCGCGCGTTGGCCACCCACGAAGGGTCGCCTGAGCACCGGATGTGGCTGTTCAAGCAGTACCACGAAGCCATCGTCTCCGAGGTGGTGCCGGCGATCCACGCCGACAGTGGCGACCACGAGATCATCGTCACCGGGTCGAGCATCGGGGCGTTCAACGCGCTGGCCCTGCTCTGCCGTGAGCCGCAGCTGTTCCGGGCGGCCGTCTGCATGAGCGGCTCGTACCACATGGAGCAGCTCATCGGCGGGTTCAACGATGATCTGTACTTCTCCTCGCCGGTGCACTTCCTGCCCGGGCTGGAGGGCCCACAGCTGGACCGGCTGCGGGAGCGGTTCGTCATCCTCGCGCAGGGGTCGGGCCGCTGGGAGAACCCGCAGGGCGCCTGGGAGGTGGCCGACCTGTTGGGCAGCAAGGGAATTCCGAACCGCCCTGACGACTGGGGCCCGGGCTACGACCACGACTGGCCCTCCTGGTGGGAGATGCTGCCGACCTATCTGAGGCAGCTTCTGTGACCGGTTCGCCCTCAGCGGGGGAGGACCTCGGGGCGGTGGTCGACGCACTGATGTCGCAGGCGCGCACCGACCTCGGACGTCTCGTCGCCATCCGCTCGGTCGCGTCGGAGGATCGCCTACCCGTGCCCGAGGGTCGGCGGGCGGCGGAGGAGGTCGCCCGTCTCCTGCGCGTCGTCGGCGTCGAGGAGGTCGGCCTCCTCGACGCGGCCGACGGCAGCGTGGCCGTGGTGGGGCGCACCGAGGGCCCGCCGGGAGCCCCCCGCGTGCTGCTCTACTCCCACTACGATGTCCAGCCTCCCGGAGACCCGGCCGCGTGGGGCTCGGACCCCTGGACGCTCACCGAGCGGCACGGGCGCTGGTATGCCCGCGGCGCGGCGGACTGCAAGGGGAACCTCGTCATGCACCTCACCGCGCTGCGCGCGCTCCGAGCGGTCGACGGGGGCTGGCCGGTGTCCCTGACCGTCGTCTGCGAGGGCTCCGAGGAGGCGTCGACCGGCGGGCTCGAGGGGTTGGTCCGGGCCGACCCGGCCGCCTTCTCCGCTGACGTCGTGGTCATCGCCGACACGGGCAACGTCGAGGCGGGCACACCGACGGTGACGACCAGCCTCAGGGGCACCGGCAGCGTGCTCGTCACGGTGCGGACGCTCGATGGACCCGTTCACTCCGGAGCGTTCGGGGGCGCGGCACCGGACGCTCCGGCGGCGCTGATCAAGGTCCTCGGCACTCTGCGCGACGACGCGGGGGAGACCACGGTGGGCGGGCTGGCCCACGACGGGCGGTGGGCTGGGGCGGCATACCCGGTGGAGCGGTTCCGTTCCGACGCCGGGGTGCTCGACGGCGTCGAGGTGCTCGGGAACGGAGAGGTCGGCGACGCACTCTGGGCGCGGCCGGTGGCGACGGTGCTGGCCATCGAGGGTCCGGCGGTCAAGGACGTCACGGCGGCGGTATCGGGTCAGGCGCGCGCGGTGGTGAACCTCAGGGTTCCTCCAGGCGTGGACGCCGTTGCGGCGCAACAGCTTTTGGTCAGGCAGCTGGAGGCGGCCGCGCCGTGGGGAGCACGCGTCACGGTCGAGCCCAAGACGCTCGGTCAACCGTTCGCCGCCCGGACTGACGGGCCGGCGTACGCCGCGCTCGGTCGGGCGATGGAGTCGGCGTTCGGGCGGCCGATGGTCTCGACGGGTCAAGGTGGCGCGATCCCGCTGTGTCTCGTCCTTTCAGAGGTCAACCCCGACGCCGAGCTGCTGCTCTTCGGCGTCGAGGAGCCCGCCTGCCGGATCCATGCGCCCGACGAGAGCGTCTCGCCCGAGGAGCTGCACCGGACCGCGTGGGCCGAGGCCCTCTTCCTGCGGTCGCTCGGAGACGCCGGCTGGTCCGTGCGAGGGTCGCCGTGAAGTCCAGGGTGACGATCCTCGACGTCGCCGCCGGGGCGGGCGTGTCCATCTCCTCGGTGTCCGCCGCGCTCAACGAGCGGCCGGGGCTCTCGGACTCCACCCGGGCGCGCATCCTCGACGTCGCACACCGGCTCGGCTGGGTGCCGTCCCTCAGAGGTCGGAGCCTGTCGGCGAGGCGTGCGTTCGCCGTGGGCCTCGTGATCGAGCGTCCGTCGACGGTGATCGAGTCGGACCCCTTCTTCGCCGGGTTCATCGCGGGCGTCGAGGTGGTGCTCGGCCGGCACGGTTACGCGCTGGTCCTTCAGATGGCCCCGACCCATCGCGCGGCTATGGAGCGTTACCGCCAGCTCGCCCTGGACCATCGCATCGACGGGGCGTTCCTCATCGACATGGCCTCGCGAGACCCCCGGCTTCAGCTCGTCCGCGACCTGGAGCTGCCCGCGGTGGCGGTCAACCCGGCGCCGGACTGCGAGCTCCCCTCCGTGCGCCAGGACCATCTGCCGGGGCTGACCGGCCTGATGGACCGTGTCCTGACGCTCGGGCACACCCAGGTCGCCCATGTGGGCGGGCGCCGGGGCCTGATCCACACGCGTCAGCGGGTGGGTGTCTGGCGGGCCGCCCTCGCCGGCGCGGGACTGCCCCCCGGCCCCCTCGTCTACGGCGGCTTCACCACCAAGAGCGGAAGCCGGGCGGCCGACCGGATCCTCGACGCCGACGGTCCCAACCCGACCGCCGTGGTCTGCGGCAACGACCTGATGGCCATCGGGGTCATCGCCCGGGCCAGCCAGCGCGGCGTGCTGGTGCCGGAGCAGATGTCGGTGACCGGCTTCGACGGTCTCGAGATCGGCGCCTACATCCGGCCGGCCCTGACGACGGTCTCGACCTCCCCGAGGGCCCTCGGCGAGGCGGCCGCCCGGATGCTGCTGGCGGTCGTCGCGGGTGAGCACCCGGACGACGTCGACGTGCCGGCCACGGCCCCCCTCTTCCGCGACTCGCTCGTGCCGCCGCCCCGGGGGTAGTCGGTTCGTCCGCCCGGGGCGAAACGCTTTGGTATCGATCCTCCCTGGTCGCTCCCCGGAGTGCTACGTTCCGAATACCCGAAACGTTTTGGTACATGGGAGAAGACGACATGGCGACATTGAAGTTGCGCGTGGCTCGAATGACCGGTCTGCGGGCCGTGGGGTCCGCGGTGGCCTTGGGCGCCCTGCTGGCGGCGTGCTCCAGCAGCAGCGGCGGTGCGGCGGGTGGGGCTGCACCCACGGTCGGGGGAGACGTGAGCGGGACGCTCAACCTGCTCGTCTCCAGTGCCACCGGCTCCGACGCGGGGTTCCAGGCGGTGAACAAGGCCTTCACCGCTGCCCACCCCGGCGTCCAGGTCGCCTTCTCCGCGATCCCCAACGAGCAGTACAACCAGGCCCGCTCCTCGCGGCTCACGGCCGGCAGCGCGGACGTCGTCGTCGCCTTCCCGCGCGAGGTGCCCAGCTACGTGCCAGCCACCAACGCGGGCGACGACGCCCGGCTGGCGGACTCCGGCGGGTTCCTCGACCTCACCGGGCAGCCGTTCCTCAGCTCCTTCAACGCGACCGTGCTCGACGCGACGAAGTACAAGGGCAAGAGCTACAGCGTGCCCACCGGCCTCAGCTACTACACCGGCATGTACTACAACAAGAAGATCTTCAAGGACAACGGGGTCAACGTGCCGACCACGTGGTCCGAGCTGGTTGCCACCTGTGACGCGCTCAAGGCCAAGGGCGTCACACCGCTGGGCATCGCTGGCAAGGACTCGGCCGGCGTCAACACGCTGGGCATCATCCAGAGCACCTACCCGACCGCCGACGCCAAGAACGCGCTGGCCAAGGGACTCTACGACGGGTCGGTCAAGCTCAACGACGGCAAGCAGCTCGCGGTCCTCACGAAGCTCCAGAAGCTCTACGGGTACGCAGAGCCCAACTTCGCCGGCGTCAGCTACGCGACCATGACGGCGGACTTCGTCAACGGCAAGTACGCCATGGTGGCTGACGGCACCTGGAACGTCACGAGCCTGCAGAAGGCCGGCGGCTCCGCCTTCGACTTCGGCTACTTCCCGCTCCCCGCCAGCGACACCGCCGCGGACAACAAGAACCTCGGCGGCAAGGTCGAGCTCTCGCTCGCGATCCCCGCCAACGCCAAGAACCCGCAGGCGGCCGTCGCCTGGATGGACTTCTTTGCGAAGAACTACGCGCTCTTCGACGACCAGGCCGGGTTCGCCCCGTCGGTGAACGGCGCCAAGAGCAACGACTTCTACACGGGGATCGCCGACAACATCGCCCAGTTCTCACCCGCCTGGGACACCATCTGGATCCCCAACACCAAGGCCGGCCCGGCCGCCGCGGTCCCGTTCAACTGGGCCGGGGTCGCGCCGATGGGCTCGCAGGACGCGGCGGCGGCCGCCGCCGCCGCGCAGACCGACTGGTCGGCCGGACTGGCGAAGTGAAGGGCAGCGCCTTCCTCTTCGGTCGGCGCTCGACCGCCCAGCTCATCTTCGCGCTGGGCCTAGCGCTTGTCGTCGTCTTCTCGCTCGCGCCGGCCGTGGGCATCCTCGTCATCTCCTTCAGCGACATCCGCTCGCTGCCGTTCCTCCCCGTGCACTTCGTGGGCCTCGACAACTACGCCACCTTCTTCTCCTCGGCGCAGCTGGGCTACAACCTGCACGCGTTGAGCAACACGCTGGTCTTCGCCGTGTCGGTCACGCTGCTGCAGAACGGCATTGCGCTCTTCGTCGCGGTGCTCCTCAACCAGCGTCTGCGGGGGCGCAACTTCGCGAGAGCCATCGTCTTCCTGCCGACGATCCTCGGCGTGACGATCATCGGGCTCGTGTTCAGCCTGGTGTTCAACCCGTCCGGCGGGCCGGCCGCCAGCCTGTGGAGCTGGTTCGGCTCCTCGTCCGCCTTCTTCGGCTCGCCGTCGCTGGCCATGCCTCTGGTCATCGCCGTGCAGGTGTGGTCGGGAGTAGGCGTCGCTGTGGTGATCTACCTCGCCGGACTGCAGGCGATCCCACCAGAGCTCTACGAGGTCGCGTCGATCGACGGCGCGGGCAGCTGGCAGCGCCTGCGCCACGTGACCTATCCGCTGCTGGCCCCGTCGGTCACCGCCAACACGCTCCTCAGCGTCATCGGCGCGCTGCAGAGCTACCAGCTGATCTACGTCCTCACCGGGCCCATCAACCCGGCCACGCAGGTCCTCTCGCTCGCGATCTTCACGCAGGGCTTCGGCGGGGCCCAGGGTGGCACCGCGCTGTCCCAGGGCTACGCGGCCGCCATCTCGATGGTCCAGTTCGTCATCGTCATGATCGTCTCGCTGGGGATGCTGGCGTACCTGCGGCGACGGGAGACCTCGCTGTGAGCACCCTCGGGCCTGCCGCCGTCACGGCCCAGGCCGTCCCCACCACCCAGGTGGTCGCGCCCGAGCGAGGTCCGCGCCCCCGGACCGGCAAGATCGGGCTCTACGCCCTGCTGGTCGTCGTCGTCCTCATCTACCTGTACCCGCTCGTCTTCCTGGTCAACACCGCCCTGAAGTCGGATGCCGAGTTCACCGCCAACCCCACCGGGCTCGTCACGTCGCCCGAGCTGGGCAACTTCGCGACCGCCTGGGACAAGGGCAACTTCGCGGCATACCTGGGCAACTCCGTGCTCTACACACTCATCGCCGCCGGTCTGGGCACGGCCATGTCGCTCATGGTCGGCTTCCCGGTGGCCCGGGGGTATCTCAAGCACAGCCGGGTCTGGAACGGCCTCTTCGCCGCCTTGCTCTTCCTGCCCAACACCCTCGTCACGGTCTTCCAGCTGGCGCTGCGGCTCAACCTCTACGACACCCGGCTCGGCTACGTGCTCATCATGGCGTCCGGGGTCGGCGTGGGGCCGATCCTCATCACGGGCTACCTGAAGTCCATCCCGAGGGAGATCGACGAGGCGGCGGCTCTCGACGGGGTCGGGTATGCCCGCTACCTGTTCCGGTTCCTCCCCGCGCTGATCCGGCCGGTGCTCGCGACGGTGTTCATCCTCCAGGCCATCGGCGTATGGAACGACATCATTCTCGCGACCATCCTGCTGCCCGACCAGACCAAGTTCCCGGTGACTCTGGGGCTGTTCGCGTTCAAGGGGACCTACACCAGCCAGTGGAGCCTGCTCGCCTCCGCGACGATCATCGTCGCCGCGCCGCTGCTCGTCGCCTACGTCTTCCTCCAGCGATACCTCGTGGCCAGCGTTGTTGGTGGGGCCGTGAAGGGGTGAGTGGACCACCGGCGACGACCACGTCGCTCAAGACCGCGGACCGTGCCTCTCTCGCGGCCGACTCCCCTCAGCCCAGCGAGACGGGGCCCGTCCGGTTCCCGCTCGGCCCGTTCACGCCATGGCCCGGCAACCCCGTCCTCTCACCCCGCGGTAACGCCTGGGAGTCCGGCAGCGTCTACAACCCGGCCGCGGTGGTCGTCGAGGGCCGCGTAGCCCTGCTCTACCGCGCGCACGCCGACGACCTCGTGTCGCACGTCGGGCTCGCGTGGAGCGACGACGGATTCCGGTTCCGGCGTGAGCCCGAACCGGTGCTCTCCCCGAGCGAGGACTACGACCGGTTCGGAGTCGAGGACCCTCGGGTCACCCGGGTCGGGGGCACCTACTACCTCACGTACTCGGGCTGGGACCGGCGGCACTCGCTGCTCTGCCTGGCCACCTCCACAGACCTCTCCTCGTGGACCAAGCACGGACCGCTCTTCCCCGACTTCGACACCTTCCAGCCGCAGGGCCGCGACCCCTGGGGGCCTGGCTCGCCCGTAGGGCCGTGGTCCAAGGCGGGGGGGATCCTGCCCCAGCGCGTCGGTGAGCACTACCTCATGCTGTTCGGCGAAGGGTCGATCTGGTCGGCGACCTCACCCGACCTGCTGCACTGGACGCCCGCGGTGCCGGACAGTGCGCCGCCTCTGCTAGCACCGCGGCCGGGAACCTTCAGCGACTACCTCGTCGAGGTGGGTCCACCACCGCTGCTCACCGACGACGGGCTCGTCCTGCTGCTGTACAACGCGGCCGAGAAGTACCCCGACCGGTCGGTCCGCTACACGGCGGGCCAAGCACTCGTGCATCCCGACCGTCCGCACGAGCTGCTCGCCGAGCTCACGCGGCCGTGGATCGAGCCGACGACCTACGAGGAACGTCATGGGCTGGTCTCTAACGTCACCTTCGTCGAAGGTCTCGTGTGGCTGCACGACCGGTGGCTCGCCTACTACGGCCAGTCGGACTCGACCCTGGGTGTCGCCACGTTCGTCCCCGGTGACCGGTGGTCCGACGTGGTGGCCCACTGACTGCTCGAAAACCCCGACCTCGACCGCAACGGAGCGCAGAGATGATCACCCGCCGCACCTTTCTGACCGCAACCGCCGCAAGCGTCGGCGCTGTCGGCGCCGGCCTCGTCGGCTCGCCCTTCGCGAGCCCGGCCGCGGCGGCCCCGACCGCCTCCCCCCGTTCGGGCCCGTTGACGAACTTGGCCCATCTGCGGTGGCTGCTGGACGACGTGCGGCTCGCCGACTCAGGGACCCATACGACGATCGACATCGCGACCTCACCGAGCGGGACGGCCCCGTGGACCTACGCCAACGCGCTCCCCGGTGGCGGCTGGGCGCGGGTCGGCGGCGGGAACCTCGACCCCGCGACGGGGTACTGGTCGCAGGGCGCCTACAACGCCGACGACATCGCGCGCGCGGCCGTCGTCTTCCTCCGGGCCACCCAGCAGGGCGTCGGGGGGACCTCCAGCCGGGGCGGCGCGGCCGCCGAGGCCCGGGGCCTGCTCCGCACGCTGACCTACCTCCAGGACGCCGACGGCCCCTATGCCGGCAACGTCGTCCTATGGATGCAGGCGGATGGCACGCTCAACCTCACTCCGCAGCCGCCCGACTCCCCGAACCCCTCCGACTCGGCCGAGTCCTACTGGCTGGCGCGCACCCTCTGGGCCCTCGGGGAGGGTTACGCGACGTTCCGGTCGCGGGACCCGCGGCTGGCCGCCTTCCTGCGCGACCGTCTGCACCTCGGGCTCGACGCGCTCGACCGGGGCTGCCTCTCGCACTACGGACAGTGGCTGGTCGCCGACGACGTGCGGGTGCCGGCGTGGCTCATCACCGGCGGTGCCGACGCGACCGCCGAGGCCTGCCTCGGGCTGGCGGCCTACGTCCGGGCTGCGCCCGACGACCTCCGGGCCCGGACGGCGCTGGCCCGTCTCATCGAGGGCGTGGCCGCCATGCGGTCCGGCGGCACGGGGGTCTGGCCGTTCGGGGCGATCCTGCCGTGGACCCTCTCCCAGAGCTTCTGGCACGCCTGGGGCGGCGAGGCGCCGCAGGCCCTCTGCCGCACTGCGGGCGTGCTCGGAGACCGCTCCCTGCGGGCGGCGGGTCTTTCTGACGCCGGGTCGTTCACCCCGCAGGTCCTCGCCTCCGGAGGGCCGCACAACGCCTGGGCGACGGTGCCGGCCGAGGCGCAGATCGCCTACGGTGCCGAAGGCCGGGTGTCGGGTCTCCTGGCGGCGGCCGACCTCACGGGCTCGGACGGCTTCCTCGAGCTGGCCGGCCTGGCCGGCGGCTGGTTCTTCGGGGCCAACCTCAGCGGACGGCCGGTCTACGACCCGGCGACCGGCGTCACCTTCGACGGGGTCGAGACCGACGGTCGGATCAACGCCAACTCCGGCGCGGAGTCGACGATCTACGGCCAGCTGGCCATGCTCGGCCTCGACGCGCACCCGACGGCGGGCGACCTCGCCGCGTCGATCACGGGGTATGCGTTCCACGGCCTCTCGGTCGTCGAGGCCGAGGGCGGGGTGCTTGCCGGTGGTGCCATCGTCGTCCGCCCGGCTTCGGCGTGGACCGGGGCGGCCAACTGGTCGGGCGGGGCCTACGTCACCGTGCCGTCCGGGGGGTCGCTCACGCTCGACGTGACAGGGCACGACGGCGACCTCGTCCACCCCATCGTCAACCGCCGGCCCGGCGACCTCGGGACGAGCACCTACTGGGCGCTCGACGCCCGCGGGCGACGCACGCTGCTCGGGCGGCTGCCCAACGGCAGGCTGCGCGACCCCGGCGTCGTCCAGGCGGACGGCCTGCTCAAGCCGTTCCCGCTCGACCGGGCCCCGCCCGACGGCTCGGTCCGCGTCGTCGTCGAGTCCTCGGGCGACCTCCAGCTCGACGCCCTGCTCCTGCAGCCGGTCGTCTCGACGGTGCGCTACGCCCGGGGGAGCGGGACTCCGGCTGTGCTCTACGCCAACGCCCGGACGATCCCGGCCAACGTTCCGGCTCTGACAGCCGGAACCGGCTGGACGTGGACCGCCGACGGGACGCGCCGGGGAGCGGTCCGCGGGCCGCGGGTGCTCGTCATCGGGGGCGGGTTCGCCATCACGACCTAACGGTCGTCACGACGTCGCCGCGTCAGGCGTGGGGGGCGTCGGGCTCGCGCCATCGGCTCGTGATGGGGAGGCGGCGGTCCTTGCCGAAGGCGAGCGGCGAGATCTTCGGTCCTGGGGCGAACTGGCGGCGCTTCCACTCCGCCCGGTCGACGAGCTGGATCACCTTGTCCACCACCACCGGGTCGAAGCCCTGGGCGACCAGCTGCTCGCGGCCGTGCGCGACCCCCACGTAGCCGGCGAGGATCGCGTCGAGCTCCTCGTAGGGCGGCAGCGAGTCCTGGTCCGTCTGACCCGGCCGCAGCTCGGCTGAGGGGGGCTTGGTGATCGTCGCCTCGGGGATGGGGGGCTGCTCGCCGCGCGACTCGGCATACCGGTTGCGCCAGCGGGCGAGCTCCCAGACCAGCGTCTTCGGCACGTCCTTGATCGGCGCGAACCCGCCGACGCTGTCGCCGTAGATCGTCGAGTAGCCGACCGAGACCTCCGACTTGTTGGAGTTGGCGAGCACCAGCGGGCCCTCCTGATTAGAGATCCCCATCCAGATGACGCCGCGCACCCGGGCCTGGAGGTTCTCCTCGGCGATCCCGGTCAGCCCGAGCGCGTCGAGGAACGGGTCGACCATCGGCTGGATCGGCAGCACGCGGTAGTCCAGGCCGAGGTTCTTCGCCAGCTCCGCGGCGTCGTCCTTGCTCCCCTCGGACGAGTAGCGGCTCGGGTTGCTGACGCCGATGACGTTTTGCCCGCCGAGGACGTCGGCGGCGATCGCGGCGACGACGGTCGAGTCGATGCCACCGGAGACGCCGAGCAGCACCTTCTGGAACCCGTTCTTGCGCACGTAGTCGTGCAACCCGAGACCGACCGCACGCCAAACCTCCTCGACCGGGTCGAGGCGAGGGAACATCGGCGGCCCGTCAGGGGCATACGGCGGGGCCGGGTCCTCGGACACGACGACGTGGACGACGTCGTCCGGCAGCGCACCTACCGTGGACGAGGTGAGGTCGAGGTCGACGACCACCATGCTCTCGACGAACTGTGGCCCGCGGGCGAGGACCAGGCCGTGGCGGTCGACCACCATCGAGTCGCCGTCGAAGACGAGCTCGTCCTGTCCGCCCACCATGTTGAGGTAGGCCAGGGCGCACCCGGCCTGGTCGGCCCGCCGCCGCACCAGCTCCAGGCGGGTGTCGTCCTTCTCGCGCTCGTAGGGCGAGCCGTTGATGACGAGCAGCAGCTCGGCTCCCGCCTCCCGAGTCTGGGCGACGGGGCCGCCTTCCTGCCAGAGGTCCTCGCAGATGGCGATGGCCACGTCGATGCCGCGCACCCGCACGACCGTGAGGGTGTCGCCGGGCGCGAAGATCCGGTACTCGTCGAACACCCCGTAGTTGGGGAGGTGGTGCTTGGCGTAGCGGCCGACGACCCGCCCCCCGTAGAGGATGGCCGCGCAGTTCTGCGGCAGGGGGCGGCTCGGGTCGCCGTCGGCGGTTCCGTCCGCGGCCCGGTCGAGGTAGCCGACGACGATGGGCAGATCACCGTGCCCGTCCCGTTCGAGGTCCGTGGCCAGCTGACCCAGCGCGCGGCGGGAGGCCTCGACGAACGAGGAGCGCAGCGCCAGGTCCTCGACCGGGTATGCCGTCAGCACCATCTCGGGGAACGCCACGAGATGGGCGCCGGCCGCGGCCGCCTCCTCGACCCGGTCGCGCACCATCCGGGCGTTGCCCGGGAGGTCGCCGAGGACGGGGTTGACCTGGGCCATCGCGAGGCGCAGCTGAGCCATGGACCGAGGGTAGTTCCCCTACGAACCAACCCCGGTCGGCGGCCCGGTGCACCCGTCTGCTATGAGAGGGTAACCTTGGTAAAGCCTGGGTGAAGGTTTAAAAACCCCAGGCAAAGAGGCTGGACGGGAGGCCCATGCCTGCCTCACAGGCGCGTTCATCGACGACGTCACGGTGACCAAGGACGGCGTCGCCGGCCCGGTCGACGACGTCGAGGCGGGTGTCGGTGCGTGGACCGCTAAGGGCTTCTCGGTCATCTCGGGCACGGTCAGCAAGACCACGCCGCGCTACTACGTCGCCGAGAACCGCACCTGCACCGGCTACGACGAGACGCTGAAGACCGGCCCCTACAACTTCGGCTAGGCCACCACCAGGCCCGACTGGGTGGAGCGCTTCCCCTACCAGGACGGCCTGCTCGTCAGCTACGTCGACCAGGCGTACAACGACAACAACACGAGCGCGCACCCCGGTGCGGGACTCGTGCTGCCCGTCGACGCGCGGCCGGCGCCGGTCACGTTCCCGGACGGCAAGCTGCTCGGCAACCGGCGCCAGCCGTTCGACGCCACCTTCGGCCAGGAGGCCACCGATGCGGTGACGTTCCACCGCAACGGGGTCGCCACGGTCGTCCCGTCGCAGCCGGCCATCCCGGTCTTCGACGACACCAACCCAGGCCGGTACTGGAGCGCCGCAAACCCGTGGAACTCGGTCAAGGTCGCGGGCACCGGCACCAAGCTCGCGGTCACGCACACGCGTGACGGCGGCAACGAGCTGCAGGTCCACGTCAGCTTCACCGGCTGACACCAGTGACTTCGACGGACCGGCCCTTGGGACAGCATCCCGGGGGCCGGTCCCGTTGGTCTGGCACCATCGGTGCGGTGACCACCGGGGTGTACGACGACATCGTCGTCGGCGCGGGCCACAACGGGTTGACGGCTGCGGCATACCTCGCTCGCGCCGGTCGTCGCGTGCTCGTCCTCGAGAGGCTCGACCACGTCGGGGGAGCGGCCGTCTCGGAGCGACCCTTCCCGGGAGTGGACGCGCGGCTGTCGCGCTACTCCTACCTCGTCTCGCTGCTGCCCCACCGGATCGTCACCGACCTCGACCTCGACCTCCGGCTGGTCCGCCGCCGCTACGCCTCCTACACGCCACTTCCTCACGACCCCACCCGTGGGCTCCTGGTAGATGCACACGACCCTGAGGCCACCCGGGCCTCGTTCGTTCGCGCCCTCGGTTCCGACGCGGAGTTCGCCTCGTGGCAACGGTTCTATGGCCGGATGGCCGCGATCGCCTCGCGAGTGTGGCCGACAATGCTCGAGCCCCTACGACCCGGGGCCGAGCTGCGCGCGCAGGCCGGTGACGACGAGCTCTGGGACGCCCTGACGAGGCGCCCGCTCGGTGCCCTGCTGCGCGCCACCTTCACCGACGACACAGTGCGAGGCCTCGCCGCCACCGACGGCCTCATCGGCACGTTCGCGGACCTCGACGACCCTGGGCTCGCCCAGAACATCTGCTTTCTCTACCACCTCGTCGGGGGCGGTACGGGTGACTGGGACGTCCCTGTCGGCGGGATGGGCGCGGTCACCATCGCGCTGGCCCGCGCGGCGACGGCGGCCGGGGCGGAGATCGTCACCGGTGCCGACGTCGTGGCGGTGAGCACTGATGGGGAGGTGGCCTGGCGGACCACAGCCCGTCGGGACCACACGGCCCGCGGCCACGTCCACGCCGGCCTCGCTCCGGCGCTCCTGGACGCGCTGTTGGCGCACGCCGGGGCGGCACCCGTCGCCGAGGGTCCGGCGCCCGAGGGCGCGCAGCTCAAGGTCAACGTGCTGCTGACCCGGCTCCCGCGGCTACGGGACGCCACCGTCGACCCGGCTGCCGCGCTCGCGGGCACTCTGCACGTGCACGAGGGGATGAGCGAGCTGCAGGACGCGTATGCCGCCGCGTCCGGCGGCCGGCTGGCCCACCTCGCCGCGTGCGAGGTCTACTGCCACACCCTGTCCGACCGGTCCATCCTCGGTCCTTCCCTCGCCGGGTCCGAGGCGCAGACCCTCACGCTCTTCGCGCTGCAGACCCCGGCCCGGCTGTTCGCCGGCCGGTCCCGCAGCCGCCAGGACCGCCGGCGGGACGAGGCACGGGACGCGGCGCTGCGGGCGCTCGACTCGGTGCTCGCCGAGCCCCTCGCCGACGTCGTCATGCGGGACGCCAACGGCGACCCCTGCATCGAGGTGAAGACCCCGACCGACCTCGAGCGCGAGCTGGGGCTACCTGGGGGCAACATCTTCCACCGCGCCCTGCAGTGGCCGTGGGCCGAGCGTCCGGAGCAGGTGGGCACCTGGGGCGTCGAGACGCCCTATCCGGCGGTCACCGTGTGCAGAGCCGGGGCCCGCCGCGGCGGCGGCGTCAGCGGCATACCCGGGTTCCTCAGCGCGCAGTCCGTCCTTACCTGACCAACCCCCACAACCCGACCGGACTCACGTGGTTGTCGGTTTTGGAGGCGGAAACCCGTCGAAACCGACAACACCGTGAGTCCGGTCGGGGTTACTGGTGACGTCGGCCCTCCGGTAACGACGCGGAAACGTCGATGCGGCAGGATCGTCGCATGGACCGTCAGCAAGAGTTCGTGCTCCGCACCATCGAGGAGCGCGACATCCGCTTCGTCCGGCTGTGGTTCACCGACGTGCTCGGCACCCTCAAGTCGGTGGCGATCGCACCGGCCGAGCTGGAGGGCGCGTTCTCCGAGGGAATCGGGTTCGACGGCTCGGCGATCGAGGGTTTCGCCCGGGTGTTCGAGGCCGACATGCTGGCCAAGCCCGACCCGTCGACCTTCCAGGTGCTGCCGTGGCGGGGCGAGCACCCCGGCACCGCGCGGATGTTCTGCGACCTGCAGATGCCCGACGGTTCGCCGAGCTTCGCCGACCCCCGCAACGTCCTGCGGCGGGCCCTGTGGGAGGCGGGAGAGCTGGGGTTCACGTTCTACACGCACCCGGAGATCGAGTTCTTCCTCCTCAAGAAGGGGTTCAAGAAGGGCAAGCAGCCCAAGCCCGCCGACGACGCCGGCTACTTCGACCATGTGCCGCACGGCAGCAGCCACGACTTCCGGCGGGCGACGATCACCATGCTCGAGTCGATGGGCATCTCCGTTGAGTTCAGCCACCACGAGGGCGCCCCGGGGCAGAACGAGATCGACCTGCGCTACGCCGACGCCCTGTCGACCGCCGACAACATCATGACGTTCAAGACGGTCGTCAAGGAGGTCGCGCTAGAGCAGGACATCTACGCGACCTTCATGCCGAAGCCGTTCGCGCAGTACCCGGGTTCGGGCATGCATACCCACCTCAGCCTGTTCGAGGGCGACACCAACGCGTTCCACGAGGCCGGGGCGCCCTACCAGCTGAGCAAGACCGGGCGACAGTTCATCGCCGGAGTCCTCCACCACGCCGCCGAGATCACCGCGGTCACCAACCAGTGGGTCAACTCCTACAAGCGGCTGTGGGGCGGCGGGGAGGCGCCGGAGTACATCACGTGGGGCCACAACAACCGCTCCGCGATGATCCGTATCCCGATGTACAAGCCGACCAAGGGCCAGTCGAGCCGGGTGGAGATCCGGTCCCTCGACGCCGCGTGCAACCCCTACTTGGCCTTCGCCCTGATGCTCAGTGCCGGGCTCAAGGGCATCACCGAGGGCTACGAGGTGCCGCCCGAGACCGAGGACGACGTCTGGAACCTCTCTCAGGAGGAGCGCAGGGCGATGGGCATCCAGCCACTGCCGACGTCGCTCGGCCGCGCCCTCGAGGTCATGGAGCGCAGCGAGCTCGTCGCCGAGACCCTCGGCGAGCACGTGTTCGACTTCTTCCTGCGCAACAAGCGCCAGGAGTGGGAGGACTACCGTAGCCAGGTGACTCAGTTCGAGCTCGACCGCTACCTGCCCCGCCTCTAGCCCGGACCGGTATGACGACGAGGCCTGCAGGGTCGTCGACGCCGTTGGGTGCGCGGGCGGGCACCACGACCGGTCAGCTCGCCCGGCTGGGGTTCGCCGACCCGCAGCGGGCCGAACGGCTGCTCCAGGACCCGTCGCTCACCGGCTTCACCGACCCGCTCGACGACGTCTTCCACGACGGGCTGCCGGACGCCCTCAGCGCCGCCGCAGACCCCGACCAGGCCCTGCTCGGGCTGGTCCGCATCGTCGAGTCGCTGCGCGACAAGCGTCGGGTGGCGACTCGCCAGCGGCCCGCGCGCCCCTCCGGCGCTTCGGTGCTCCCGCCCGTGCCGGCCTCGCCGGCCTCGCCGTCCCCGCCGTCCCTGCCGACCCCGGCGTTCCCGGCGCCGGACCGCGACTCCGACGGGGCGGCCCTGCTGGCCGCCCTCCGGCGCACCGGACCGGCCCGGATGCGTCTCGTCGCCGTGCTGGGCGCGTCGATCGCCCTGGTCGACCACCTGGTCAGCCATCCCGAGCACTGGCGCTGCGTCGCCGAGGCGACGGTTCCCACAGCCGAGGGCCTCCGCGAGACACTGGTCTCCGCCGTCGACCCCGGACACCGTGGCGCGCGCACCGCTTACGACGCGCTGCGCATCGCCTACCGGCGCGAGCTGCTGGCCATCGCCGCCCTCGATCTCACGTCCGACGACCCCGTCGGCTACCAGCCGTCGGTGGCGGAGCAGCTCGCCTGGCTCGCGGAGGCCGCCCTCGAGGCGGCCCTCGCCATCGCTCGGGAGGAGTACGGCGACGGCGCCCAGGACGCCCGGCTGGCGATCATCGGGATGGGCAAGACCGGCGGCGGCGAGCTGAACTACGTCTCCGACGTCGACGTCATCTTCGTCGCCGAGCCGGCCGACGGGGTCGACGAGGAACGCGCCCTAGCCGTGGCGACGGCCCTGGCTGTGGCGACCATCAAGGCCTGCTCCGCGCAGACCGGCGAGGGCACCCTGTGGCCGGTCGACGCGGCGCTGCGGCCGGAGGGCAAGGCCGGCCCACTGGTCCGCACCATCGCCAGCCACCGCGCCTACTACGAGCGATGGGCCAAGACGTGGGAGTTCCAGGCACTGCTCAAGGCCTGGGTCTCGGCGGGCGACCTCGAGGTGGGTCGGGCCTACAAGGCCGCCGTCAGCCCGATGGTCTGGGACGCCGCGGGCCGCGACCACTTCGTCGAGGACGTGCAGGCGATGCGCCGCCGGGTCGAGCAGCACGTGCCGGCCGGCGAGGCCGACCGCCAGCTCAAGCTCGGTCGTGGGGGACTGCGCGACGTCGAGTTCTCGGTGCAGCTGCTCCAGCTCGTCCACGGCCGGTCCGACCCGTCGCTGCGCTCGGCCACCACCCTGGAGGGCCTGTCCGCGCTGGCCAAGGGCGGTTACGTCGGCCGGGAGGACGCGCTGGTCCTCGGGGAGGCATACCGGCTCCTGCGCACCCTCGAGCACCGGATCCAGCTGCACAAGCTGCGCCGCACCCACCTCATGCCGACGTCCGAGGCCGACCTGCGCCGTCTCGGCCGCGCCATCGGCCTGCGCGCCAACCCGGCCGAGGAGGTCGCCTCCATCCGGCAGTCCCGTTCGCGCGAGGTGCGCCGGATCCACGAGCGGCTGTTCTACCGGCCGTTGCTCGCCTCCGCGGCCAGGCTCACCAGCGCTGACACCTCGCTCACCCCCGAGGCCGCCCGGGCACGGCTGGCCGCGCTGGGGTTCCGCGACCCCGCGGGGGCCATGCGGCACCTCGAGGCCCTCACGACCGGGGTGTCGCGCCGGGCCGCCATTCAGCGCACCCTGCTGCCCGTCATGCTCGGCTGGTTCGCCGACGAGGCCGACCCCGATGCCGGCCTGCTCGCGTTCCGCCGGGTCAGCGAGCAGCTGGGCACGATCCACTGGTACCTCAAGATGCTGCGCGACGAGGGCCGCTCGGCGGAGCGCCTCGCCCGGTCCCTCAGCCGGAGCCGGTATGCCGCCGACCTGCTTCTGCAGTCGCCCGAGTCCGTCGCCCTGCTCGGGGAGCCTGGTGGCCTGACGCCGCGTTCGCCCGAGCAGCTGGTGCTGACGTTGAGCAGCGCGGCCGGTCGTCAGCCCGATCCCGATGCCGCGATCGCGGCCGTGCTCTCGCTCCGCCGCCACGAGCTCTTCCGCATCGCCATCGCCGACCTCGCCCACGAGGCCGACCTCCTCGGTGTGGGCTTGGCGCTGTCCGACCTCACCGGCGCCGTGCTGCACGTGGCCCTTGGGATCGCCGTGCGCAAGATCGCCGCGCAGGTCGGCGTGCCCGAGGGGGAGTCCCTCGGCACGGGGGTCGCCGTCATCGGGATGGGCAGTCTGGGCGGCCGCGAGATGGGGTACGCCTCTGACGCCGACGCCATCTTCGTGCACCGGGCGACGGGGGAGGTCTCCGACGACGAGGCGCAGCGCCGGGCGGTGCTCGTCGTCCAAGAGGTAAACCGGTTGCTCGGGGGCGGCGGCCCTGGCCCGGCGCTGGTCCTGGACAACGACCTGCGCCCCGAGGGGAAGCAGGGACCGCTCACCCGCAGCCTGTCGGCGTACGCGACGTACTACCAGCGGTGGGCCGCGACGTGGGAGTTCCAGGCCCTCCTGCGGGCCCGTCCCGTCGGCGGCGACCCCGAGGTCGGAGCGGCGTTCATGGCGGTCGTCGAGCCCGTGCGCTACCCGGCGGGTGGGCTCAGTGTGGGTCAGGTGCGTGACATCCGGCTCATGAAGGCCCGGGTGGAGGCCGAACGGCTGCCGCGGGGTGCGGACAGGCGTACGCACCTCAAGCTCGGCACCGGGGGGCTCACCGATGTCGAGTGGACGGTGCAGCTGCTTCAGCTCCAGCACGGCGACGCCGACCCGACGCTGCGCACGACCGGCACGATGGCCGGGCTCACCCTGGCCGAGAAGGGCGGCTACCTCCCGGTCGGGGACGCGGCGAGCCTGCGCGCCGGGTGGCGCCTGGCCGCGTCCCTGCGCAACGCGTCGGTCCTCTGGCGCGGGCGACCGGCTGAGTCCGTGCCCGCCGATCTGCGGGACGCCGACGGGATCGGCCGGATCATCGGTCGGCCGCCCGGAGCGCAAGCGACATTGGACGAAGATTACCTGCGCGTGGCCAGACGATGCCGAACTGCCACCAACGCCAACTTTTACCACACCCGATAGACCGGTACCGTCCCTCAGATGGGGGTGCGTCAGACGGGGCCGACGTCATCGATGCCCCCGTTCGCCGACGTCTTCGGCGTCCGCGGCTTCCTGCCCCTGTTCATCGCCGCGAGCCTGTCGACGTGGGGCGACTACGTTGCTCGCCTGACCATCGCCGCGGTGGTCTACCAGCGGACGGCCTCGCCACTGGCCACCGCGACGACGTTCGCCGTGAGCCTGCTGCCGTCGATCTTCGGGCGCACCCTCCTCGGTCCGCTCGCCGACCGGCTGCCCTACAAGTACGTCCTCATGGGCTCACACCTCAGCCGCGCCCTCATGGTGGGGGTGCTCGTCTGGCTCGTCGTCGCCGAGGTGCCGATCGCCATGCTCCTCGTAGCCTTCTTCTTCCTCGAGGTGCTCGGCGGACCCGCCGTGTCGGCCCAGCAGGTGCTCATGACGGACCTGTTCGAGGATCGGCGCCTGTTCGTCGGCGCGATGGGGATGACCGCCCTCGGTGAACAGGTCAACCAGGCCCTGGGGTTCGTCGTCGGGGGCGTGGCCATCGCCGCGCTCGGACCCACTCGAGCGCTGCTGGTCGACCTCGTCACCTTCCTCGTGTCCGCCGGCGTCGTCGCGACCGTCATCCGCCGCAAGCCGGTCATCGGACAGCCCAGTCCCGGCATCGTGGGGTTCTTCGGCGACCTCGGCCGCGCGGCGTCCTACGTCGGGCGGCATCCCGTCCTGCGCCGGCTGTTGGCCCTCAGCCTGCTCGTCAACCTCGGCGTCTCCGCGCCCGAGGCGGTGGCGATCCCGTATGCCGGTGACGTCAGCGTCGGTGGCCTGCTCATGGCCGCCCCCATCGCCGGTGCAGCGGTGGGCGTCGTCCTCGTGAGCCGGTGGGAACCTCGTGTATCCAACCGCCGGATGATCGCCATGGCCCTCGCCATGCCGGTGCCGCTGCTGTTCACCGCCTTTCGGCCCGGCATCGCCGTGACCGTGGTGCTCTGGTTCGTCAGCGGCGTCCTCCAGGCGTTCATGCTGCCACTGCAGTCCACCTTCTCCCTGGTCACCCCGGCGGAGCGACGGGGCACGATCTTCGGTCTCGCCGGCGCCCTCTCGGTGACCGCAGCCGGAGTCACCTACCTCCTGGCGGGTTGGCTGTCCGAGCTCACCAATCCGGCGGCCACCGTGACGATGCTCGCCGTCATGTGCCTGGGGTCGGTCGTGCTCCTTGCGGCCCGCTGGCCGCGGCGTGCGCTGGACGAGGCCGTCGAGGTGGCCTACGCCCCCGAGCGGCCCGCGGGAGAACCCGCCGTGGCCAGGTCGGACCGCGAGGCGGTCTAGCGGGATCTCGGAGTGGTGCACCCCTCAGAGGGGGTGTGGCGCTCCGAACTATGTCGTGAGGGCCGCCCTGCCGGGAACCTGGACCGGTGCAGGTCGTTGGACCCAGTGGGACCGAGCGCCGACGGGCCTGACTCGTGGCGCGTGCCGACTCCGACCGCGGTCCCCGGAAGGAGTAGGACGATGGGATTCCTCGACAGGCTGCTCGGCCGCGAACCGGTCCAGAACCAGGGCGCCGGTGGGTATGCGCCGACGAACCGGAGCTTCGCACCGGGACCGGCCGACGCACAGCCGTCCGCGGGTCCGCAGGACTCGACGACGGGGGCGACCGCCGAGGACCGGCAGGCCATCGCCCGCTACCGCTACCTGCTGCGGACCGCGCCTCCCGAGCAGATCGAGCAGGCGCACGCCCAGGCCTTCGAACAGCTCAACCCCTCCCAGCGCCAGCAGGTGCTGCGGGAGATGACGCAGACCCTGCCCGCCGGCGAGCAGCCGCAGAGCGACGACCCCCGCCAGCTGGCGCGGGCCGCGACGCGGGCCGAGATGCAGCAGCCGGGCTACCTGCAGCGCACCTTCGGTGGTCGCGGCTACGGCGGTATGGGCGGCGGCATGATGGGCGGGGGCATGATGGGCGGCGGCATGATGGGCGGGTTCGGTGGTTCCCTGCTCGGCAGCGTGGCCGGCGTTGTCATCGGGACGGCGGTCGCCGACTCGCTCATGGGTGGCTTCGACGGTTCGCCGGAGCACCAGGAGGCCTACGCCGACGATGGCAACGGCGGTGACCAGGGTTCGGGTGACCAGGGCTCCGGTGACCAGGGCTCCGGTGACCAGGGTGGCGGCGCCGACCAGGCCGGCTTCGACTCGGCCGGTGGTGATGCCGGCTGGGGGGGCGACCAGGGTGGCGGGTTCGGCGACTTCGGTGGTGGTGACTTCGGTGGCGGTGACTTCTAGGCTGGCCGGCTTCAGCCGATCGGCTCGTCGCGCTGCGCGGCGATCTCCTCCAGCTGGGACTTCTCCTGGGTGCTCAGCTTGCGCGTGTCACGGGGCACGGCGAACGGCTGCACGTCGGCGGGTAGGCCCTGCTGGATGGCTTTGCCGTGGTCGAGCTCGGCGTTGATCTCCGCACCGAGCAGGACCGCGATGTTGCTCAGCCACAGCCACACCAGGAAGATCACGACGCCGGCCAGCGAGCCGTACGTCTTGTCGTAGCTGGAGAAGTTGGCGACATAGATCGCGAAGACGGCCGAGACCACCACGACCAGCAGCACCGCGACGAAGCCACCGGGGCTCACCCACTTGATGCCGGCCTGGCGGGCGTTCGGGCTCGCCCAGAACAGCACCGCCAGCAGCACGGACACGAGCACGAAGAGGACCGGCCACTTGAGGATGCTCCACAGCAGCACCGTGGTGTCGCCGACACCGACGACGTCGCCGAGCTGCCGGGCCACCGGTCCGCTGACGACGACGATGACAGCGCTGAGGACGAGGACGATGACGGCGAAGACGGTGACTCCGACGCGGATCGGCAGGGTCTTCCAGATGGGCCTGCCCTCACCGATGTCGTAGACGATGTTCGACGCCCGCATGAACGCGGCCACGTAGCCCGAGGCCGACCAGAGCGCGATGAGGATGCCGAGGATCGCGCCGAGGCCGGCGCCGGTGCGGTTGGCCTGCGCCTGTGTGATGAGGGTCTTGACGAACTCGGCCGCCGAGCCGGGCGCGACCGCGCTCACCTGGCTGACCACCTGGTCGGTGGTGTCCTGCCCGAGCAGCCCGAGGATGGACAGCAGGACCACGAGGGCCGGGACGATGGACAGGACGCCGTAGTAGGTGAGCGCTGCGGCGAGGTCGGTCAGGTGGTCCTCCTTGAAGCCCGTCCGGGCGCGCTTGAGGACGGCGACGAGCGACGGCTTGGGCAGGTCGGTCGGGCTGTCCGGCTCCGTCTCGTCCCCCGACCCGTGCTGCTCATCCGTCGCGCCGTTCGCGGACCTGTTCGCGGACTTGCTCGAGGACCCGTTCACGGATCCGCCCGTCGATCCGTGGGCCGGGCCGTTGCGGGCGGTGTGCGCGTCGTCCGTGAGATCGCCGGGGGCGGGTTGGCTGCCGCGCGGACGGAACCGTAGGGCCATGGCATACCTCGTTGTCGTCAGTTCGTGAGTGGACTCGGGCGTCAACAGCCGGGCGCACCGGGCACGCTTACCCCCATGATCTACCCCAGGCCTGCGCTTCTCACTCCCGACGCACGGGCGGGCGGCCCCGAACCTGCGGAGTCGCTCGCCGAGATGTGGTTCGACGTGGCCGGTCACCGGGTGCACGGTTGGCGGGCCACGCCCGACGCCGACGACCGGCTCCAAGGCGGCGTCGCCATCGTCCCCGGGCTCGGGCTGCCGCCGTACACGTTCCCCACCGCGAGGGCCGTCGCGGCCCGCGGGCTGACCTGCACCGTGCTCGACCTCCGGGCTTCGGGTCCGACCGGCTCGACGCCACCCTCCCGCACATCCACGCGGTGGGCCGGGCCGCCGCGCAGTGGCTGGTCGCGCAGCCACCGGGGGCGGTGACGGTGCTGCTCGGACACTCGACCGGGGCGCAAGCCGCCCTCACCGCGGCGCTCGCCGTGCAGGAGGTACGCCCCGACCTGGCCCTCGTCCTCGCCGGCCCCACCTTCGTCCCCCGGCAGCGCCGGCTCCTGCCACTCGCCGCGGCGGCCCTGACGGCATACCGGCGCGACTCCCTGCGCGAGCTGGTCATCGCGCCCTCGGTGGCCCGGGGGCGTCTCGGGGTCGTCGACATCCTGCGGTCGGGGATGCGTGACGCTCCCGAGGCGCGGGTGCGGCGGCTGGTCCTGCCGCTGACCCTGACCGCCGGTGAGGCCGACAGCTACGCCCCGCGATGGTGGCTGGGCCGGCTCGCTGCGGCGGCGGCGCTGACGCCTCACGTCGAGGTGTCGACGTTGCCGGGCTCGCACAACAATGTGTTCACCGAGCCAGACCAGGTGGCCGAGTTGGTCGTTCGCGCGGCGACCGGCCCCGGTTTGCCCGTGCGGCCCACCGGGTAGGTCGACCACGACGCCGGAAGTGCCGGCTCGATGGTCGACGAGAGGACTGCATCCACCCATGAAGGCATTGACGTGGCAAGGCAAGCGCGACGTGCGGGTCGAAGAGGTGCCGGACCCCGTGATCCAGGAGCCGACGGACGCGATCGTCCGCGTCACCTCGACGGCGATCTGCGGGTCGGACCTGCACCTGTACGAGGTGCTGGGTGCTTACCTGAACCCCGGCGACATCCTCGGCCACGAGCCGATGGGCGTCGTCGAGGAGGTCGGACCGGAGGTGACCCACATCAAGCCGGGTGACCGGGTCGTCATCCCCTTCAACATCTCCTGCGGCACCTGCTTCATGTGCACGCGTGGCCTCTACTCGCAGTGCGAGACCACCCAGGTGACGTCACAGGGCAAGGGCGCGTCGCTGTTCGGCTACACCTCTCTCTACGGTTCGGTCCCGGGGGGCCAGGCCGAGTACCTGCGCGTGCCGCAGGCGCAGTTCGGCCCGATCAAGGTGCCCACCGACGGCCCGGACACCCAGTACCTCTACCTCTCCGACATCCTCCCCACTGCCTGGCAGGCCGTGAAGTATGCCGACGTGCCGCAGGGCGGGACGCTCGCCGTCATCGGCCTCGGCCCGGTCGGCCAGTTCTGTACGCGCATCGCCCAGCAGCTCGGGGTGGAACGGGTCATCGGTGTGGACCTCGTCGACGAGCGGCTCGAGCTGGCCCGCCGTCGGGGGACCGAGGTGCTCGACTACCGCCAGGTCGACGACGTCGCCGAGGCGCTCATCGAGCTCACGTCCGGCCGGGGGCCGGACGCGACCATCGACGCCGTCGGCATGGAGGCGCACGGGTCGCCGACGGCCAAGGCCGCGCAGACCGCCGTGGGGCTGCTGCCCGATGCCATCGCCAAGCCCATGGTCGACCGGTTCGCCGTCGACCGCCTCGACGCTCTGCACACGGCGATGAAGGCCGTGCGCCGGGGCGGCACCGTCTCGATCTCAGGTGTCTACGGTGGCGAGGCCGACCCGATGCCGATGATGGAGCTGTTCGACCGGCAGGTGCAGGTCCGGATGGGCCAGTGCAACGTCAAGCACTGGGTCGACGAGATCATGCCGCTCGTCCTCGACGGCTCCGACCCGCTGGGCACCGGTGACCTCGCGACGCACATGCTCCCGCTGGAGGACGCAGCACACGGCTACGAGATCTTCCAGGCCAAGGAAGACGCCTGCATCAAGGTGCTGCTGACCCCGTGAGCGATGCGCAGCCCGAGGACGGCGGCAACCCACGCGTCGTCGTCGTCACCGGGGCGTCCAGCGGCATCGGCCGCGCGACGGCAGTCCTGTTGAGCGGCCAGGGAATGCGGGTCGTGCTCGCCTCCCGGTCGAGGGAGTCGCTCGTGTCGGCCCAGGGCGAGTGCCTTGGTGGCGAGACGCTCGTCGTGCCGACCGACGTCTCGAAGGCCGACGAGGTCGACGCCCTCTTGGACGCGGCGGTCGCCCGGTTCGGCCGCGTCGACGCCGTCGTGCACAGCGCCGCGGTGCTGGCCTACGGCCGTTTCGAGGACGTGCCGGCAGATGTCTTCGCGCGCACCCTGGACGTCACCGTGGTCGGCACCGCGAACGTCGCCCGGGCGGCGCTGCGCCGGTTCCAGGCACAGGGCGGGGGCAGTCTGGTCGTCGTCGGCTCGTTGCTCGGGAAGATCGCCACCCCCTACATGAGCTCCTACGTGACGGCCAAGTGGGCCGTGCACGGGCTGGTGCGCTGCCTCCAGATCGAGGCCCGGGACACCCCGGGGGTCGAGGTCAGCCTGATCTCGCCCGGCGGGGTCAACACCCCGGTCTACCGGCAGGCGGGCACCTACGCCGGACATCACGGTATGCCGCCGCCACCGGTCGTCTCGCCCGAGCGGGTGGCGCGGGCGATCGCCCGCCGACTCGACCGTCCGGCGCGGGACACCGACGTCGGCCCCGCCAACCTGTTGACCGTGCTGGGCTTCCGCGTGCTGCCCGGCGTCTTCGACCTCATCGTCACGCCGTTGATGAAGGCCGGCGGGCTGCAGCGCGCGGCGACCGGTCCCACGGCCGGCAACGTGCTCGAACCTTCCGTCGAGGGGGAGTCGACGCACGGACCCTGGCCCACGGTCTTCGGCGGCATCTTCGGCGGCGGCGGGGTGTCGCCGTTGGACACGATCGGGAGGTTGCGATGGCGAAGGACCTGAGCTCACCACCACTGGCCGAGGTGCGGCGGCACGTCGACGCACCCGCCACGGCCGTCTGGGGCGTGCTGGCCGACGGCTGGCTCTACGCCAACTGGGTCGTGGGTGCGTCCAGGGTGCGGTCGGTCGACCTGACCTGGCCCTCCATGGACAGCACCCTCCAGCACTCCTTCGGGGTGTGGCCCGCAGTGATCAACGACGAGAGCCGGGTGCTGGAGTCGGAGCCTGCCCGGCGGCTCGTCATCCAGGCGAGGGGCTGGCCCATGGGCGAGGCCCGGGTGGAGCTGACCATCGAGGCGTGGGACGACGACAGTTGCGACGTGGCCCTGGTCGAGGACGCCGTGGCGGGTCCGGGGACCGTCGTGCCCCGTGCCGTCCGGCAGCCCGTGATCGCCATGCGCAACCGGGAGGCCGTCCACCGGCTCGCGCTCATCGCCGAGGGCCACCACCGGGAGCGGCTGGCCGGGGAGGGCCGCCGGGGCGTCGGCGCCGGCTGAGCGACCGAAACGGGCGCCGAACTCGCGGCGCCCGGTTCCTGGTGGTGGAGGACCTAGGAATTGAACCTAGCGAGGCGCCCCAAGTGCGCATCCCCCTTGTTTGACCGAACGTAGTGCACGTCGGCTCTGACGGCAACCCCACACGGGTCTATCGACAGACGGTGCGCAGTGGTGTGGAATGCCGCCCATGGACGCCGACGAAATCCGCACAAAATACTTCGACTTCATGGTCGAGAACGGTCACACGCTCATCCCTCGGGCCCCCCTGATCCCGAAGGACGACCCGTCCACGTTGTTCACGGGAAGCGGGATGCAGCCGCTGCTGCCCTACCTGCTGGGCGCCGACCACCCGGATGGCTCGCGCGTCGCCGACAGCCAGACCTGCCTACGCGTCCAGGACATCGAGGAGGTCGGTGACAACCGGCATACGACCTTCTTCGAGATGCTCGGCAACTGGAGCCTCGGCGACTACTTCAAGGACCACCAGCTGCGTCAGCTGTGGGCCTTCCTCACGGAGCGCGTCGGCCTCGACCCCAGTCGGATCTACGTCTCGTGCTTCATCGGCGACCCGGAGCACGGCATCCCCAAGGACACCGAGTCGGCGACGATCTGGACCGAGCTGTTCACCGCGGCCGGGGTCTCGGCCGACCAGATCGACGTCGACACCGAGGAGCATGGCGCCGAAATCGGCAACCGAGGGGCGCGGATCGCGTTCTACGGCACGAAGAACTGGTGGTGCCGCGGCGGGAGCGCCGAGGACATGCCGGTCGGTGAGCCGGGTGGCCCGGACTCCGAGGTGTTCTACCTCTTTCCCCAGGTGCAGCATGACCCGAGCTACGGCGCGCACTGCCACCAGAACTGCGACTGCGGTCGCTACGGAAACTGTCAACCCTTTCGGGTCATGATTTTGACGGATTTATTGCGCCTGTCGTAGTTGCTGATCGGGTGGGTTGATCCAGGCCGCCGCGGGTAGCCGGATCGGCTCGGGGTGTTTGCGGACGA
>JAABUM010000884.1_pt1 | contig 48211 bp, 52 predicted proteins | sample 5559161 | NCBI WGS metagenome assembly JAABUM01 (sample SAMN10711868, study PRJNA513369) | rock metagenome | isolation source: Antarctica rocks | place: Antarctica: Victoria Land, Siegfried Peak nord
CCAGCTCGACGATGGCCGTGACCAGAGAGGGCTCTCGGGCCGCCGCGATGGTGGCGGCGCCCCCCGCGATGGAGTGGCCCACCAGGACAGCCGGGCCACCGAGGTGGTTCAGCAGCGCGATCAGGTCGCCCGCGATGTCGGTGCGCGAGTAGCCGTCCCAGACCGCGCTGGACTCGCCACAGCCGCGCAGATCCACGGCGGCGACTCGGTATCCGGCCTCGCCCAGGGCGGGGATCACGAAACGGTAGGCCTTGCGGCTGTCGCCGATGCCGTGGGCGAGCACGACGAGCGGCCCGGACGCGCCAGTCATCTCATAGGCGAGCGTGCCACCGTTGACAGTCAAAGAGGTGCTCATGACAACCTCCAGATTGGTTAAGAGTGTTACCCGTAAGCCTAATCTCGTTAGCCTGACTCGTCAAGAGGGCGCTCGATGCGTGGTGGGATGCACGAGTGCTGAGCACGACGCCGCTCGCGTCGAGCGCCTCTGACCGTGCCGCAGTACGCCTGCCGGGAACTGCTCAGCCACGCCCGGGTTGTCCGGCGCGTAGCTCGCCCGCGGCGCGTTCGTCACCCGCCAGTCGATGCACAGCGTCCTACGCGGGCTGCACGACCGCGGCCTGCTCGATCGGCCACTCACGGCTCCGCGCGGCCGCGCGCTGCCCACGGCGCTCACTCCCGCCGGCCGGCGGCAGCTCACCGCCGCCAGCACTGCAGTCCGCGCCGTTGGACGGCAAGTGCTCCCATGAGCTGCCGGCGGCGGATCGATCACGGCTGCGCGACAGCCTGGCCACCTGCACCGCCGCTCTCACAGCATCCGACCACCCCACCCAGTCGCGGTGAGACCTCGTCGAGCGGCCGGGACAGGTCCGCTACCAGTAGCAGGAGCGCCCCGGGCCGGCTACATCGTCAGCGTCGTGCAGGCGGAACTGCGCGAGAAGCCAGCAAGCGGTGCGCCGCTCCGTTGCCGCGGCTCGCCCTCGGGCAATGGTCGCTCGCCCACGTCGAGCGCCGTCCCGTAGGACGATCCTCGTACGGAAGCGCCATGCTTGGCCATCAGCGCAGGAGCGGGAAGCCGCCGGTGAGCTTGCGGACCGCCTTGCTGCGGCCGCAGAGCGCGAGGCCGAGGTAGGCGAGTTCGGCCGTGGGTGTGTCGGCGACGCTGGCGGCGAAGGCGGCGTAGTCGGTGGTCTGCTGCCCGCCAGTGGGGAAGTCGATGACGTGCAGCCCGGCGTCGAAGGCGGCCGCTCGTAGGGCGCCGAGCCGGTCCGCAGGTGCTGACAGGACCGGCAGGCCCATCGGGATGAGCCCGGGGTGCACCGCGCCGTCGGCGTCGACGAGGTCGGGGCCGGGCAGGTCCGGGAAGCGGGCGCCGATCGACAGGGCGAGGACGGCGGCGGCGTTGGCGGCCAGGCCGGGCGGCAGGCTCTCGTCGAGGACGAGGACGCAGCGTTCGGGGCGGGCCAGCTCGGTCATGCGGCGACCTTTCCGGTGTCGGGTGTACAACTGGTGGCAGGCGGGGCGGGTGTCCGCGCGGGGCGCAGCGCGGCCAGCAGCAAGCCGGCGAGCAGGCAGGCTGCTCCGGCTGCGGCCTGCGCGGCGGGTCGCTCGCCGAGAGCTAGCAGGCCCAGTGCCGCGGCGGTGAGCGGTTCGGCCAGGCTCAGGGTCCCGACGGTGCCGGCCGGCAGCCGGCCCAGCCCCCGGGCGAACAGCAGGTAGGCGGCCGCGGTGGTGACCAGCCCGAGCCAGCCGACCATCAGCAGCGACCTGCCCCCGGCCAGCTCAGCGCCCCGGGTCAGCAGCACCGGCGTGAGGAGCACCGCGCCGAGCCCGAGGGTCATGGCCATTGCCGGGACGACCGGCACCTGCCGGTCGAGCAGTGCCTTGGCACCCGAGGTGTACAGCGCGTAGCAGGCACCGGCGAGCACGGCCAGCGCGACGCCGACCGGCCACACCGTCGCCGTGCCCGAACTGCCGGCGGTCACCAGGACCACGCAGCCCCCGACGGCTAAGGCGGTGGCGAGCGCCCACCGGCGGGTCAACCGCTCACCGAACAGCACTGCCACGCACAACCCCGTAGCGACCGGAGCGGTACCGAGCGCGACGACCGTACCGGTCGCGACGCCCGTGCTGGCCACTGCGGAGAAGAACGCGGCCTGGTAGACGGCGGTGGCGGCCGCCGCGAGCAGCGTCCACCCCAGCAGCGGCCGCCGCAGGCACGCGGCGAGCGGACCCGGCCCGCCGACGGCCAGGGCGACCAGCACGAGCGCGGCGGCGCCGACCGCGAGGCGGGCGGCGCCCACCACGACCGGGTCGCCGACATCGCCGAGCGCCTGCGCGGTACCCGTCGTCCCCCACAGCGCGGCCGCGCCCAGCACCAGCAGGGGCGCGGGACGAAGGGCTAAGCTGCGGCTCGGGAACCGGGAGGGCGCGGCGGTCAGGATAGTTGTGGTCGGCATAAGAAGCACTATCCTGCCTATCGTGTAGGGCCAGGGCAACCACACCGAAGGATGTTCGGCTGCGAGGCAGGAGTCCGGCTGATGGACGAACTAGATGCGGCGCTGGTGGCCCAGCTGCAGGCAGATGCTCGGCTGACGAACCGTGAGCTCGCCGAGCGGGTCGGTGTCGCGCCGTCGACGGCGCTGGAGCGGGTGCGGTCGCTGCGCACCCGCGGGGTGCTGCGCGGCTACCACGCCGACGTCGACCTGCCCGCGCTCGGCCGGTCCGTGCAGGCGCTGATCGGCGTCCGCATCCGGCCCCCCGCGCGGCAGCGGATCGAGGCGTTCCGCGACTTCGCCACCGGGCTACCCGAGACGGCCGCGGTGTTCGTCGTTTCTGGCGGCGAGGACTTCCTCCTGCACGTCGCGGTGCCGGACACCGACGCGCTCTACGCCTTCGTCATCGACCGGCTCACCGAACGCCCCGAGGTCGCCGACGTCCGCACATCCATCGTCTACGAGCACCTGCGCCGGCCCGTGCTCGAACCTCTCGACGCCGCACCCAAGCGCGCCCCGCGACCAGGACCAACCTCAGGCAGATAGTCGCCGGCGCCAACGCGTTGTCCGGTGCCGTCGGCCGACCACGGCGTCGCTGCGCGCTCCGGCCACAACGTCGGGTCCTGGCGGTGTTCCCGCTGAGCGATCCCTGCACAAGCTGGCGTTGGAGACGAGTCTCCCGGACACGGGAACAGCACAGGGCGACTTCACCGAACAGCTCCGGCGCGTAGCAGCCTTCTACGCATCTCCCGTCGGCAGCCTCCTTGCCCAACTTCTGGCCAACGCCATGCATGAGCCAGTCGCCGCCGCCCGGCTCAGCGAACGACTCCAAGTCAGCCGCCAGCACGGCATCCAACAACTCTGGGACCGAGCCGTCGCACGAGGCGAAGTCCACAACCACATCGACCCGGCCACTGGGTGCTGTTGCACTGTTGCTCAACCCCGAGCTCACCGGGACTCGAGCGCCCGGGCCATCCGGTCGAGTGACTCCTCGAGGATCGGCGTCGTCGTCGCGAAGTTGAGACGGGCGAACCTCAGTGCCGGCGCCCTGAAGGGAGCACCGGCGCTGAGGGCGACCTTGGCGTGCTCGAGGAACCAGTCAGCCGGCTCGACACCAAGCTGGAGCTCGGTGCAGTCCAGCCAGGCGAGGTAGGTGCCCTCGCCCGGGGCGTACCGGACACCCGGCATACCGGCGACGGCGTCCGCGACAAGGTCACGGTGGGTGGCCAGGAGCGCACGAACCTCGCTCAGCCACGGACCGCCCTCCCGGTATGCCGCGAGGTTGGCCTCGATGCCCATCGTCGAGACCCCGATCGTTGTCCACATCGGGAGCTGCCCCCATGCCTCGGCGTCGGCCGCGTTGCTCGTCACGACCTGGGCGCACTTGAGGCCGGGGATGTTCCATGCCTTGGATGCCGACATCAGGGTGACCGTGTGCCTCGCCGTCTGCGGGGACAGGCTCGCATAGGGGATGTGCGGACGCCCGAAGGCGATCGGCGCATGCACCTCGTCGGAGACGACCCGGGCGTCGTGACGGCTGATGACCTCCGCGAGGGCCAGGAGCTCGGTCCGGGAGTGGACGCGGCCCAGCGGGTTCTGCGGGTTGCACAGGATGAGGGTGCGGGCGCCATCGGTGAGGGCTCGGTCGATGCCGACGAGGTCGAGGACCCAGCGGTCATCCTCCATGACCATCGGCACCTGGACCTGGGGCCGTCCGGTCAGCTCGACGACGCCGAAGAACGGCACGTAGACCGGCGTGGGGATGATGACCGCCTCGGTGGGCTCGCTGAAGGTCTCGATGGCCAGAGACAGGCCGGTGAGCACGTCGGCGACCACGAAGATCCCACCCGGTTCGACGCTCCATCCGTGGCTCACCGCCAGCCACTCGGCCAGCGTGTCGGCGAGGCCGGATGTCTCGGCGGACAGGGGGTAGCCGAAGGACTCCGCATCGACGGCGCGGCGCAGGGCCGCCACGACCGGGGGCGCGGTCGGGTAGTCCATCTCCGCCACCCATAGGGGGAGGACGTCATGCGGGTAGGTGCTCCACTTCATGGTGCGTCGAGCACGCAGCTTTTCCGGGCTCAGGGCGTTGAGGTCTACTACAGCCATCTGCTCATCCTGTCGTGCTCGGGGGGCATGCTCGTGTCCCCGCCGGGTGGCGGGGATGGGGCGGGGTCATGGTCGCGGGGGTGGCTCGTCGCCGCCAGGTCGGTGATGTGCTTGGGGCCTGGGTCTGGGATGGCTGTCGGCTTGGGGCTTGGTGATCGTTGGTGGCGCAGGTAGTGCTCGTAGGAGCCGGGGGTCAGGTCCCAGGTGACGTGGCCGTCGTGGACTCGGCCGGCGAGGCGGTGTCGGTGTACCCAGGTGTGGTGATAGCCGCAGAGCAGGGCGGCGTGGTCGAGGTTGGTGGGTCCGCCGTCGGCGAAGTGCCACAGGTGGTGCGCGTCGCACCATTGGGCTGGCATGCCGCAGCCAGGGATGGTGCAGGCACCGTCGCGGAGCCACAAGGCCCTGGTCTGGGCGGGGGTGAACCAGCGCCATTCCCGGCCCAGGTCCAGGACCTCGCCGTCGGTTCCGAGGATGGCGGGGATGATTCCGGCGTCGCAGGCCAGCTTGCGCACCGTGGCGGGGGCGAGCAGGGTGGCGGCGTCGGCGGAGCCGGTCGTGGTCCCGGCGCGGACCTGACCGGCGAGGTGGTCCCAGTCGATGGTGACGAACAGGGTGGCCTTGGCCGTGGTGGGCACGGACTCGGGTGCGGACACCGCCCGGCGGATCAGCTCGATCAGGGCGTCGGCGCGTCGGGCGCAGGCCGGGCGCAGGTCCGGGACGCCGTCGGTGGGGCGCGGGGTGGACAGCGGGCCGAGCGCGGCCTCCAGGACGGTCTTGGCCTCGGGGTCCAGGCGCAGGGCGTAGTCGAACAGCCCGTCCCCGCCGCCCATCGGCTGGGACAACGCCCGCAGCGTAGCGGCCCGGTCCTGGTCGCGGTCCAGCTCCCCGTCCAGGCCGTAGCGGGCCAGCAGCGCCGGGCGCAGCCGGCGGATCGCGCCCGGCCCGCCGTGCTCGGCCAGGGTCAGCAGGGCGTCCCAGACGGTGGGGACCGCTTCAGGGGTCAGCCGGTGGCGTAGCCGGTCCATCTCCTCCAGGCAGACCGCGGCGTTGCGGACCGGGACCCGCCCGCACAGCAGCGCCTGGCGCAGCTGGGTGTGCCGCTCCTGCCGGGCGGCCTGGGTGACCTTCAGCAGCTGACCGGCCCCGCCCGCGCGTAGCGACGGGGCCCACTCGATCAGCCAGCCGGTGTGCGCCCGGGCCAGCGTGGCGGTGGTCTCCCCGCGCTCGATCGCCTCGGCGAGCACCGCGACCCGGGCCGCCTCGACCGCGCGGGACAGCTCGTCCAGCTCGCGGAACATCGGACCCAGCTCACCGCTGCTCGCCTGCCACAACACCTCGGCGATCCCGGCCAACGAGGACGTCGCGGCGTCGATCACCTCGCGGCACTCGCTGACCTGCTGACCCTGGACCATCACCCAAACCTAGCCGGGACCACCGACACCCCCCGACCCCTCAACCACCCCGGATCCCGTTGTCCACAAACGGCATTCGACTCACCCCGCCATCCACAGGATCCACAGACCAGGTTGACAAGCCCGCACGAGGGTGCCATCCCGAACCCCAACATCAAGGCTCAGCCGGCTGCGTGGGTGAAGAGCGATGCGCCCCCGAGGGTGCATACCCGCCCCGATGTCGACGCTCAGCTGGCCGCGTGCGTGAAGGTGCGCCGGTAGTCACCGGGCGGCACCCCGACCTGCCGGGTGAAGTGATGCCGCAACAGCGCCGCGCTGCCGAAACCACTCCGGGCCGCGACCGACTCGATGCTCAGGTCGCTGCGCTCGAGGAGCTCACGCGCTCGATGGATCCGTTGCAGCGCAAGCCACCTGGCGGGCGTCGTTCCCGTTTCGGCGACGAACTTGCGAGCAAAGGTCCTCTCGGACATCGCCGCCTGCCGAGCCAGCTCGCGCACCGGCTGGTCCCGCTCGAGGTGTTCCATCATCCACACCAGCACCGGTTCGAGGCTGTCCGAGGAGCACTCGGGGATGGGCAGGTCGACGAACTGACGCTGCCCACCATCGCGCTGGGGCGGGACGACCATCCGTCGAGCGATCATCGTCGCGACCGATGCCCCGAGCTCACGTCGCACGAGGTGGAGGCAGGCGTCGATGCCGGCCGCCGTGCCGGCACTGGTGATGATGTCGCCGTCGTCGACGAAGAGCACGTCGCGGTTGACGCGCGCATCGGGATGGGCGGCGGTGAGCTCCTCCGTGTTCATCCAGTGCGTGGCGCACTGCCGGTTGGCGAGCAGGCCGGCCGCCCCGAGAACGAACGCGCCGGAGCACACCGACAACACGGTGGCGCCCGCTGCGTGAGCGCCCCGCAACGCGTCAAGCATCAGGGGCGAGAACTCCCGAAGAGCGGTCGCCGGCACGGCGACGAGGTCCGCTCCCTGGAGCCCGTCGAGGCCGTGGGGGACCGTCACCGTCAGCCCGTTGGTCAGCAGCACCGGCTGGGTCGGGTCCACGGCGCAGACCCGGAAGTCGAAGTTCGGCACGCCCTGTGCGCTCCGGTCGACGCCGAACACCTCACACAGGACCCCGAACTCGAACACCGCGACCTGTTCGGACATGAGGACGGCAACCGTCTGGAGCGCCATGAGACCGAGTATGCCACCTGTGGCAGTAAATAGACGACTATGGTCAGGACTGCCACTCGCGGCCGGATCTGACCGAGCGCAGAGTTTCTGCCATGGACACCTTCATCGTCATCGTTGTCAGCGGCGCAGGCATCGTGGGGCTCTGGCTCCTGCTGGAGCGCACGCACCGCCGCACCGAGCACCTCAGCCGGACCCCCTTCGGTGCCGACCTCGAGGGCGACCGCGACATCTCCCGCACCCTTGCCGAGATCGACGCCGTCCGGTCTCGTCAGCTCTCCTCCCGCACGGGAGCAGGGCAGCCGGCTCTCGAGCACTCCCGGCAGAGCGGGGAGAGCACGTCCGGCCGGCCGCACCTGCGGGCGATCTGAGCCGTATGCCGCACGGCGGCTCGCCAGGCAGGGCGCGCCGCCCCAAGGCTGGGCTGGGGGCCGTCACACGGCATACACGGCAGACGCCGATGCCCTAGGTTTGTGGCATGTCGCGACCCCACGCCGCCGCACTCGTCGAGGACGCCTGGCACCGCCAGATCGACCGGGGCCTGCGTCGGCGCGGCTGGGGCAACCGGATCATCGGGCACACGGGGTACGGCTCGACCGACTTCGTCCGGGTCTTCGCCCGGGTCCTCCTCGGCCGCACCCGCGATCCGGGCGAGGAGGAGAACGACGACGTCGACACCACCTTTGGGGGGCTGCGTTCGCCGGACGGCCGGCGCCGCGGCTGGCGAGCCTTCGTCACCGCTCCGGCGATGGACGTGCCCTTCAGCGTGACCGTCGGCGAGCGCGTCGCCCATGGCCGCACCGATCGGTCCGGCCACGTCGACCTCACCTTCCGCGGGCACGGGCTGACGCCCGGATGGCACGATGTGACCATCAGCGCCCAGCACGCCGACCCCATCCAGGCCGGGGTGTTCATCGTCGGCCCGGACGTGCGCTACGGCGTGGTCAGCGACATCGACGACACCGTCATTTCGACCTCGCTCCCCCGGATGATGATCGCCGCGTGGAACACGTTGGTGCGCACGGAGGCCGCCCGTAGCGTCGTACTGGGGATGGCGCCGATGTACCGGGAGATCCTCGACAACCAACCGGGCGCCCCCATCGTCTACGTCTCGACCGGAGCCTGGAACACCGCTCCGACGCTGACGCGGTTCCTCAAGAACCACGGCTACCCCCGCGGGCCGCTGCTGCTGACCGACTGGGGCCCGACCAACACCGGCTGGTTCCGCAGCGGCCAGGAGCACAAACGGGCCTCGCTCGACCGGCTGGCCCGCGACTTCCCGCAGATCAGGTGGGTCCTCATCGGGGACGACGGGCAGCACGACCCCAAGATCTACCAGGACTTCGCGCAGGCCCGGCCCGAGCTGGTCGACGCGATCCTCATCCGCGAGCTGACCACCACCGAGCAGGTCCTGTCCCACGGCATCCCGGTGTCCAACGAGGAGATCGCCCCGCGCCCGCGCCCCGCCAAGGACGTCCCCGTGTTCTACGCTCCCGACGGCTTCGGCTTGCTGCGCATCCTGCGGACGGCCGGGAAGGTCGGGAAGGTCGGCAGCGTCCCGGGCGAGCCCAGCAGCACGGCCTGACGGGCTGCTGGTCGCACCGGCGCGCGGGCGTTCCCCTGGAGGCATCCCCGGGACCGTTCTCCGCTGATCCCTGAGCCGCTGACGGGGTGTGCCCGCGGATGACATCATGGGGCGGTGCCGGAGCTGCCCGAGGTCCAGGCGCTCGTCGACTTCCTCGCCGAGCGCACGTCAGGGCTCGCGATCGCCGACGTCGAGCTCGCCTCCTTCTCCGTCCTCAAGACCTTCGACCCGCCGTCGTCGGCGCTGGCAGGTGGTCCGGTCGACGAGGTGAGCCGGCACGGCAAGTTCCTCGACATGGACATCGACGGCATCCACCTGATCTTCCACCTCGCGCGGGCCGGGTGGCTGCGGTGGTCGGACGAGCTGCCGCGGACCGTGGTGCGCCCCGGGAAGTCCCCCATCGCGCTGCGGGTCCGGCTCTCCGACGGATCGGGCTTCGACCTGACGGAGGCCGGCACGAAGAAGTCGCTCGCGGCATACATCGTCCGGGATCCACGAGAGGTGCCGGGCGTCGCGCGACTCGGGCCTGACCCCATGGCGCCCGACTTCTCCCTCGAGACCTTCGCGGGCATGCTCGAGGGCCGACGGACCCAGATCAAGGGGCTGCTGCGCGACCAGGAGTTCCTCGCCGGCGTCGGCAACGCCTACTCCGACGAGATCCTCCACGTGGCGCGGCTGTCGCCCTTCGCCATCGCGAGCAGCCTCAAGTCCGAGGAGGTCCAGCGCCTGTATGCCGCGTTGCGGGACACCCTCTCGGGTGCGGTGGTCGCGGCGTCCGGTAGGCCCGCCAAGGAGCTCAAGGACGCCAAGCGCGAGGGCATGCGGGTCCACGGTCGCACGGGGCAGGTCTGCCCGGTCTGCGGTGACACCGTCCGGGAGGTGTCCTTTGCCGACTCCTCGCTGCAGTACTGCGCGACCTGCCAGACCGGCGGCAAGCCCCTCGCCGACCGGCGCATGTCCAGGCTGCTCAAGTAGACACCGCGGCCACACACTGCGGTGTTCGCCGGTCGCGCCTGCGTCACGAGCCTTGGGTTTCTGGTGACGCGCGGTTGGCTGGCGGGATGACGCCGAACTGGGTGCGGCTGGAGCTCGATGTGGGGCGGTTCCACCCGACAGCTGTGGCTCTTCGAGCTGAACAAGGAGTGCTCCGCAATGTGGTGGGATCAGCGCCGTGTCTGCCGGTGTAGCTGCTGTCCGTGACCTGATCCGCTGCCAGAAGGTGGGCTGGTGGCGGTGTCAGCGTTCGCTGGCGCCGGCGAGCGGTGGGTGGCTAGGGCGATGCGGGTGAACGAGCCGATGAGCGGGTTGGTATTGGTGTCGTTCCAGGCGACGACGAGGCGGCTGGGTGGGAGGTCGGTCAGAAGCACGGCGGTGAGCCCTTCGGGAAGTGCGTGGGCCAGTGGTGTCAGCCCGATGGTGCTATTCCAGAGCACGGCCTGCATGCACTCGTGGACGGTGCGGACTGTGGGACCCTCCCGGAGCTCACCGTTGAGCGTCGTGCCGTTCCAGTACGCGCGCCAGATCGGGTCGGTCCCCTCCGGAAGCTGGAACCATCGCCGGTCAGCGAGGTCGCGTACGTGCAGGGTGTCGCGGTGAGCAAGCGGATCGTCGGTGCGCAGGACCACCCCGACCGCATCTGAGCGCAGCACGTAGGTGCTGATGCCCGTGTCGTCGAACGGTGCCCGGGTGAGGGCGACGTCGACCAGGCCGGCCCGTAGACCCGTGGTGGGGTCGCTGAAGTCGGTTTCGCGGATCTGCACGTCGACGTCCGGGTGACGGCGGCGGAAGGCGGCAGCGAGGCGGTTCCCGGTCTGCTCGGCGCTGTCGGCGAGGATGCCGATGGTGAGGGTGGCGGGGCCGGCTGCGGCGGCGACCCTGCTGCGGACCTGGTCGGACCGCTCCAGCATGGCGCGTGCCTCGTCGTAGAGCGTGGTGCCGGCGGCCGTCAGGGTGACACCGATGGAGGAGCGGTGCAGCAGGATCGCGCCGAACTCGGTCTCGAGCTGCTTGATCGCTCGGCTCAGCGGCGGCTGGGTCATGTGCAGCCGGGCGGCGGCGCGCCCGACGTGGCGTTCTTCGGCGACGGCCACGAAGTACCGCAGCAGGCGCAGGTCCATCCCCCGACGATACCCGCACGGTATCGCGCCGCTGGAATGGGTGTTGGACGCGCCGAAGATCCCGTAGTGAACTCAAGTCTCGATCGGCCGCCGGAACGCTCAGGGGCGGTCACCGTCACCGAGGAGTCGCAGCCATGGCTGAGTACGAGATGCCCGAGCCCATCGTGGAGATCGCGGAGGTGGCCGAGCTCGCTCGCGACCTCGTCGTGATCCCCAACCGGAGGGTCCAGCTCGTGCCCAACATCGGGGTCGTCGGTGGCACCGACTCGGTGCTGGTCATCGACACCGGGATGGGCCCCAGCAACGCCGCCAAGGTGCTCGAGTTCGCGGCCGAATATGCAAGCGGCCGCAAGCTGTACCTGACCACGACGCACTTCCATCCCGAGCACGCGTTCGGCGCGCAGGTGTTCGCCGGTGAGGCGACGTTCCTGATCAACCGGGCGCAGGCCGAGGACCTGTCCATCAAGGGCCCCGGCTACCTCGAGATGTTCCGGGGGCTCGGCGTGCCGGTCGCCCGGCAGCTGGAGGGCGTCGAGCTGGCGTCGCCGGACGTCGTGTACGAGAACACCTACGACCTGGACCTGGGCGGCCGGGTCGTGCAGCTGCGGGCCACCGGCCAGGCTCACAGCAAGGGCGACCAGGTGGTCACAGTCCCCGACGCTGGCGTGCTGTTCACCGGCGACCTGGCCGAGGCCGGGCAGTTCGCCATCTTCCCCTGGTTCCCGCCGCACGACACCGACGTGTCTGGCGTGCGTTGGATCGAGGTGATGCAGCGCCTCGCCGCCCAGACCCCTCAGGTGGTCGTCCCCGGCCACGGCGACATCGGCGGCCCGCAGCTTCTGGTCGACGTCCGGAACTACCTCGAGCTGCTGCGTGACGAGACCTGGGTCCGCCGGGACTCGGCGATGAGCGAGCAGACGATCGTCGAGGAGGTCCGCGCACTGGTGCTCGAGCGGTACCCGGACTGGGCCGCGCAAGAGTGGATCCAGCCCGGCGTTGGCTGCCTGTGCTCCGAACACGCTGCGTGACAGGTTCAGCCGCCCCTGCCCGCCAGCGAGACGAGAACACCCCATGAGCATCACGCCAGACTCCCAGGACTCACAGAGCAGGCGGGAGCGCGGAGTCTCCGCCTACGCCAAGATCTTCGCAGTGCCCGAGCGGGAGGTGCCTGCGACCTTCGCCGCACGGGTCGGGCCGGTGTTCGCCGAGGAAGCGCTGCAAGCCGCGGGTGGAGCCGCCTGGTCCCACCCGGGCCTCACCCCACGGGAACGCAGCATCGCCATCATCACCGCCCTGGCCGCCCAGGGCGTGGCCGGAGACCGACTGGGCACCCACCTCCAGCTGGGCCGGCAGCACGGCCTCGACGAGGACGTGCTCACCGCCCTGATGACCCTCCTGGCCGGCTACCTCGGATACCCGCGCGCCTCCCTTGCCATGGAGACCATCCACGGGTCGCTTCTGCCGCCCGGCCAAGTCGACACCGCAGGCCAATAGGTCAACGCTGCGGGGCCGTTCCGGCCGGGGTGCCATCCGCCCGGCCGGTCTGAGGAATCTCGGGACCCAGCGGCGCAGCATGCTCGGCGCGGAAGGACCCCGCCGAAACACCACAGGGTGATGACTGGGTCGCAGATCGCGCGCGCACCCTGACGCGGCGGTTCAAGGAACAGACCGGCACCACCCCGATGACCTCGCTCACCCGCCACCGATCCCATCGAGCTCAGTGCCTGCTGGAGACCACCAACACGCCCGTGGAGCAGATCGGCCCGCTCGTGGGCTTCCCCTCGCCGACCACCTTCCGCGAACGGTTCAAAGACGTCGTGGGCGTCAGCCCCAACCACTACCGACGCGCATGTCGATCCTGACCGAACCGCAGTTGACATGGATCACCTCGATCCCGTCCTGCGCTCGCGACTGCCGACGGTGCGCAAGGTCGTGCCCGACCGGCCAGACGGCACGCGCTCCCGCGACTCAGGGTTGACGGCCGACGAGTTCGACGCTGGCCGTCCAAAGCTTGGCCTGCTGTTCGGTGTTGTAGGAGGTCTCTGGTGATCTGGATTCCGTCTGTTTGATGAAGTACTTCCCGGTGACGGTCTCCAAGTCGGGGGCGGTGGCCAAATACAGGGCGGCCTGTGCGCCGTGTTCGGGAGTGAGCAGGAACCGTTTCACGATGCCGAGGAGCGGTCTCATCGCGGGAGACGAGATCGCGTCGACGACGCTGGTGGCGGTCAGGCCGGGGTGCGCCGCGTTGACGGTGACTCCGCTGCCTTGCAGGCGCCTGGCCAGGACGTAGCCGCACATGACCATGGCGAGTTTGCTGCGGCCGTAGACGGCCATCGGTTCATACGCTTTCTCACTGTGCAGGTCGTCCAGGTCGAGGGTGGCCGGGCGCGGTCGACGGCGGAGCTTCACCTGCCGGGTGTCGGCCATGGCCTGCGAGGCGACGTTGACCACTCGTGAGGGTGCGGCCGCCTTGAGCTGCTCGAGTAGCAGGTTGGTGAGCAGGAACCAGCCGAGGTGGTTGACGGCCAGGTGCATCTCGATGCCGTCGACGCTGAGGGTCCGCTGGCGGTAGTGCGCGCCGGCGTTGTTGACCAGGACGTGCAGCTTGTCGTGGCGGTCGGTGAACTGTTCGGCCAAGCGGCGGATGTCGGCCTGCTTGGACAGGTCCGCGGCCAACACCTCGACCCGGGTGTCGGTGCCGATGACCTTGTTGATGTCCTGTCGGACGGCGTCGCCGGTGCTGTGGCTGCGGGCGACCAGCACGACGGTGGCGCCGCGGCGGGCGAGTTCGGTGGCAATCTCGCGGCCCATGCCGCCGCTGGCGCCGGTGACCATGCACACCTTGCCGTGCACCGAGGAGTTCGGCCCGCCCCGCGGTTCCGGGCGGGGTGCTGTGGGGTTCATGCCGCGAGTCGTGGGGTGCGGCCGACGAAGGCCGGTGCGGTTGCTTCGCGCAGCAGGAAGTCGGCCAGGTCGGCTCGGGAGATCTTGGAGGTCAGCCGGATTCTCAGGTCCTGGCCGGTGCGGTAGGTGCCGGTGCGTGGCCCGTCGGATAGTGCTGGCGGCCGCACGATCGTTGAGTCCACGTCCGAAGCGCGGATCAGCTCCTCCATGTGCTCCTTGTCGCGCATCTTGTTCGCCAGGAAAGCCCACACCGCCAGCGAGTACAGCGACCGGTCCCGGCTTTCGGCGGCGCCGTGCGCGCTGACCACCACCAGCCGGCGAACTGAGCTGCGGTCCATGGCGGCCAGGATCGATCGGACGCCGTCGGTGCACACCGTCACGGGACCTTTCTGATCGGTGCCCAACGCGCTGATCACGACGTCCTGGCCGTCGACGACGCGCTCGACGGCATCCTGTTGATCGAAGCTGCCCACGACGAGCCGTAGCCGATCGTCGTCCAAGGTCAGCCCATCCGGTCGGCGGACCAGCGCCGACACGTCATGTCCCGCCGCCAGGGCCTGCTCCACAACGTGCCGCCCGGTCCGGCCGGTGGCACCAAATATCGCAATCCGCACTCGAATCACATCTCTCGCTGGCTGGTCATCGTTGAGTTCATCTGGATCGGACGTGCTGGGACCGGTCAGCCGCAGTCGTCGCGGCGGCTCATGTCGTCGCAGGGCCAGCGGACGGTCCGCCTGCTCTCCCGTCCGTCGGATGTTTGGCGGCCGGCACCTGCCACCGGCCGAGGATGGCGCCCCTCGGGTCCTTGCTGATCGGGAGCCAAGCCCGTGCCGGCTGCTGCGCCTGGCCACCGACGACGCTGCCGCCTGCCTCGGGGGTGGCCACGGACTGAGCATGGGTCCAATACTTGGAGTTGTCAAGTATCGGAGTGCCTAACTACTATGCCGCGCATGCCCCACACCGCCACGTCGGACGAGCCGCTGATCTACTCGTTGGTGGACCTGTCGCTCGCCATAGCCGACCGCACCAACGCCCTGATCGCCGACGTGATGACCGAGCTACAACTGACGCCATCGCTGGCGAACGCGCTGTGGCACCTAGACCCTCAGCGGCCCTGGCCGTCGATGCGGCAACTGGCCAAGCGGTTGCGCTGCGACCCCTCGACGATCACCTTCATCGCCGACCGGCTCGAAGAGCGGAACCTTCTCACCCGGCAGGTCGACGCCAGCAACCGCCGGGTCAAGACGCTCGTCCTGACGGACGCCGGCCGGCGGACCCGGCACCGGCTCGTTGCAGCCATGGCCACTCGCTCCCCGATCGCCCAGCTCAGCCCGACCGAACAGAGCCAGCTGCACCAACTCCTGAGTAAGGCCCTCGCGGCGCAACCGGTCGAGGTCGTCCGCCCCGACGACCCGCGCCTGATCTCGGGATGACCGACGTCGCGCAAGGTCATCGTTCCGCCGTGCTGTGGTTTGCTCACTCGTCGCCGGCGCAGCGGCATACCTCGTTCTCGCCTTGGGCCGTCGGCTCTGACAACCGGTGCCTCACCTGGCTGACTCTGCGACCGCCTCAGCCGCACCGCCGGCTACCCGCCCCTCAGAGCCAGGCCAAGCCGCGCAGTAAGGCCATGAGGACGACGTTGCCCATCTCAGCCGAGCCTGGCCGTTGACGCGAGCAACCGGCGTTCCGGTCGAGGATGGCGAGCGGGACCGACGTGACCAACAGGTCGGCGGGCCCCGACGGTCTCGACTCCAGCGAAGGGCAGGCATTGCTCAGGAACCACTGGCGGGAAGACGGTCGAGGTTCTCCTCGACCCAGTTTCGTAGGTAGCGCAGCGGATCTGCGGCGCTCAGACCGAACTCGGTGAGCTCGTACTCGACGTGCAGGGGCACAACCGGGTAGATGGTCCGGCTGACCATGCCGGCGTCCTGCAAGCGGCGCAGGGTCTGCGTCAACACCTTGGGGCTGACACCCTCCAGGCGGCGTTGCAGCTCTCCGAACCGGAGAGGCCCGCACTCCATCGCACCGAGCGCCAACGTGGCCCACTTGTTTGCCATCAACGACAGCAGCGGCCGACATGGGCAGTCGGAGGCGTAGACGTCGTGGGCCTGGTGCTCCCCCGTTGGACACCGAGTGACGATTGCGCACTTCCCAACGGATAGTAGGAGTCCTCGCGGGTAACCACTACTCATAGCATAGCGTGGGCCATGGCCGATTTCGGCCGGCTTCTCGCCGACGTGGCGGAAGTACACCGACGGGGCAGGAACGGGGCCTCCCGCACCTTGCCCCACGAGCTCGCTAGGAGCTGGCATGAGCACCATCGGCATCATCGGCAGCGGGAACATCGGCGCCACCATCGCGCGCCTGGCCATCCACGCCGGCCATAGCGTGGTTCTGTCCAACTCCCGCGCGCCGGAGACCCTGTGGCCGTTGGCCGCAGCCCTGGGCCCGCAAGCGCGGGCTGCCACTGCTGAGGAGGCTGGCGAGGCTGGCGACCTCGTCCTGGTCAGCGTCCCGCTGCTGCGCTTCCGGGAGGTACCCGCGGAGCCGCTCGCCGGCAAGGTCGTTCTTGACACGGGCAACTACTACCCCGACCGCGACGGGCAGATCCCCGAGCTGGACCGCAAGGAGACCACCACCAGTGGTCTGCTCCAGCAACATCTCCCCGACGCGCAGGTGGTCAAGGTCTTCAACAACATCTGGTTTCACCACCTCGGCATCCTCGCCCGCCCCACCGACGCAGCGGACCGCAGCGCCCTGCCCTTGGCCAGCGACCACGACGCCGCCAAGACACTGGCCCGAACGGTGATCGACCAGCTCGGCTACAACACCCATGACGTGGGCCCGCTGGCTGACAGCTGGCGCTTCGAGCGCGACCAGCCCGCCTACGTCACCCCCTACGGCCCGTTCGATGCCACCGCCCCGGCCACGCCGGTCGACAGCGACACCTTGACTCGGGCTCTCGCCCGAGCCGTTCGCTGACGGACGCTGCAGAGATCGGTCACCACCCCCACCAAGCCGAGAGCGACCAGCAGATCGAGCCGTCGACGTCACTGGTCACCCGATGCCAGGTGGGCCGCCTCGGGGGCGACCGCGACGTCCTCCAGCAGAGGTGGAGCGAAGACCACGGCGCGGTATGCCGGGTGGCGAGCACCCGGCATACCGCACCTCATCGAGGGTGAAGCTCTCGGCGACCGTTCAGTCGTGGCCCCCGTCCTCGACCTCGCGCTCCTGCGCACGAGGCTCCTGGCGTCGCGAGACCGAGGCGACGGTGCCGTCGCTCGCGTTGAGGATGACGCGCGGCGCCTTGGGGTTCGGGAAGTGGAACAGGTTCGTGAGCGGCCCGGCGATGGCGTCTGCGGAGCCGTCCCCGATCCGGCCGGTGCGCCAGTTGTCCTCGATGAACCGGGTGACCGAGGACTGGTCCGTCTGTGTGTGGTCCACGTAGTTGGTCTTGGCGAAGGGGGAGACGATGACGAGGGGCTGCCGCGGGCCGGGGCCGCACCGGTCCTGGTAGCCCCGTGCGATCGGGACGCCTGAGGCCGCAGCGTTCTTGCAGAAGGCCGCGTCATCCGGGCTGTTCGACGCGTTCGTCACTCGTGCGGCGAGATGGTCGTACCACCCGTCCGAGTCGTCGTACATGAGGACGACCGCGGTGTCCTTCCAGTTCTTCGACTGCTGGATGGCGTTGACCTCCTTGACGATGAAGTGCTGCTCGTCGATGGGGTCGGAGTAGCCCGCGTGGCCGTCCTGGAAGCTGGGGGCCTTGAGGAAGCTCACCGCCGGGAGGTTGTCGCCGGACACGACCTTGTCGAAGTCGGAGACGTCGTACTGGTGGTTGGCCTGGCCGTTGTGCCCGATCTCGGACGTCGAAGCCGGGGCGAGGTGGTGCGGGTTCGCCGTGGACGCGTAGTACTGGAAGGGCTGGTGGTGCGGGCTGTAGTCGGTGGAGGGGATCCCGGCGACGTTGGTGTGCGAGGCGAGGCACGCGGCCGGGCTGGTTGCCGTCGCGGGCGTGGTCGGCCTGAAACCGCCCTGGAACCAGCCCCAGGTGACGCCCTTGGCGCCCAGCAGGTCGCCGATGTTCTGACCGGTCATGCCGGCGAGGTTGTGGGTGCTCGCGTGGCTCCCGTTCGAGCAGTCGTCGTAGACCGGGTCCGGGTCGTTGATCATCGTCCCCACACCGCGGGCGTCGGGCAGGCGCACGGTGTAGTCGCTGGAGGTCGGAATGACGGGGGCGCCCGCGGGAGTGAACTCGCGCACGCCGTGCGTCTGGCCGGACACGAGGTTGACCGCTCCGGGGCTGGACGGCCCGAAGGTCGTGCTGAAGGAGTGGTCGCTCATGGCGTAGTGCTGGGCGTAGTTCCACAGCCCGGTGACGGTGTTGCCGTCGTAGTAGTCCATCGTCAGCCCGGGCCGCGAGTAGGTCGGGGCAGCACACGTGTCCCGGCTCGTGTACTCCACGAACTTGTTCATCGCGCCCGCGTTGTACGCCTGCTGCTCGGCGCCGTAGCTGTGGTCCTGGTCGCACGTCACGGCCTGGGCCGGTGTCAGCCGGGCCGGCTGCACCGAGTTGGGGTTGTTCGGCGCGAGCAGGTGGTCATGCTGCAAGGTGGCGATCTTCTGGGGCGTGTTCCGTGCCGCGGTGAACGTCGGTGCCGCGACTCCGGTGCCCTCCTGCGTCTCGCCACGGACGTTGGCGGCGTTGGGGTAGGTCGCGAAGTAGTGGTCGAACGACACGTTCTCGCCGAAGATCACCACCACGTGCTTGATGGGCGTGGACGTGGACGGGTCGGTGCGATGGCCCATCGCGGCGGCCTCGGCGCCGCCGGCACCGGCACTGAGGGCGCTCAGGGCAAGTGCGGCGGCACCAGCGCACGCAAGGGTGAGTCGTGCTGGGCGGATCATGGTCTCTCCTCTGGCGGATGTGGGAATGCCGGCGTGGGCCCCGATCTGCCGACCATGCGCGACCGTACTGCCGTTGGGTTGCGTCAAAAGGGCTCGTTGCCCGAGTTGGACCGATGTTTGCCGAGACACCACGAACTCGTCGCCGAACGCCCAGCGTCGTCACGATAAGCTCACATCGAAAACCCAGGTTCCAGCACTCGAGCGGCTTTGGTCGGACGTTGCGCGGCACACCACGGGTGGGAGGATGACGTCATGAGCAACGTTCCCCAGGTCCAGGTCAGCGAGCTCGCGGACGACGCCGTCATCCTCGACGTGCGCGAGCAGGACGAGTGGGACCTCGGTCATGCGCCCTGCGCCCTGCACATCCCCTTGGGCGACCTGCCCGAGCGGCTCGCCGAGCTTCCCGACACCGACGCCGGCCCACTCGCGGTCACCTGCCGAGGTGGCGGGCGCTCCTCGCGGGCGGTGGCCTGGCTGAGCCAGCAGGGCCTCGACGTCGCCAACCTCGACGGCGGCATGATCGCCTGGAACGCTGCCGGCAAGCAGCTCGTGGCGGACGGTGACGCCGCACCGCGGATCACGTAGGGCCGCCACCAGCGGCCGTCCGCAGGGGCGCCCCGGAGTCGCGCGATAGCCTCGTCGGGGTGAAGATCCTGTCGATCCAGTCCCACGTCGCGTACGGCCATGCCGGCAACTCGGCTGCGGTGTTCCCGCTCCAGCGGCTCGGTCACGACGTCTATCCCGTGCTGACAGTGACGTTCTCGAACCACACCGGCTACGGCGAGACCCGAGGGCCCCTCATCGCCTCCGCAGACGTCGCCGAGGTGATCCGAGGTGTCGAGGATCGGGGCGCGTTCTCGCAGATCGACGCAGTGCTGTCCGGCTACCTCGGTGCGCAGACCATGGGGGAGGTCGTCGTCGACGCGGTCTCCCGGGTCAGGGCCGCGAAGCCCGCCGCGATCTACTGCTGCGACCCCGTGATGGGTGACGTCGGCCGCGGCTTCTTCGTCGGCGAGGGGATCCCCGAGTACCTGCGCGACGTCGTCGTCCCGACCGCCGACATCGTCACGCCCAACCACTTCGAGCTGGAGTTCCTCACCGGGCGCACGGTGTCGACGCAGTCGGACCTCATTAGTGCAGTGGCCCAGCTGCGCGAGTCCGGTCCGAGGACCGTCCTCGTCACGAGCGTCCTCACCAAGCAGACGCCGGCGGACTCGATCCAGATGGCTTGCGTCAGCGACGAGGGCGCGTGGGTGGTGACCACGCCGCTGCTGCCGATGACCGTGAGCGGCGGGGGCGATGTCACGGCCGCGATCTTCCTGGCCCACACCCTGACCGACGGACCGCGGACAGCGCTCTCCCGCACCGCAGCAACGATGTATGCCGTCCTCGCGGCCACCCACGCTGGTGGCCACGACGAGATGCAGCTGATCGCGCAGCAGGAGGCGATCGCCCACCCGAACGAGCGGTTCGAGGTGACCGACCTGCGTTAACGGGATCGCAGGGGCTGCGTCCAGGCGGGCAACGGTAGAAGGGTAGAGGCGCGAGGTGCCATGCCTCATGGCGCTCAACATCAAGAACAACCACGTCCACGATCTCGCCAAGGAAGCAGCGCGGCTCACGGGGTTGTCCCAGACGAGTGTCATCGAGGTGGCACTGGAGCGGTACCTGGCCGACGTCGTCCGGCCAGACGCCACTCAGCGTCGGACCCGCGTCCTGGAGATCCTGGCCGATGTCGACCGTCGGTTGACCGATGCAGACCGGGCGGCCATGACCACCGATGACCTCTACGACGAGGCCGGTTTGCCTCGGTGATCATCGACAGCTCTGCCGTCCTCGCCATCCTGACCAACGAGCCTGAACGCCCGTCGATGCTGGAGGCCCTCTCCCAAGGCGCTCCGTTGGTGATGTCCGCCGCGACCTACCTCGAGGCGGCCATCGTCGTCGACGGGCGCATGGACCCGGTGCTCTCGCGGCGTTACGACGAGCTGCTGGCCGCTTTCGACGTCCAGATCCTTGACGTCACGCTGGCCCAGGCGCGTCGTGCCCGAGAGGCTTACCGGGACTACGGACGCGGGTCGGCCTCCACGGCTCGGCTGAACTTCGGCGACTGCTTCTCGTACGCCCTGGCCAGCGAACGTGACGAGCCGCTCCTCTTCAAGGGCAACGACTTCCGGCCCACCGACCTCCGTTCAGCACTGAGTGGGTCAACGACATGCGACACCTGACGTGCCATGGGAGTCTTGGCTGATGCGGACTCGGTCGATCGTTGGCGTCGCCGCGGCGGCGGCCGCGGCCGGCTGGACGGCATACCTGGGGATAGTCACCGGCGCGGTCGCGGTCGACCTGGGAGTCGGCCGGCGACTGCGGCCCCTCGGACCGATCACCGTGACCGTGCACGCTCCCCGGGAGACCGTCTACGACGTGCTGCGGGCGCCCTACGCCGAGCGCCCGTCGAGAGCCATGCGCGAGAAGGTGACGGTGCTCGACCGCGGGACCGGGCTGGTCCTCGCCGCCCACCGCACTCCGCTGCGCGCTGGGCTCATGGCGGTGACCACGGAGACGGTGGGGTTCGAGCCGCCCAGCCGGATGACCTTCCGGCTCGTGCGGGGACCGGTGCCGTACGTCGTCGAGAGCTTCGTCCTCGTCGAGGATGGCGACCGGACGACGGTGCGGTATGCCGGTGAGCTCGGCACCGACCTCTGGGCCCTGGGTGAGCGCTGGGGGGACGTCGTCGCCCGGGCATGGGAGGCCACGGTCCGCGAGTCGCTCCAGACGGCGAAGGCCGCGGCCGAGCGCCGGGTGGCCTGAGTGGGCCCAGGCCGACACCGAGCCCGCCCGGTGGTGGGCGGGCCCGGCGCGCAGGTCGAGGCGCACGGCGTGGGTCCCGTGCGGCCGTCGCCGGTCAGCGGGCCATGCTGATGGCGGGGCAGTTGATGAGGAAGTTTGACCGGCGGAAGGGGCCGCCGTCGGGAGCGGTGATGTAGCCCTGGTCGGCAAGGGTGAGCAGCGTGTCGAACGTCGTGACCCGCCGGTTGACTCCGGCAGCTGTCGCCTTGGGGGTCCAGGTCGCGAGGTTCGCGTCCCAGAGGGGGCTGTAGTGCGAGGACGGCGTGTTCTCCGGAACCTCACCGAGGATGTTCAGCGGGTCCAGGCCGTCCAGCAGCGCACTCGACAGCCCCTGGCGCTGTGGGTTGTCCGCTCCGAGCTGGCCGTTCGTGACGATGCCGATCTCCTCACGTGCGGGAGCGGGGGTGACGTCACCGGTGGAGCGCGGGTCGTCGGCCGGTGCGGCGTTCAGCGCCGGCGCGAGCGAGGCGTTCTCCAGCGCCGCTGTCAACGGGATCGACGCCTCGAAGGACACGTAGTGCACTGCGTGGCCGTCGTAGAACCCGTCCGTCTCCCGGTACACCGCGCGGTGGCGGACCGGGTCGGTCGAGACCAGCTTGTCTGCGTGCCCGGTGTTGTTGGCCACCTGCGGCGCGTTGAGGACGGTGCCGTCCGGCAGCTGGATGAGGGGGCTGTAGCCAGGCTGGCCGACTGCGCCGGGGACGGCCTGGTCCGGCGCGAACCCGGTCGGCCCGGGGACCACCACGCGGGTGGGGGAGAAGTCGACCGTGGCGGGGATGTGCAGCCCTTGGAGCCCGATGGTGGCGTGCTGCACCGCGGCGGTGCCACGGGCGTTGGCCAGCCGAGGCGCCCAGTTGACCCCGAGCAGGCGCGCCGCAGCCGGGGTCGAGGCGTCGGTCACGACGTAGGAGACGGGGGACCCGCCGCTGGTCGCCGGGTACAGCGGCAGGCTGACGGTGTGTGTCGCCTGGTCTTCCACGAAGCTGGGCGCGAAGACCTTGAAGTCCTGGGTCGTTCTCGCCGGCTGGGTCGCGGGGCTTGCCGACGCCGACGCGGCGGCGGGGACCGCAATGGCGGCGGTTGCGGCGGCGGCCACCGCCACGGCCCGATGGGCCAGGCGGGCACGACGCGGTCTCTCGGTCGGACGGCTGGTGGGGTGGGCGTGGTTGAGCGGCATGGCTTCTCCTTGTGGGTGGTCGTTCCGACACAGTGGTGCTGCACGACGGGTGCCGTCGTGCCTGAGGGATGGTGCGCGGTTGCCGGGCGAGGCCAGGTCTAGGCCGGCGTGGTCGCGGCGTGTGCGCGCAGGTAGCGGAGCAGGCCGACGACGTCCTCGGGGACGAGTCGGCCGATGGCGCCGCTCGAGTAGACGCTGACGACGATCTGGCCGTCCGGGTCGAGGACGAACCCCGTCGACTGAAGATGGTTCGGATGGTCGTTGACGAACGCTCCGGTGACCTCGGCGATCGCGCGGGCGTCGGCGCTGTGCCCGACCGGGAAGGTCAGGCCATGCTTGTCCACCAGCGCCTGGGTCGTCGCCTCGTCGTCGACCGACACCGCGACGACCCGGGCGCCGAGCTCGCTGAGAGCGGACGAGGCGCGATGGAAGCTACGCAGCTGGGCGTTGCAGTAGGGGCACCAGGACCCGCGGTAGAACAGGACCACCCCGAAGCCGCCGGCGAGAGCGGCAGGCAGGTCGAGAGTCTCGCCTCGAGGCAGGTTGAGGGTGAGGTCCGGAAAGGTGTCGCCTGGGCTGAGCAGCGTCATTGTGGGGCTCTCTGTCTGGTCGACCCGGTGGTCGACGCGGGTGGTGGAACGGGGTGGTGGGACTGAGGCGGTCGACCTGAGGCGGTCGACCTGAGGCGGTCGAACCGAGCGGCCCGGGTCCGGCGTCGCTCCCCCACGCCTGTGGGTCGCGGCCAGGCGGCCCTCCGTGTCATCCGCACACCTCGTTAGTGACCGCTGCTCGACGGGTCTTACCTGCTCTCCGAGGAGTCGTCACGGTAGCCGGGGCATAGGATCCGTCGAATGGTCACCACCCCTCCCTCACCAGAGGCCATCGACCGGCCCACCCGGGCTCCCGACGCCGACACGGCGGAGTGGCTGTGCGCGCTGCGTGGTGCCGACGTGCAGCGTGAGGAGGCAACTGCCCGGCTGCACGGGCTGCTCTTGCGGATCGCCCGGAGCGAGGTGCGGCGCCGCAGCGTGAGGGCCCAGATCGCCGGCCCGGAGCTCGACGACCTCGCCCACCAGGCCACCGCCGACGCCCTGCTGGCGATCACCCGCAAACTCGACGACTTCCGCGGGGAGAGCCGGTTCACCACCTGGGCATACAAGTTCGTCGTCCTCGAGGTGTCCAGCAAGCTGGGCCGACACTTCTGGCGCCACCCGAGCGTGGCGATGGACGCTGAGGACTGGGAACGGCTGCCCGACCGGTTCGGGCTCGATCCGGCCGAGCAGTCGCAGTGGCGCGACCTGGTCGATGCCGTGCGGCGGGCGGTCGACCAGGAGCTGACGCCACGCCAACGGCAGGTGTTCGTCGCGCTCGTGCTCAACGCCGTGCCCCTCGACTCGCTCGTCGTCGAGCTGGGCTCCAACCGCAACGCGATCTACAAGACAATGTTCGACGCGCGGCGTAAGTTACGAGCGCATCTCGTCGCTAACGGATATCTGGACCCTGACGTTTCGAGGCCAACATGACAGACGACTCGGCGCTGCATCAGTTCCTGCACACCGACCCGCGCGACGTGGGATGTGAGCAGGCCCTGGAGATGCTCCACGTCTACGTCGAGCTGGTGCTGGCCGACGCGGATGCCGGCCCCACTGCCGACTCGGCGCAGATGCGCTATCCCGGCGTGGCGGCTCACCTGGTGGCTTGTGGGCCGTGCGCCGAGGACTTTGAGGGCCTCCTGACAGCGGCACGGGCGTCGGCCCGCTGACCGACGCCGGAGACTTACGGGCGGATGACGTTGTCCCGCAGGTAGTTGATCTCACGTCGGGTGCCCGTCACGGTGAGGACAGGGCAGCACCGACGGGAACGTGCCCGCCCGACCCGACCGACACGAGCCTGAGACGTCCGCAACCGGACCGGCGTCAACCCGGCATCGTAACCGAATCCCGACCCTGGAGGACGTTGTGCCCGACTACCCGCAGATGATGGCGCCTGACCACGTCGAGGCGGTCCCGCGCCGCGTCCGCGCCGTCCTGGCCGGCAGGACGGTGTTCGACACGACACGGGCCCGGTACGTGTGGGAGTGGCCGAACTACCCCCAGTACTACATCCCTCTCTCGGACGTGGACCCGACGGTTCTCGTCGACGAGAACCACACGCAGCGAGGACGCCGGGGCACGGCCCACCGCCACACCCTCGCGGTGGGCCCTGTCAGCCGGCCGGGGGCCGCCCGGGTGCATCTCGAGGACGCCCCGGACGGGCTGGTCGACACGGTCCGCTTCGAGTGGTCGGCCCTCGACGCCTGGTACGAGGAGGACGAGCAGGTGTTCGTCCACCCGCGCAACCCGTACACCCGGGTGGACGCGGTCCGCTCCAGCCGGACCGTCCGGGTCGAGCTGGACGGCGTCGTGCTGGCTGAGAGCCCGTCCCCGGTCCTCGTCTTCGAGACCGGCCTCCCCACGCGCTACTACGTCCCACGCCTGCACGTGCACCGCGAGCACCTGGTGCCGACCGCCACCGTCACCGAATGCCCGTACAAGGGCACCACGAGCGCGTACTGGTCGGTGCGGGTCGGCGACAACGTCCACCCCGACCTGGCGTGGTCCTACGACTTCCCGACACGCCAGCTGCTGCCGATCGCCGGGATGGTGGCCTTCTACAACGAGAAGGTCGACCACATCGTGGACGGCGCTCTGCTCGAACGCCCCAGGACCCACTTCTTCCGGTGAGCAACGTCCCGATTGCCGACCATGCTTTCCTCTCGGATGCGCGTACGGCAGCGCTGGTGACTCGGGAGGGGTCGGTCGACTGGCTGTGCCTGCCGCGGTTCGACAGTCAGGCCGTGCTGGCCCGGATGCTGGACGACGAAGCCGGGCACCTCCTGCTGCGCCCCACGGACCCGGACGCCGTGTCCCGACGTCGCTACCTCCCGCAGACGCTGGTGCTGGAGACCACCTGGACGTGCTCAACCGGCCAGCTCGTGGTCCACGACACCCTGGCCCTCGGCGCGCACGAGCGCGGCCACGACATCGGTCGGACGTCCCCCGGGGTCCTGCTCCGTCACGTCCGGTGCACCGACGGGCGAGTCGAGGTTCTGCTCGAATGGGCACCGCGCCCGGAGTTCGGGCTCGTCCATCCCATGCTGCTGCCCTCACCCGGCGGCATCACGAGCCACGGGGGCGCCACCCAGCTGCTGCTGTCCACCGACCTCCCCCTCACCTGTTCCGCCGCGACCGCTCGCGGAACGGCCGTGCTGGCGAAAGGGGAGCGCCGCGTGGTCGCCCTCGAACAGAGCGACGCCTTCGGGAAGAAGCCCCGGCCCTGGTCGGGCCGGCGGGTGCGGCAGCGGATCAACGCGACCTGCGAGGCATGGCGCAGCTGGTCGGACCTTCACCAGCGCTACCAAGGCCCGTTGGAGGACCTGGTGCACCGCAGCGGCCTCGTGCTCCAGGGTCTCACCTACGCGCGGACCGGGGCGATCCTCGCTGCCGCGACGTCCAGCCTGCCCGAGGGTGTGGGCACCGGGCGCACCTGGGACTACCGCTACACGTGGGTCCGCGACGCGAGCATGACCCTGCGCGGGCTATGGGTCGCCGCGTGCCCCGACGAGGCGCGGCGCTTCTTCGCCTTCCTCGCGCGCGCTGCCGCCAACCAGCTGGAGCGGGGGCTGCCGCTGCAGATCATGTTCGGTATCGGCGGCGAGCAGGACCTGTCCGAGCGCGAGCTGCCGCACCTCGCGGGGTGGCGCTCCAGCGCACCCGTCCGCACGGGTAACGGCGCCTGGACCCAGCGTCAGCAGGACGTCTACGGTGCCCTGCTCGATGCGGCCTACGTCCTCCGCGAGCAGCTGGGTGCCCCCGACGAGCCGACCCGGGCCCTGCTGGTCGCCGCGGTTGAGGCCGCCGCGACGAGCTGGGAGCAGCCCGACCAGGGCATCTGGGAGATCCGGGGCCCGGCGAGCCGCTACCTCCATAGCAGCCTGATGTGCTGGGTGGCGCTCGACCGCGGCATCCTCCTGGCCGGCGCCCTCAACGCCGAGGACCGGGTCGAGCGGTGGATCGACGTCCGCGAGCAGATCAAGGATGCGGTCCTCACCGACGGGTGGAACGAGGACGTCGGAGCCTTCACCCAGAGCTTCGGGAGCAGCGCCCTGGACGCCTCCGCCGTTCTGGTGCTGCTCGTCGGGCTGCTGGCGCCCGACGACCCCCGAGCGGGCGCCACCATCGACGCCGTGCTCGCCGGCCTCACCGACGAGCGGGGCCTCGTCCTGCGCTACCGCGGCGATGACGGCCTGGACGGCGAGGAGGGCAGCTTCCTGCTCTGCACCTTCTGGGTGGCGGAGGCTCTGGCCGTCGTCGGGCGCCTGAACGAGGCGGAGGACCTCCTGCGGCTGGCGGCCGGGTCCGCGAACGACCTGGGCCTGCTGGCCGAGCAGGTCGACCCCCTGAGTGGCGAGCTGCTCGGAAACTACCCGCAGGCCTTCAGCCACCTCGGGCTCGTGCTCGCCGCGCAGGCGCTGGCGGACGCGCGGAGCCGAAGCGCGCAGCGCAGCCGTTCCTGACGGGCGCGGGGGGCCGTTGGTCTCGCGTGCGGTCGGAGGCCGGCTCGGCGGGCAGACGCGGGGCGAGGTCGGGCGTCGCGGCATACCGCTCTATCGGTCAATCTCGAGCTGTCGCTAGAGAGCCGCAGACGCTCCGAGAATGGACCCGATCAGGAACCCCTATGCCCCCGGCGCGGGCCAGCGACCGCCGGAGCTCGCCGGCCGCGACGAGCAGCTGCGGGCCTTCGACGTCGTCCTGGAGCGCATCGCGGACCACTGTGCGTTACGCCGGTGAGCTGCGGACCGACTTTCTGGGCCGCCGGCGCTCGGTGGGGCGACGTCATCGCCCGGGCATGGGAGTTCCGCGGTCCGCACGTCCCTGCACGCCGCCAAGGTCGAGGTGTGGAGCGCCGAGCGCGCTGAGCCGGCGAGCGGGGGTCGCGCGGATGGTCCGGGTGCCGTCCTACGGCTGGACCGCCCGGCTGAGGACGCAGAACTCGTTGCCCTCGGGGTCGGCGAGCACCGCCCAGCCGCGGTCCGGCTGCCGGAGGTCGTTGACGAGAGTGGCGCCCAGGCCGAGGATGCGCTCGACCTCCTCGTCGCGCGTGCGGTCGGTCGGCCGAAGGCACATGTGCATCCGATTCTTCACCGTCTTGGGTTCGGGCACCTTGAGGAAGAGCAGATAGCGCCCCTCCGGCCCCTCGAGGCCGCACTCGTCGTCGCCCGGCTTCTGGTCGTCGCCCTCGTCGAGGTGGAAGTCGTCGAGGACCTGTGCCCACCACATCGTCTGGGCATACGGGTCGGCGGCGTCGATGCAGAAGTTCGAAGTACGGGAGGCCATGGGACGACGCTGCCACGGACGTCGTGATCGGCGCTACCGGTTTGCCGGCTCCCGAAGGCTACGACACGGCATACCCCTCTATCGGTCAATCTCGGGCTGGGACTAGAGAGGCGCATACGCTCCGAGAATGGACCCGATCAGGAACCCCTACGCCCCCGGTGCCGGCCAGCGGCCGCCCGAGCTCGCCGGGCGAGACGAGCAGCTGCGCGCCTTCGACGTGGTGCTCGAGCGAGTTGCCAAGGGCCGCCCGGAGCGTTCGATCGTCCTCACCGGGCTGCGCGGTGTCGGCAAGACGGTGCTGCTGAACGCGTTGCGGTCGGCGGCCGTCCGCGCCGACTGGGGGACGGGCAAGCTCGAGGCACGCCCCGACCAGCGGCTGCGCCGTCCGCTCTCGGCGGCGCTTCACGTCGCCGTTCGTGAGCTCGGGCATCCCAGGGCAGACGACGTCGACCAGGTGCTCGGGACGATCAAAGCCTTCGCGCTGCGCGACGCCGAGCCGAACGCCCGGCTGCGCGACCGGTGGAGCCCCGGCATCGACGTCCCCGCGACGAAGGGCCGCGCCGACTCCGGCGACATCGAGATCGACCTGGTCGAGCTGCTCAGCGACGTCGGCGGGCTCGCCGCCGACCTCGGTCGAGGCGTCGCGATCTGCATCGACGAGATGCAGGACCTCGGGGCCGACGACGTGTCCGCACTCTGCGCCGCCTGCCACGAGATCTCCCAGTCGGGGCTGCCGCTGATCGTCGTCGGCGCCGGACTGCCTCACCTGCCAACAGTGCTCAGCGCGAGCAAGTCCTACAGCGAGCGGCTCTTCCGCTACAGCCGCATCGACCGGCTCGACCGCCCCGCGGCTGACCTCGCGCTCGTCTTGCCGGCGCGAGACGAGCAAGCCGGGTTCACGGCTGAGGCATTGGAGGAGATGTATGCCGTGACGGCCGGCTACCCGTACTTCATCCAGGCCTACGGCAAGGTGGCATGGGACGTGGCGCCCGCCAGTCCGGTCACCATCGAGGACGTCCGGGTCGCAGCTCCCGAGGCGGAGGCCGAACTGGCCGTGGGGTTCTTCGGATCCCGTTACGAGAGAGCGACTCCCGCCGAGCGGGAGTACTTGCGCGCCATGGCGGATGCCGCCCATGACGGCGACATCCACCCAACGGGAGGCGAGCTGGGCCACGAAGGCGACGACCCGGCATACGGGCCGGACGCCGAGTCGGTGGCGACCTCCGCGGTGGCGACGCTGCTCGAGAGGAAGCCGCAGTCGCTCTCGCCCGCACGGGACGCCTTGCTCAAGAAGGGGCTGATCTACTCCGGGGAGCGGGGCCGGATCGCCTTCACCGTTCCTCACTTCGGGCGCTACCTGCGCGCCAACGCCTGACCAGGTGTCTTGTCCGGCTCGAGCGAGCCGGGAGCCTGGCCGTGTTCGAGGGGTATGGCTCGGCGGGCGCTGGTGGGAGCTGTCGCTCCTGCCGACAGGGGCTGGATGTCGCCATGCGGGGGCCGCTACCGTCGATGCCATGGCTCGGATGCTGCTGACGGGGATGTCGGGGGCAGGTAAGAGCACTGTCCTCGATGAACTGCGTCGGCGCGGTCACCTCACGGTCGACACGGACTACGACGGTTGGGAGATGCCCAATCGCACCTGGGACGAAGTCCGGATGGACCGGCTGCTGGCCCAGCATCGGGACGTTCTCGTCTCCGGCACGGTCGAGAACCAAGGACAGTTCTACGATCGCTTCGAGCATGTCGTCCTCTTGAGCGCGCCGCTGTCGGTGCTCTTTCAGCGGGTCAGGAACCGCACGAACAACCCCTACGGCAAGACCACAGAACAGCAGGCGGAGATCGCCGCCTACGTAGAGACGGTCGAACCACTGCTCCGGCACGGCGCAACCATCGAGTTGGACGGGCAGCGGCCCGTGGCCGAGCTAGCCGACGTTATCGAGAGCCTGATGGGACAGACGTCCTGATCCGCCGCGAGCCGCGCTGAGGCTCAGCAGAGATGACCGGCACGTGACCCCGGAGGCGTTCGTGAATGACTGTTGGCACAGGCCATTGGGGCGCGTCCGTCGCCGCGCGATATCCCGTTGTCGCTCTGTCGGGATCTTGAGCACGATGGGCACATGAGCGAGCGAACGGCCCCAGACCTGTGGGTGGGCCCCCAAGAGGACCCCCGCGAGACCGGCGAGCAGCCCGTCGGGGAGAAGGACACCCTGTGGCAGTACCTGTGCCACTACAGGCTGACCGTGGAGATGAAGTGCTCCGAGCTCGACGTCGCCCAGCTGGCCCAGCGGTCCGTACCGCCATCGTCGATGTCGTTGCTCGGCCTGGTGCGCCACCTCGCGGGGGTCGAGCACCATTGGTTCCAGCGGGTGCTGCAGGGCCATGACGTGCCCCGGCTCTACCGGTCCGAGACCGATCGCGACCACGACTTCAACGGTGCGGTGGCCGACCCGGCCGTCGTGGAAGAGGCCTGGTCGACGTGGCGCCGAGAGGTCGCGGCCGCCGACGCATGGCTGGCCGGGGACGTCTCGATGGACGACGAGGTGCCGCACGGCGAGGGCACCGCATCTGTGCGTGACATCCTCGTCCACATGGTCGAGGAGTACGCCCGCCACGCCGGGCACGCCGACCTGCTGCGCGAGTGCATCGACGGCCGCACCGGCCAGTGACCCCCGGCATACGAGCGTGCCCATATGCCGGGCCGGTCTGACCTACCTGCATGGCGACGAGTCACTCCTCGCACCGGGCAGCTCCTCGCCGTCGATACGGTGGTCTCGTTCAGCTACCCGACCACGCCCAAGAAGGACATCGCGTCATCGCGGAAGCACGACGCGGAGCCACAGATCCGCACGCACGCGCGGTGAGGCGTGTCGGATCGGTATGCCGTGGCTTTCGCTCACCAGGACCGGGGGGGTTGCGTGCGCGGGGCCCCACCTCGCCCCCGCGGCCGTTCCGTGGCCAACCCCGGGGCTCCATCCACGACCTGCGCTGCCCTCTGGGGGCGTCAGATCCGTGCGGGGCCTATCCTCGGGAGTCGGAGCATGGCGGCAGACCACAAGCAACTGGAGGCCCAAATGGAGAAGGTGGCACCCGCGGAAGTGGCCCAGGGGCTGAGCGAGTTCTGGTCGCAACAGACCATCGGCAGCGCGAACGGCAGCTTATTCAAAGTAGCCAAAGGCATTGGCTCGACCAACTGGCACACGCACGAGGACCAGGAAGAGACCTTTCTGATTCTCAGCGGACAGCTGACGATCAGACTCCGCTCGGGCAACGTCCAGTTGAGCGAGGGCGACCTCTTCATCATCCCGCGCGGCGTGGAGCACTGCCCGGTGGCGGACGAAGAAGCGCACTTCCTGCTCATCGGGCCGGACGTGACCTCCAACGCAGCCGGCGGCAAACCGGATTGGAGCTATGCGCAACCCAGCGACACCCACGGGACTGACGAAGCTATTGGTGCGTCGGGCTGAGCTTGCGACGCCAGGTCACTGGTGGGCACCCAGAGCAACGACGACAGCAGACCACGTGATCAGCGGCGCATCGGTTATGACGCGAGAGGGAAGAGCGCGTGCGGACTCGTCGTTTGCCCTTCGGCCGGGGGCTCCGGCCGCCGCAGATCCGCGCTAGTTTGCAGGCATGAGTGACTTCCCGGCTTCCCATGTTCAACAGTTGCTGGAGGCCGAGCGGTCGCGACCGCTCGGTGACGCGCAGCTGGCCTCGGGCCGGACCCTGCAGCCGTTCAGCTGGGCATTGCGCACAAGCGCCGACAACCTGCTCGGCAAGGCGATGGTGGCCATGGAAAAGGGCGACGATGAGCGGGCGACCAAGTATGCCGGCCGCGCGGCCGCTCTCGAATACGACGAGCATGAAGACGTCCACCCGGCGGTGTGGTCGGCGTTCATGGCCCTGTTCGATCAGGTCGTCGAGGGGGTGGAGAACGCTGATGACGGGGACGACACCTGGCTCGCAACGGCGCTCGTCGTTCTCGAGCAGGCAGAGGGTGCCGGGGCAGTCGCGTTGCGCCAGGTCCTCGGAAGTGTGGCGCAGGACTACACGTTGGAGCCAAGGGAGACCAAGCTCGTCCGCCGGGCCGTGGGTCAGATCGGGGCCGAGGCCGACTTCGGGGTCACGCGGGACAGTTCCAGCGACGCGGTCCGTGAAATCGTCATCGGCATCCTCCGGGTGAACCTCGCCTACCACATGGCGATGTACCACTGATCACGGCTGGCCTCGCGCTCGTGTTGCCGGCGCGCGACCATGGAGCCGGGCTCACGCCCGAGGCCTTGATGTGACGTATGCCGTGACGGCCGGCTACCCGTCCTTCGGCCGCTACCTCCGGCGAACGCCTGACCGATTGTCGGGAGGGCCTGCGAGCGGACTACGTGGATGACGCCGACGTGACGCACTTCACCGGTGTTCGTCAGGCACGCTGGACGTCGGCACCAGTCTCTGACGCAGCAGCTGGGCCAAGTGCTGGGACTCCCGGCCGCCGATCTGGTCGATCTGAACGCGGCACGAGAAACCGTCAGCGAGGATGGGCGCCCCGTCGGGGTGGTGGTCCAGGTGAGGGAGGAACGACTGTTCGGCGCAGGTCCGTGACACGTCGTAGTGGCCGTCTTCGAAGCCGAAGTTGCCGGCGAGCCCGCAGCATCCTTCGTCTACGCTGCGCACCACCACCCCGCTTCGCTCGAGCAGTGTCCGGTCGGCCTCCGTGCCGAAGACGGCCCGCTGATGGCAGTGAAACTGCACGACCGCGGCTACGGGGTCGGCTTGTGTCAGAGCCAGCTCGCGTCCCTCTAGCACTTCGGCGAGGGAACGGACCCGGTTCGCGACGCGATGTGCCGGTGCCCCACCCAGGAGCTCGGGGACGTCGGTGCGCAGCGCCGCACCGCAGCTGGGTTCCAGGACGACGATGGGTCGGTCGTCGTGAGGGACGTCCAGCTTGTTGACGGTCCACTGCATGATCCGTCGGGCGACGTCCAGCTGGCCGGTCGAGACCCATGTCAGCCCGCAGCACAGCCCTTCGGAGGTGACGTCCACCTGGTACCCGGCAGACTCGAGGACCAGCACGGCGTCTCGGGCCACTTCCGGTGAGAACGAGGACGTGAACGAGTCAAGCCACAGCACGACCCGGTCCCCCTGCTGTCCGCGCGGCCGAGAGCGGAACCATCGCCGGAAAGACCATGTGGCCAGGGTCGGTAAGGAGCGCCGGGGGTCGATGCCGCCGGCCTTCTTGGCGAGCCTCTCCACAATGGGTACGGCCAGTAGCCAGTTGGCGGGTCGGGCGACCCGCCTCCCGAGCAGGAGCAGCAACGGCAGCCAGCCCATGCTGTAGTGGGAGGCGGGTCGAACCCGGCCGCGGTAGTGCTGGTGCAGGAACTCGGCCTTGTACGTCGCCATGTCGACGTTGACGGGGCACTCGGACTTGCAGGCCTTGCAGGACAGGCAAAGGTCCAGGGCGTCCTTGACGTCTTCGGACTGCCATCCGTCAGCGGCGAGGTGACCGTCCAGCATCTCCGCCAGCACCCGCGCCCTTCCCCGGGTGCTGTGTCTCTCGTCCTGCGTGGCCCGGAACGAGGGGCACATGCCGCCCCCCTCGGACTTGCGGCAGGCGCCCACTCCGACGCAGCGACGCAGAGCCTTGCCCAGGTCCCTGTCATCGAAGGGGTAGCCGAAGGCGATGTCCACGGTGTGCGGCCGGCTGATCGCCAGCCTCAGGTCGGCATCCAGCGGTGCAGGGTCGACGAGGATGCCGGGGTTGAGCAGGCCCGTGGGGTCGAAGGCATGTTTGAAGGCCGCGAACGCATCTCGGGCTCGGGGGGTGTACAGGCGATCCAGAAGCTCCGAACGCGCTCGGCCGTCGCCGTGCTCCCCCGACAGCGAACCGTGGTGCGCCACGACGATGTCCGCCGCGTCCTGCTGGAAGGACCGGAAGGCCAGCCGGCCAGGCTCCGTCAGCAGGTCGTGGTCGATGCGCACGTGGACGCAGCCCTCGCCGAAGTGGCCATACAACAGCCCGTGCCGGCCGTAGCGACCTAGCAGTGCCCGGAAGTCTCGCAGGTAGTCGGCGAGTCCCTCTGCTGGTACTGCGGCGTCCTCCCACCCCGGCCACGACTCCCGGCCCTCGGGACTGCGGGTGGCCAGCCCTGCGCCACGTTCGCGGATCCGCCAGACGCTCGCCTGCTCGTTGCGGTCGACAAGGATCTGACCTGCGATGGCGCCGCCCTCCGCCGCCGCCTGCAGGACGAGCTGTGCCGTGGCCCGGACCTCCTCAGGGCTGGCTCCGCCGACCTCCAACAACAGCCATGCCCCTCCAGGGGGCAGCTGGGGACGTCGATGAGGGCCGGGACGGGTGTCGAAGGCCGCCACCAGCTCGGCGTCCATTCCCTCGACGGTCAGACAGCCCAGGGCGGCCATGGCCGGGGCGGCGGCGGCCGCAGCGATGTCGTCGGGGAACCCAGACACGACGAGCGCGCGCGTCGCGGGGGCAGGGATGAGGTGGACCCGCGCGGAGGTGATCAAGCCGCAGGTGCCCTCGCTGCCGACGAAGGCGCGGGCGACGTCGACGCCCTTCTCCGGCAACAGGTAGTGCAACCCGTAGCCGGAGATCTGGCGGGGGAACCGGCCGAGCTCACGGCGGATCTCGGGCCGGTAGGTCCGCGCCACCGCGGTCAGCGGCTCGGTCAAGGAGGGCGAGGCTCCATCGAGGCTCCGGACTGCATGTGCACCGCGTCCCAGCGTGGCGGAGCCTCCACCGGCGAGGACCACGTCGATGGTGTCGACGTTGTCGGCGGTTGTGCCCCACGCCACAGAGTGCGAGCCGCAGGCGTTGGTCCCGATCATCCCGCCCAGCGTGCACCTGTTGTGCGTCGAGGGGTCGACACCGAAGGTCAGACCGTGTCCGGACGCCTGTCGGCGCAGGGTGTCGAGGACCGTTCCCGGCTGGACGACGGCTGTCCTGGTCTCCGGATCCAGGTGGAGCACCTTGGTCATGTGGCGGCTGAAGTCCACGACGACGCCGGGCCCGATGGCGTTGCCCGCAATGTTCGTGCCCGCGCCCCGGGAGGTGATCGGAAGGCCCTCCTGCGCGCACCGGGATGCCAGGTGTGCGACGTCCTCCGCGTCCCGGGGCAGCACGACCAACCTCGGGACCACTCGGTGGTTGGACGCGTCCGAGGCATACGCGGCGCGGGTGCCTTCGTCGTCGCGGACGTCCCCGCGGAGCTCCGCCTGCAGGGTGTGGGCAAAGGAGTGGGTCGGCATGGGGGCTCCGGGGTCAGGTGAGGATGAGCTCGGCCGGCACTGTTGACGCTGCAGCCTCCAGCAGGCCCCGATCGATCCCCTGTGCCTCGAGCTCGTCGACCAGCCGAGACAGCGCCTCCGGAGGAGGTGGGGAGTCCGGCTGACCGGCATCGGAGGACAGCACGAGCTGGCGACCGGCGGCGCGGGCGACCTCAGCGAGCATCGAGGCGGTGCACCCCGGTTGGTGCAACAGCTGGTATGCCGTGATCTCCACCGAGCCACCAGCAGCTGCCAGTTCTGCGACGGCGGAGGGATCAAGGCCGGGGACGGTGTACGAGGGATGAGTCAGCAGAACGCGGGTGATGCCGTAGTGGCGGGCGCGCTGGAGGAGCCAGTGGCACTCTGGGCCGCTGAGGTGACCGGTGGCCAATACTGCATCGTGGTCGGCGATCAGCGCCAGCACGAGATCGGTGGCCGTCTCCGCCCCGGGCTCGACCGGCGGGACGGCGAGCACCGCCCGATCGAGGCGTCCTTCGATGTCGCACAAGCGCGGCAAGCGCGCCCGCTCCTGGGTGTGGGCGTCCGCGGTGGGCATCCAGATGACGCGCCCACCGGCACTCAGCGCCGCAGCAACGGCTGCCGGGTTGACGCCTCCAGCAGGGCGGTTGAGCGTGACGCCGCCAACGACGGTCAGGCTCGACTGTCGGGCGAGGCCGTGGGCGCGGCCCACGGTTGACTCGTAGTGACCCTTGAGGACGAACCCCGTGGCACCCGCGGCCTCGTAGGCCTCCAGGACGTCTCGGTCGTCGCCGATACGGCCGACGACGTCGGGAGCGGCATGGACGTGGCAGTCGAACACCCCGCTAGTCCTCCTCGGACATGGCGGCGGCGATCTCGCGACTGACCAGGTCGAAACGCGGCTCGCGCGACAGGGGCCACTGACGGCGCAGGACGCGGAGCGCCTGCAGGTCGAGCGTGGCCTGGGCCGTCTCCGGCTCGTCGCCGAGTCTGGCGAGCTCTTCCCCGTCGGGGCCGACCACCCGCGACCCACCCCAGAACTGGGTGCCGTTCTCGGTGCCGACCCTGTTGACGAAGACGACGTAGCACTGCAGGGTCACAGCCGCGTGCCTGATCAGGAGGTCCCAAGCGGTCTGGACCGGGACGGCGGCTTCGCTGTGGACGCTGTTGGCAATGACGACCAGCACCTCCGCCCCGCGCTGCACGGCCAGCCACGGCAAGGGTGGCTGCCAGAGGTCGTTGCAGATGAGCACTGCTACCCGGGTCCCGCGAAGGTCGAAGTGGCGCAGTCGAGACCCTGCCCTGAAGTGTTTGCCCTCCTCCCAGCTGCGGTAGGTGGGAAGGAAGAGCTTTCGCTGCACCTGCACCCGCCGCCCGTCGATCACCGCGGCGCTGTTGGACTGGTCATGACGCCTCCGCTCGACGAAGCCGGCGATCACGGCTGGGTGATGCTCGCCGAGAGCGAGCAGGCGCGGGTCATCGAGGGCGAGCGAGTCCACCTCCTGCAGCATGGCGAGGTGATACCCGTGCAGGGCCAGCTCTGGGGCTACTGCCAGGTCGCTCCCCCGCACCTGACGAAGCTGTTCATGCAGCTTCGTCAGGTTGGTCTCGACCTCCCCCAGCACCGGGTCGTTCTGCAGCAGCGCAATGTCAAGGTGGGCCCGTTTCTCCGTCACTGGATGAAGCCCTTCTGCTTCAGCCATGCCTTGGCCACGACTTCGGGGGTGTCACCGCCAACGTCGACCTTGGCGTTCAGCGAGCGCAGCGTCGCGTCGTCCAGCGCGGCGGATATCGGCGCAACGACGTCGCGGAGCTTCGGATACTTGTCGGCCACGTCCTTGCGGACGGTGAGCGCCGGGTTGTAGACGGCGAAGAAGCTCTTGTCGTCCTTCAGCACCGTCAGGCCCAGCGCCTCGACCCGGCCGTCCGTGGCGAATACCTCACCGAAGGCACACGGGTCGGACTTGTCGACCGAGTTGTAGATGGGTCCCGCGGCGAGCTCAGCGGTGTTGGACTTTGGGAGGGTGAAGCCGTAGCTCTTCTCCACTCCCGGCCAGCCGTCGCCACGACCGAAGAACTCCGACGCCCCGCAGAAGGATGCCTTGGCCGGATCTGACGTGGCGAGCTTCGCGTAGTCGGAAATAGTGCTGACGCCGAGCTCTGTGGCCTTCTCCTTGGACGCCGCAATGGAATAGGTGTTGTTCGCCGGGGCCGGTGGGAACCAGACAACGTTGTTCTTCGCCAGGTCCTGTGCCGCGACCTCCTGATACAGCTTCTGGGGCTCGTTGATGGTCGCGGTCTGTTGCAGGTGGGTGATCCAGCCCGTACCGGTGTACTCCCAGTAGGCGTCGATGTTGCCGCTGGTCAGTGCTGAACGGGCGCTGTTGGTTCCGGAGAGACCACAGCTGCGCTTGACCGTGGCGCCGGCCGACTCCAACGACAGCGCCGTGACCTCACAGAGGACGAGCTGCTCGGTGAACTCCTTTGAGCCGACGGTGACGCTGGCACCCTTCAAGGCTCCCTGCTCGCTGAGCGAGCCGGCCTTGACGTCGCCCGCAGAGTTCTGCCCGAGGGCGCAGCCGGTCAAGGTGGTGGCGCAGACGGCGGCCACGAGAGAGAGGACGACGGGTTGGGACATGGGAAAGCCTCGCTTCTTTGACAGGAATTGAATGGTCACAGACCGCGGGGACGCAGTCGGTGCTCGGCCAGCCCGGCGAGCCAGTCGACGAGGAGGGCCAGGGCGATGGTGAGAACGCTGCCGGTGAGCAGTATCGGCATGCGGTTGAAGACGATGCCGCTTTCGATGAACGAACCCAGGCCACCTGCGTTGGTGTACGTCGCGAGCGTGGCGACACCGACGTTGAGGATGAGCGCCACCCTGATGCCGGCGAGCATGATCGGCACGGCAATGGGCAGCTCAATCTGCATGAGCACCTGCCGGGAGCTCATGCCCATCCCGCGGCCAGCGTCGATCAGCGCCGGGTCGACCTGTCCGAGACCGACCATCGTGTTACGCAGAACGGGCAGCAGCGCGTAGACCACGAGCGACACCACTGCCATCTTGAAGCCCACCCCGACGGTCACCGCGAGCAGAACCAGCACACCGATGGACGGGATGGCCTGTCCGCCGTTGGCCACGGCCAGGATCGGCGTGGCGAACCATCGCGCTCGCCGGCGGCTCAACAGCACGCCCAGCGGCACCGCAATCACGATGACAAGGACCGTCGAGATGACGACGAGCCGGACGTGCTCTACGGTGCGAGCCGTGATCTGGTCGGCGACCAGGAGACGCTGCTCGATCGCGTCCAGGGGAGCGAGCTTGAGATAGCCCACCATCCCTACGACCAACGCCACAGCGACCACCGGAAGAACCCAGCTCGAGGACTGGGGTGGAGCCTCGGCGGTCGACGGGTCGGGGCCCTCTGGGCGGCTCATCGAACGCCCCCGTTGACTCGCGAGGCTGCCGTGAGCAGGTCACGTAGGGTCGACGTCCGCTCGGGATGGCGGTCGTCCCCAGCGATGACGACCTGGTCGATCCCAGCCGCCAGCATCTGGTCCAGGGCCGAGTAGACCGTGACGTCGGGACTCAGCCGCACTGCACCCGCAGCTGGGAGTGCCGGCGCGTTGCCGGTGATGTCGGCCAGCGTCAGGAGGCTGAGCCGACGAATGGCCGCCCCGGCACCGATGAAGCTGCGGACATAGTCATCAGCCGGGTGGGTCAGGATCTCCAAGGGGGTGGCGTACTGCGCGAGCCGCGACCCTTCGGCAAAGATGGCGATGCGGTCGCCGAGCTTGAGCGCCTCGTCAACGTCATGGGTGACGAAGACGATGGTCTTGCGGATCCTCTTCTGCAAGGTGAGAAACTCGTCCTGCAGTCGTTCCCGGGTGATGGGGTCGATGGCCCCGAAGGGCTCGTCCATGACCATCACGGGCGGATCTGCGGCTAGTGCGCGGGCTACGCCGATGCGCTGCTGCTGGCCTCCCGAGAGCTGCTTGGGATAACGAGACCCGTAGCTGCCCGGATCCAAGCCGACCAGATCAAGCAGCTCGTCGACGCGTCGGGCCGTCTTGGCCTTGCTCCATCCGAGAAGCCTGGGGACCAACCCGACGTTCTGCGCCACGGTCATGTGCGGGATGAGGCCGACCTGCTGGATGACGTAGCCAATCTTGCGACGCAGCTCGTCCGGGTCGGTATGGGTGACGTCCTGCCCGCCGATCCAGATACGGCCATAGCTCGGCTCGACGAGCCGGTTGACCATCCGCAGGGTGGTGGTCTTTCCGCAGCCCGAGGGCCCGACGAAGACGACGAACTCTCCGCGTCGGACCTCCAGATCCAACGGCGCGACGGCGTCGACGGTTTGGCCGCTGTATCTCTTGCCGAGACCCTCGAGACGGATCATGACGTCGCTGGCCGATGGTGCGTCGTTCAGGGTGGTGTCAACCATGGAGACCTCGGGGTGTCGTCAGCCTGCCGATGATGAGGAAGATGAGGTCCAGGACCAGCGCAACCAGAACGACCCCGACCACACCGCTCAGCGCTTCGTTGAGCGCGTTGGCGCCACCGATGCGGGCCAGTCCTCTGAAGATCAGCTCGCCCAGTCCCGGGCCCTGAACCGCCGCACCGATGGCAGCGATGGCCACGAGCATGATGGTGGCGACCCGGACCCCGTTGAGGATCACTGGCCATGCCAAGGGCAGCCGCACGAGTCTGAGTCTCTGCCAAGAGCCCATTCCCATGCCCCGAGCGGCGTCGACGACGGCGGGCTCGACGCCGTCCAGGCCGGTGACGGTGTTACGGAGGATGGGGAACACGGCATACACCGTCAGCGCGACGATGGTTGGAGCCAGACCGAGTCCGAGAACGGGGATGAGCAACCCGAAGAGGGCGAAGGAGGGGATCGTGAGGAGTGTGCCGGTCAGCGCCAACATGGTGCGTCGCAACCGTGGCGTGCGTTCCGTGCCGAGCCCGAGCCCGACGCCGATCACCGTGGCGAAGGCGACACTCAGGAGGACGACCTGCACGTGCTGCAACGTCAGCAGCGTGATCCGGTCGGCGTTGCGCTCAAGATACTCGACGAATGACATGTCCTCTCCCTCATCACGCCTGCGTGGTCAGCGCGGCTGTGAACGCGTCGTCGATGAAGCCGTCGATGAGCTCGATGACCTGCCTGAACGTGGGATCCTCATCCGACATCCACTCCGTGTGGCCGAGCCCCTCGAGCAGTTCCAGCCGCTTCGGTTCTCCCGCGGCCTCATACAGGTGCCGAGCCTCTTCGGGACGGTGGAGCTGGTTCTCGCCGCCATGAACGACGAGAAGGGGGCGCGGCGAGATGCGGTTGGCCACCGATCCGGGCTGGAACCTCAGCAGGTAGTCCGCTGACTCCAGTGTCACGCCGGACCCGAAGCCCGGAGCCTTGTAGAGCTCGTCACCCACGTAGCGGTCAGTGCGCGAGTCCAGGTCCAGGCGCACGATGTCCCACGGCGAGGTGATCTCTGAACGCCCCATCGCTGCGCGGCGCCCGCGATCGGCGGCGATCCGCTCCACCAGCTGGTCCCAGGACTCTTCGTCGTGCATGTTGTGGGTCGAGCGGTATCCGTCGGCGATGCCGTTGCAGGCGACCACTGCGCGTACGCGTGGATCCTCGGCAGCCTCGGCAACCACCACTCCACCGCCCAGACCCCACCCGAGGAGCGCGATTCGGTTGGCGTCGAGGTCGGAGTGCGAGCTGGCGCGGTCAACGGCAGCGCGCACATCCTCGGCCCACTCCTGCGGTACGAGACGGCCACGCTCACCTTCGCTCATCCCGAAGCCTCGATAGTCGAACGCGAGCGCGGCGTAGCCGCGCTGCGTCAGGGCGCGGGCGAACCGCTCAGGATGGATGACCTTCAGGCCCTGGTAGCCGCTGCAGGGAATGACGACGGGGTAAGGGGCGCCGGCCCCGTCGTCATCGGGCAGGTGCACGTCGGCGTCTAGTCGGTAGCCGTTGCTGAAGAAGGCGAGAGGGGCCGTGCGCATGTGCTGTCTCCTTGGGTGATGTCGTGCTGCGGGAACGCGTTAAGGGAGGTCGGACTGGGGGCCGGTCAGCGGCCCGGACGCGATGGCCGACGTGAGGTGAGCGGCAGCAGCGGCGACCTGCTGGCCGATCGAGCTCAGCTGGTCGGCCAGGCGAAAGGAGGGAGCGGAGACGTTCAGCGCAGCCACGATCCGTCCGCTGAAGTCGCGGATCGGTGCTGCGGCTCCCACCAGGTCTGGGTCGAACTCGCCGGCGACGGCGGCGAAACCCCGTCGTCGGCTCTCACGCAGACGGACCAGGAGCTCGTCCACGTCGTTTGGTGCGTTCGGCCCCAAGGACGGGAACGGCACTCCGTCGAGCAGGCTATGGACGGACTCGTCCGAGTGGTCGAAGAGCAGAGCCCGTCCAGAGGATGTGCAGTGCACCGGCGAGGTACGCCCCACCCAGCCGACTGCCTCGATCATCTGTTGCGAGCCCTCGGACAGGACGGTCAGCACCTCTCGCCCGCGCAGCACGCTGAGGTGTACTCGCTCGCTTGTCATGCCAGCGAGACGGCGCATCACTGACGGCGCCAGGAGCAGCAGCCGCTCGTCTCCGGCTTTGGCGGCCAACGTGAACAGCCGCCATCCCACGTGGTGTCGGCCGTCTGAGGTCCGCTCGACCAGACCCAGCTCGACCAGTGGTCCGAGCTGGCGCGACACGGCGGACTTGTCTCGATGCAGGGCACGGGCAAGTTCGGCGACCGTCAGTCCCTGGCGCCGTCTCGCATCGGCATCTCCGAGCGCCTCCAAGGTCGCCAACAGCCGTGCCGCCGTGCTGCGCTCTGTCTCGACCATGTCGGAGATAGTGGGACCAACACCCGACTTGGCGCAACACCGCGTTGCAACCAATGCAACGGAGCGCCCCGGGAAGTATCGGGTTGGGAGAGAGCTGCTCCCACCGAGAGCGAGCACCCGGCATACGGACCGGATGCCAGGGACTGATCTACGCGGGGGAACAGGGCGGCATGTCGGATCGCCCTCACGGATCCCGACGTCGGGCGCCGCGTGCGCGCGCCAACGGCTGACCTCGTTGTCCGCCGCGAAGCGGCGCTGGCGTCAACAGGGTGAGGCTCATCCATGAATTCACCCCCCGCTTCCCTGTCGATCTCCGGGTCGGCCGAGCATCGTAGGTTGTGAGGCGCTCGCCTCGTTACACCGAATGAGAGGAATTCCCCATGGCGCAGTACCTCGTCCTGATCTACGGCAACGAGGCCGGGTGGGCCACGGCCGATCCTTCCGTGTCCGAAGAGACCCGTCGGGCACACGGCGAGTTCGCTGGAGCGAACGGTCCAGCCCTGCGAGGGGGCGCGCGGCTGGCCGGCAGCGACACCGCGACGTCCGTGCGCCGCGACAGTGACGGGTCGCAGACCGTCACAGATGGCACGTTCGCCGAGACCAAGGAGGTCCTCGGTGGCTACTACGTGATCGAGGCCGCCGACCTGGACGAGGCCCTCGGAATCGCCAAGCAGGTGCCGGCACCCTTCGGCGGTGTCGAGGTCCGCCCGATCATCGCGTCCTGAGCTATGACGCCGTCCCCGACCGTCGACGAGGTCAATCAGGCTGTCAGCATCGCCCACGACGAGCAGTGGGCCTTCGTCCTTGCTGCCACGGCCCGAGTCGCTCGGGACCTCGACCTGGCCGAGGACTGCGTCCAGGACGCGTATGCGCAGGCTCTCACGCACTGGCCCGTGACGGGCATCCCGGAGCGCCCCGGCGGGTGGCTGACCACGGTCGCCACCCGCCGGGCGCTCGAGCACGCGCGCCGGTCGGCCGCCCTCGCACGCAAGCTGACACTTCTCGTCCCCGACCTCGAGGGGCCAGCCCTGGACCACGAGAGGGGTGATGAGCGGTTCCCCGACGATCGGCTCCGACTGATCTTCACCTGCTGCCACCCTGCCCTCACGGCGGAGGCCCAGGTGGCCCTGACCTTGCGGCTGGTGACCGGTCTGTCGTCGGCCGAGGTCGCCCGGGCCTTTCTCGTCAGGGAGACCACAATGCAGGCACGCATCACCAGGGCCAAGAAGAAGATCGCCCAGGCAGGCATTCCCTACCGGTTGCCGACCACCGAAGACCTGCCGGAACGCGTCGGCGCCGTCCTTGACGTGATCCACCTCGTCTACACCAGCGGCTACATCTCGTCATCCGGCGAGTGCCTCACTCGTGACGACCTCAGCGAGCGGGCTGTTCATCTGGCCCGCATGCTCGACACCTTGCTGCCGGGCCGGCCCGACGTCCACGGTCTGCTGGCCCTGATGCTCCTCACGGAAGCTCGTCGTCCCGCTCGGACGGGGTCCCGAGGGCAGCTCGTCCTCCTCGAGGACCAGGACCGCAACCGCTGGGACCACGCGATGATCCGCGACGGTCAACGTCTCCTCAGGCACGCCCTGACCGAGACCCCGGTTCATCGGTACACCGTGATGGCCGCGATCGCGGCCATCCACGACGAGGCGTCAGCGTGGGCCGAGACGGACTGGCACCAGATCGTCGGTCTCTACGACGTGCTCGCCGCCCGGTGGCCCTCCCCGGTCGTCGCGCTCAACCGCTGCGTCGCGCACAGCTTCACCGAGGGCCCCGAGCTTGCCCTGCAGCGCGTCGAGATGCTTTCCTCAGACCCCTCGCTCGCGGCATACCCCTATGTGGCGGCCACCCGAGCGGACCTCCTGCGCCGAATGCGGCGCGACGACGAGGCTGCCGACGCCTACGACGAAGCGGCGATGCTCACGGGCAACTCGGTGGAAGCCGCCTACCTCACTGGACGCAGCCGCCGGCTGAGGGGCGAGCACACGACACCGACCGGCGGAGCGTGACGATCGTGGTGGCGCGACTCGACTCGCCCGGAGCCTGCGACGCTTGACCACCCTCGTGGGTGAGCGCCGGACCACCTCGGTGAACCCGGCCTTCGCATAGAGGCTCCGCGATCCGAAGGACATGAGTCGGCCGCGCTCAGGTGCGGGACTCCAGCTCGAGGAGGAACTGCTTCGCCGGGATCCCCCCGGCATACCCCGTGAGCTTGCCGGTCGAGCCGACGACGCGGTGGCAGGGCAGCACGACGCAGAGCGGGTTCGCCCCCAGTGCCGTGCCCACCGCCCGCGACGCGGCCGGTCGGTCGATGGACCTCGCCACCCCTGCGTAGGTCGCCCGCTGCCCGTATCCCACCGCCTGCAGGGCAGCGAGCACTGAGCGCTGGAACGGCGTGGCCAGCACGAGGTCCGTGGTGAGGTCGAAGCCGAGGCGCAGCCCGGCGAAGTACTCCTCGAGCTGACGCCGGGCCTCGTCGAGGGCACGCGGAAGGCGGAGCACCCTGGGCGACAGCACCCGCGCAAGACGGTCGACCACCGCCGCCTCCGAGGCGTCGTCGGGGACGAACGTCGACGCGACCAGGGCGCCGACGTCGTTGCGCGCCAACAAGATCCGTCCGATGGGAGTGTCGGTCACGGCATACGAGACGTCGGCGGACTCGAAGACCGGCGGCCTCCCCACCCGGCCGACCTGGCTCAAGCTCTGCTCCAGCGTGCGCGGGGTTGCCTTCATCGGGATGCCTCTCTCAGGGCCTTGAGGCCATCACTGACCAGGCGCCTGCTCATGGTGGACGTCGTGCCGAGCACCTCGGCGATCGCCGGGTGGTCCAGGTCGCCGACGTACTTCAGCACGACGGCCTCCCGCTGACGGGCGGGAAGCCGCGCGACCCGCCCCCACAGGTCGTCGTCGACGAGCCCGGCCTCCGGACCAGCGACGGCACGGTCGCCGGTCCGCGCGATCGTCTCGTCCTCGGTCGGCACGGCCCGCCGACCTCGCCCGCGGTGGGCGTCCATGGCGCACCGGTGGGTGATGGTGAGGAGCCAGCCGCGCAGGTTCGTGGTCGAGCGCAACGACGGGTATGCCGCGTACGCCTGGGTCCACGCCTGCTGCGCCACGTCGTCGCCGTCGTCCGGCCCGGTCAGGGCGTGGGCCAGTCCGGCGACGTCGCGCCAGTGGGCGTCGACGAGGCTCTGGAACGGGGGGAGGTGCACATCCATGGAACGCGGTGCAGCCGGTCCGTGTGAGGGAACGGCTCGCAGCGACGGGGGCACGCAGCAACCCTAGGGGCGTGCCCCGAGGCGACCCGGAGGGACGGTGCCCACGTCAGCGTCCGCAGCACATTCTCGACGTTGCGGGTGACAACCGATAATCTCGGCAGCGCGCCGATCAGCGAACAGGGGCGCACTCAAGGCAGCGCAGGACGAGGTGGTGAACGGCGCGTGACAGAACCTCCGAGGGCCGTGCCCGCTTCGGAAGAGCACGCGGTCGTGGACAGCACGCTGAACGGCGAGCCGCCAGAGCGGTCCCGCACGGTCCGCGTCCCGTGGACCACCCCCGCCGTGCCGAAGATCCGCCGTGCCGTGGTCGCTGACCTGGAGGGACGGGAGGTCACCCCGGAGATCATCGGCGAAGCGGAGATCGTCGTCTCGGAGCTCGTTGCCAACGCCATCCGTCACGCGAAGCCCTTGGCCGACGGCACGATCCGGGTGCACTGGAAGGTGAAGGCGGGAGTCGTCGAGATCGAGGTCTCCGATGGCGGGGGCCCCTCGACCCCCAAGCCGGCGCCGAGGTCGGTCTGGGCCTCGACGGGTCGCGGGCTGAGGATCGTCCGCAGCCTGGCGCACGAGTGGGGCGTCACCGAGGAGCGCAACGGCCGCACGGTCTGGGCCTCGCTCGGCGGGCCCTCCCGCCGCCGCTCCCACTGACCGCGGCGTCCGAGAGCCGCTGATGCCCATAAGGTTCAGCCCATGGGTAAGGCCAGCAAGCGCCGCGGCGCCCGCACCACCGACGAGTCACCCCGGGTCGTCCCCGCGCCGTTCGTCGCACGGCCGTTCGAGGGTCTCCCCTCCGAGACGGAATGGGTCGCGCTGCGCGAGCTCCTCCCCGCCGCAACCGGGTCCGTGTCCTTCGCTGAGAGGCGGGCGCCCGAGGGCGCGGCGGGGACCGCGACCATTGCCACGGTGCTGCCGCTGGCCTGGCCGGCGTTGCACCGGGGCGGGGGTGAGATCTTCGTCGCCACGCAGTCAGGGGCGACGAGTGGTGATGCGAGCCGGGACCTCGCCGCCGCACTGCTGCTCGCGTCCGTCGCCGACGAGGGCACCCCGGTGGTGAGCGTCCCGACTCCGACGGCCGAGACGCCCCGGCTCCAGGACCTGCTCGACCTCGACCAGCCGTTCCACGCCACGGTGCACGAGGGGTTCGACTTCTGGGTCGGTGACGCCGACCTGGATGCCGAGGGACGCGAGTCCCTCGAGCGGGCCAACGAGTCGGTCGTCCCGACGGAACGCGTCGCCGGCGCAACCTCCGTCTACTGGTGCGTCATCAACGACCGCAGCTACGTGCGCTGGGTCCTGCCTCACGACGAGGACCGCGCCACCGACGCACTCGCCCGGCTGCAGGCAGCCGGAGACGGCCGGCTCACCGACGACGCGCGGCTGCTCGGCGCCTTCCGGGCAAGCGGGTTGCTCGTCCCGGTCTGGGAGGTCCCCACAGATCGCGCAGCGAGCGACTTCGGCGACGCGGTGGTCGAGATGGCCGCCCGCATCGACAGCGCTGCCGCCTCCACCGATGCGCTGACGGCGGAAGAGCGCCGCGCCAAGGCGGGTCTGGTCAACCGCCAGATCACGCTCCGCTGACCGCGCAGCCACGCTGACCCACCTGGACCTCCGCATAGCCGACAGACCCAAGACTCATGACGTCACCACCCCGCCTCCCTACCGTCGCCGTCATCCCGGCCAAGGACGAGGCTGCCCGGATCCGGGCGACGATCGCGGCGGTGCAGCGGCTCGACGGTGTCGACCTCGTCGTCGTCGTCGACGACGGGAGCACCGATGCCACGGCGGACCTGGCGCGAGCAGCCGGTGCGGAGGTGGTGCGGCACCAGGCCAACCGTGGCAAGGCGGCGGCCATGGCGACCGGGGCGGCGGCCGCCGCCCAACGGCTCCAGGGCGAGCACCTCATCCTCTTCGTCGACGCCGACCTCGAGGGCTCGGCGTCCGCGCTCGGCGTCCTGCTGCCCCCCGTTGCCTCGGGCCACGCGGACATGAGCATCGCGGTCCTTCCACCGCAGCGCGCCCCCGGCGGCGGCCACGGGTTCGTGGTGCGTCTCGCCCGTCGCGGGATCGAGCAGCTGACCGGTTGGGTGCCCGCCCAGCCGCTGTCGGGGATGCGCTGTCTCAGCCGGACGGCATACCTTGCGGGACAGCCGTTCGCCCGCGGCTGGGGAGTCGAGGTGGGCCTCACCGTCGACGTCCTCCTGGCCGGCCTGCGCGTGGTCGAGGTGCCGTGCGATCTGCACCACCGCGTCACCGGTTCGGACTGGCGCGGCCAGCTGCATCGGGCGAGGCAGTACCGGGATGTCGCCCTCGCGCTGGCTCAACGGCGCGTGCGCCGGGCCAGGCCGCGCTGACAGGTCCCCTGGCGCTTCCGGGTGCCGTCGTCACGCACGCGGTGCGGCCCGACCCCCTGAGCCGGAAGGGCCGGCCTGCTGACCGGTGCTGACGGGGAGGTGCTGCGTCCGCCAGTACGCTGGTCGACGGCATATACATCGGAGGTTCATGTCGACCATTGAGGGCAGACCCAGGGGCCGTTACCATCACGGAGACCTGCACCGTGCTCTCGTCGAGGCGGGTACGCGGCTGGCCCGTGAGGGCGGCCCGGACGCGGTTGTCCTGCGCGAGGCGACCCGGCAGGTCGGCGTCTCGGCGAACGCGGCATACCGGCACTTCGCCGACCGGGACGCCCTCCTCGGTGCCGTCATCATGGAAGGGCTCG
>JAABUM010000885.1_pt1 | contig 48184 bp, 40 predicted proteins | sample 5559161 | NCBI WGS metagenome assembly JAABUM01 (sample SAMN10711868, study PRJNA513369) | rock metagenome | isolation source: Antarctica rocks | place: Antarctica: Victoria Land, Siegfried Peak nord
CGTCAACCTGCCGCTGCGCGACAGGTCCCACCTCGCATTCGTGCACCTTTTGCTGCTCCGCACACCATAAATCACACACACGCTTCGCATTCTCGCACCCCCCCCTTACACTTCGCGTTGCGACCTGCTAGCAGCCTACCAGGACGGTGGAAGGGCTGTCAAGGGCCTGCGTTTATGCAGCCGCCGTGCATGGTTATGCATCCGCGCCGCCGGCACCCTGGCTCCGCTGGGAGCCACCACCAGGGCGCGCGCGGCCCCACCGTGCCCCCGCCGTCGCCGTCGCCTCCGCTCCCCATCACGGCGAGGCTCCCAGCTCACCCCGTCTGCCTAGAGAGAGATGCTAGGGCGCGAGCTGAGTCTTGAGGGTGCGTCTTGATTGTCGGCAACGGGTGTCCCCTCACGACGGTACTGCGTGGCCCCTCACCCCCCGCCCCCCGTCGGCATCCCGTGTCCCCTCATCCAGCAGACAGCCGCCCCCGCCAGCGCCGGCACGGGCGTCGGTGTGACAGAGCGTGGAGCCCTGGCTACTCCCCCCGCTTAGGGCGCGCCCCGTCTGCAGATGCCGCCGCGTCGCGGGCGCGCCCTCCCGCCTGGCCCCCGGATCGCCGGCGCAGCTCGTCGCCCCCGGATCGCCGCCGACGTGCCCGGCCAGCTCGTCGCCCGGCGCGTGGCCCGGCCGCGGCCCCCAGTTCCCCTCGCCCGCTAGGCCGTCGCGGGCACGCACCGCCACCCGCCACCCGCGTCACCCTGGCCAGCCGCGCGCCGAGGCCTGCACCTTCCCCCCCTCACGCGTTCACGCGCCTAGCGCCGCCAGGAGCGTCCCCTGGGCTGCGCCAGGCTCACAGAGCCCGACGCCGCGCGGGCCGTGGATCTCATTGCCGCTTATGCACGCGTGGTGTATCGTGGAGCGATGACGCCCCACACCCGCCGCCGGCACCGCCTAGACGCGCGTCCACGCGGCGCAGGCCTCCTGCTCCTCCTCGTCGCTGCTGCCGCTGGGATTGCGTTGCTCGTGCGTCCCGTCGCGGCCACCCTCCCCCTTGATCCCGCCATCCCCCACGAGCAGGCCCTCATCAATGCTGGCCTCTCCGCCGCTCCCCCGCCTGGCCAGCCCACTGGACCGATCGCCGTCGATCGCGTCCTCGTCGATGGCGCCGCCACCTACGTCCAATACCATATGACTGCCTCCCCCAGCCCGTCGAGCAATCCATCTCCCACCCTCTCCGATGACCAGGGCACCCCCGTGACTGGAGACATCTACAGCGGCGTCTCCTCCATGTCGGACTGGACCTTCCCCGTTCCCCTCCCCGCCTGGCTGCCCTGGCACCCTCCCACCGTCCAGCGCGGCTACATCATCCTCGCCCCGCTTCCCCCCACCGCCCGCGCCGCCGTCCTCCACTTCGGCGCACCCGGTGGGCCACCCGGTCCCGGCGCCGGCGAAACGGTGCGTGTGCCCCTCGGCCCGCGCACTCGCCTCCTCTCCCGCGTCGCCTACCCCGGTACGACAGCCCACGCCGCCGGCCTCACCCTCACCCTACGCGCCCTCGGCCCCGCTCATCTGACCTACGCCTACACCGCCGCCTCGCTCAGCGGCGCGCCCTACCCTGTCGGGCACCTGCACACGCTGTCCTCCCCAGGCCTGGGCGCCCCACCCGACCCCACTGCCCCACTCCTCGTCGCCGCCGGGCACCCCGTGCCCGCCACCGCGCTCAGCGCCGACTGCGCCACCGCTGCCCACGCCCTGCGCTGCGCCATCACCCTGGTGTTCCCGCCCCAGCCCTCCGGGACCCGCCTGACCCTCACGATCCGCGCCGTCCCGCTCGGCAACCCCTTCGCCCCCTCCACGCAGCACCCGCTCCCGGGACCCTGGCGGCTCCCCGCCACCGTGCCCTAGCAGCGCCACCACGCCCGGGGAGCCGCCGGCTGCCCGCGCCCGCGCCCGCGTGCGACACAGCTACCCGCCGCCGGCGGCGGGTCCCGGCCCGATCGCCCCCAGGCCGGGACCCGCCCTAGCCCGCGCGCCCGCGCGCCCGCGCCCCCCACGTCGTCGGCGTCTCGCGCGCGCGGGAAGACAGCACGGTTAGGAGCCATCGTCGTATGATGAGCTTGATACCAGAGTAAGGAGAAAGCCCCTGGATGCGTACGACACGGACACCCACAATGACGATGCGGTTGGCCCTCCTCGCCGTCCTTATCGTTGGTCTTGCCGCCGCCGTTACCAGCCAGATCCAGGGGCCAGATGGCCAGGTCTACAGCGTGCCGGAGGTTCAAGTGGGCTTGCGCCAGCATCCCCACGCCTGGGTCGGGCGGACCATCCTCGTCCAGGGGGGGGTCCAAACGATTAACCAGTACATCACCGCCCCGTCTGACCATACCGGCGCCTGGGGCACCAATGACCACCTCCGCGCGCTCTTGGTCCCGATCCTCCAGCCGGGCAGCGCCGCCGCCGCCGCAGGCGGCTTCGGCCCCCAGTTGTGGGCCGATCCTCGCGTGCCCCACCATCCCCTCAACACCGTCCTCCGCCTCCTGACCCGCGTGCCCCTGCTCGGGGCCGTCGTCCACGTCCATGATCAGACCCTCGCCCCCGGCCAGCGCGCCATCTTCCGCGTCACGGTACTCCCCACCCACCAGTGCCCCGCCGGCGCCTGCATGAGCGATGCCGACGTCATCCTGGACGATGTCCAACCCTGACGCACGGCCACACGCCCCCTCCTGAACGGTAGGACGCACACGCCGTCAGGCCGAGGCCCCCCCGCTCTCCCCGCCCCCTGGCCGTCACGGGCACGCGCCGCCGGCGTCCCGCTCGCGTCACCCTGGCCAGTCGTGCGCCTCGACGCGCCCATAGCCCCCAGGAGCCCCGCCAGGGCTACACGGGCAAGAACACCACACGTCCCCTACCGCCCGCCCACAGCCACCACAGCGCCCCAGGAGACTCTCACGCCCGCCACGGCCGCGTCGGCGCGATGTGCCTGTTGTTAAGATTTTGACGGAAAGCTACAACATACAAGACAGCTACAAGGAGCCGAAGGAGCCGGGGGCAAGTATGACCAGCACGGTAATCGTGGCGATAATCGGGATTCTTGGGACGCTGGGGGCCGGAGTCGGCGCCCCCTTCGTCACTTACTTGTTGCAAGATAGGCGTGCGGCCGAGGATCGCGAACGCGAACGTTTGCAAACGCGGCGTGAGCGTCTGGAGACGCTCTACGCTGACCTGCTTAAGGCTGCGGCAGTTCTCCTATCTGCTATGCAGGACATCGAGATATCGAGCTGGCCGAAGGCCGTCGCCGATATCGAAACCCGTTACAAAGATGACCTGCGCAGCTCCGCCGACGGGTACGCTGCCGTTATGCCCTGTCTTGAGGTGTTGCCCAATACCTCCGATGTCCTTGAAGCGGCAAACAAAATATGGCGCATGAGTGAGACCGTCACATTCCCGCTCTACAAGGCGGCGGATACGGGGGTGATGCCGTCCGATGAGGTGCGCGCCCGCATCCGTCCAATGTTCAAGGCCTACGAAGATCTCGTCGTTGCTATAAAGGGTAATCTCCTCGCGCTCGAATATCTCGAATATGGCGCGCGGCCGCTCCTACGCAATCGCCAGAAGCGGCTCCAACAGATTTTGCAGGGCTCTGACCGCCAGCAATTGCACGGCGACATAGGATGGCGTCCCCGCGTGGGCGCTCCACCAAACCGTGATACATGATGGTGGCGAGGAGCCCTACCACCGCGATCACCGACGTGCGAACTCGCCGTTGTCGACGCGCCGACGGTACCACACATACACTACCACGGCGCGCCACACCCAGGAGCCCCTCAGTGTACGTTGTCATAAAGGTTGATATTGTTGGCGAAGTCGGTGAGATGCTGGTGAGCCAGCGCGCACGCTGGAAGTGCGCACAGAGACATGGACGGCTTGACTGCTGGCCCTCGCCCTATGCCGTCTGAGTAAGGCCGGAAGCGGCTGGCGGCGACGTGATTCGCGTGTGTAATCTTTACGCGCCGTCGCACGTTTTGTTTGATGGAATGCCGTCGGGACGTGCCCTCTCCTTCGTGGGCCGCGTCCGCTCGTTGGAGTGGGATTTTTTCATGCCACGTCGAAGGCGCGAAACGAGCATCGTGCTCACCCTGGCACTATGCGCTGGGTTGAGCGTGAGCCCGATGCGCATGGCCGTTCACCCGACGCCAGCGTCCCGTCCTGTCGACCTTGTGTCTATCCATATGATCGATGCGAGGGTGGGGTGGGCGTTGAGCACCCATGCCGTCCTGCGGACAATCGATGGCGGCGCGCGGTGGGCGGATGTGACACCGCAGGGCGTGACCGTGGCCGGATCGTCCGGCACGGCTATGGCCTTCCTCTCAACACGCATAGGGTGGGTTGTTGTATCGCATGGCGGCCACATGGGCATCGTCATCCGCACAACCGACGGGGGACGCACATGGAGGAGCACGTCCATCGGCTTCGCGCGACCGGCCATCGGGGTGCGGCAAATCTCCTTCATCGACGCCCGGCACGGGTGGCTGCTGGTTACGCTCACCGTCACCGCTGGCGCGAACTCCGCCGTACAAATCTTCCGCACGAGTGACGGAGGGACGCGCTGGATCAGCGTCTCGTATACCGCCGTGCAACGATCCTCACCGGGGAGCCTACCTTACGGCGGCAGTAAAGAGGGGCTTGGCTTCCGTGATCCCACCACAGGTTTCGCAGGGGGGCGTGTCGATGGACCGGCTGGCTTCGTCTACCTGTACGTGTCGCATGACGGAGGCGCGACCTGGCGCCATCAAGGGTTGACGTTACCGGCGTCCTATGGGACCAGCTATCCCACCTTTGCCGCGCCCACGTTCTACACCCCCGTTGAAGGTATCCTACCCGTCACCTTCGCTGCGGCGCAACTTGTCTACATCACGCACAACGGGGGGCGGACGTGGCAGGCGACGCGGCCGCTGCATGGTCCAGTCACGCTCTCTTTCGGGGACCCTCAGCATGGTTGGGCACTCGGCGCCGGTGTGCTCTACACCACGCGCGATGAAGGGCGACACTGGGCGACGATGTCGTCCAACATCCGCTTTCAGCAAGATACAGTACTTGACCCAACTGGAGGCGCCGTCGCATTCGCGTTACGCAGGACTGCAGCCGGTGGCCCAACCACAGTGTTCCGGACGACGGACGGGGGGCGCGTGTGGGAAGCACGGTATCCGCAGGTAGTACTATTACCTAAAATTCGGACAAAATAGTGAATGCGTGCCGTCCCCGACCCGTCTGCGGAAGCTCCCCCGCACCGCCCCTGATAGGGGTAGGTATTCCTATGTGGCGGGACGCCGCATGATCGGCCTCCCTGTAAGGCGTCACGTTCGTTGCGCCTACCGTCACGTTCGCTGCGCCATCCTCCTCCCAGCCCCTCGTCCTGCCTCCCCGTCCCTCTTTCTACGTGTGCATACAGCCTTGCACCACCCCCATGACGCCGGTGATGACAGACACACCTGCTGCGGATCGGCGCACCGAACGTGACGTTTCTGCACGATTGGCGCACCGAACGTGACGTTTCCCGCCCTGTCACACTTGCAATCGGCGCAGCGAACGTGACGCCTTACATCACCGCGCTCATCCAAGCGTCAAAACGCCGCCGGGGACACCGCGCGCCACGCGCCGACGCGCACCCCTTACGCGCGGATTGGCTCACCTATTGATATTGTTGGCGAAGTCCCGCCTCCCGTCGCTTATACGTCTCACACCTCGTAAGAGGCGATAAGCGACGCCGGGATAGGGGACACGATGGCCGCTTATTCGGCACTCTCCGCCCCTTCCCCGACTTCGCCAACAATATCACCTAATGTGACGAAAAGCGCGGATCGGCCCACCTATTCTGACAAAAGTAGCCCACGTCGCGTGACGACATGCCCCCCTCTAGGTGTGCGCCCCGCCCATGTATCCTGAAAACTTACAGCCGTGCCGGCCGCCGGCGGCGTGGACTCGCTATATGGTCTGTGTGGAGCTGATGGCGTCAAGTGCTCTTAATAGGACATTGTGAAAGACATTTTATCTCCCTTGACGTAGGACACAAATCGTGTTTAAATAGATATCAAGGGTTGGCATAGACGAGCTTGAACGCTTAGACATAGTTCAAACGGACTTGACAGTGTTGCGCTTGTTAGAGGCTCAAACTGTCAAGCTGCGCCAAGGGTGTACTGAACCACGCCTTAGAAAGGGAAAAGTAATGGCAATCAATACAGGGCAGCGGAAGGGCGTACGAACGCGTACAAAGAGTTCGACAACTGTTGAGCGGAAGAGGGAGCGAGATCGTGCAAAGCTTTCGACAACTGTTAATGCAGGGCTATTGAAGCAGATTAATCAATTTGCTGAAACGCATGCGGACGTTAACCGCGGAGAAATTACGGATGAGGCATTCCGGCTTTTCCTCGCGCGTGAGCGAGAGCGGGAAATAGCTGCTCAATATGAGGGACCTATGTCCCCTGAAGAGCAAGAGGAATATGAGGGGTGGCGGAGCATCCGCCGAGCCTCGGCTACACGCATGTTTGAGAGAGTTGATGCCGCAAGGTAAACGGCCGCGTCGAGGTGAGATCTGGTGGGGAAATACACCGGGACGGCCAACGGACCCCCATCAGCCGCGCCCCATGCTCATTATTTCGGTCGATGCACGCAATCATGCCGTCGGGCACTACCTAGTGATTCCGATTTTTACAACTGCACGGCTCGGTCCAACGCGAGTCGATCTCCCTAAAGGGATGGGTGGACTCAGCAATGATAGTGTTGCGGTTTGTGATGAGATTAGTGTGGTAGAGGACGAATTCTTGGACTTTGACGGCGGGCCGCTCGGGTCCCCCGTTTCAGCACTGTATCTGGAGCGAATTGTAACAGCCCTTCATCATGCCGTTAACCCTTGAGACTGTACAACGATCATGCTAGACGCTCTGGCCAGCAGTGAGGTGCATATGGGTGACTACAACCTAAGTGGTCTTAACCCCCGTGATTTCGAGCACATGACTCAGGCGTTAGCTATGACAACCATCGCGCCTGGTGTGACACCTTTCGGCGATGGACCGGACGGTGGGCGCGAGGCAGTAGTTCATCTTCGAAACAGCGCGGGTATACCAGATGTTGTGCCTTAGCAGCTCGATAAAGGCCGCTTGACCACAACATGCTGTACCCATTTTTGTTGCAAAGATGAACTAATATATACCGGCCCGATGGCTTATCCATCGTCAACCAGCTACTGGGACGGTTACCTCGTCATACAGTCCAAGTTCCACATTCGATCCGAAGGCGTCCAAAAGGACGGGCAATGGGCAATTACCCAACTACGCGAGGAATTAAAGAAGTTCCAAAGCGCGCGGCGCAATCTACGTAAGCCGGACTACTACCTTCTAGTGACGAACGTCGTGCTCACTCCTCAACAGGGGACGGGGACGAAGGATAAACTGCTCGCTGTGCTCGAAGATCAAGCGCCAGCGCTCGGCTTGCGCGGTTATGATGTATGGGACCACGACAAGCTGTGTCGCCTGCTAGACGCGAACGAGTCTATCAAGACAAACTACGCCGCTTTCATCACTTCAGGGGATGTTCTTGCGGCGATGGCGCGACAACTTCACAACCACCAGCCGGACTTCGAGCAAGTCATTTCTGGATATCTACAGCACGAGCTTTTAGCCGATCAATATGTCCGCTTGGAGCAAGCGGGACACGACCCACAGCATAAGACCCTCCTTGCTCAGGTTTTCGTCGACCTGCCCGCGTCGACGAGACCACTCACCGAGGCTACGCGCACGTCGGAGAAGATAACTGAGCCATTTCAGGGAGTCGTGGCCGAGATACTCAATATCGGCTCACGGGTGCTCAAGCCCAGTTGCGCCGCCCCCTCGGATGATGATCCCCAGGATCGCGGTGTCCGAGGGGATGGCGCGCCGGAGCTGGGCCGCTTCGTCTTGGTCGGTGGTCCAGGACAGGGAAAGAGTACGGTCGGACAGTTTATATGTCAGGTCTATCGCGCAACGATCTTACGGGAGCGGCCTCTGAGTGCGCTTGCGCGTGAGGCGCAGACAACGCTGCACCTATTCGATGAGCAATGTCAGTCTGACCGCCTCGATCTACCGCAGGTACCCCGCTTCCCGGTGCGCATCGTCCTTGATCAGTTTGCGACCGCGCTAGCGCAGCATGAGGTAAAGTCTCTCCTCTCCTTCATCGCAGGCCGGTTAAATGCCTCTGACCACGCTTGCTCGGTCGACGATCTGCGACGTTGGCTACGCACATATCCGTGGTTAATCGTGCTCGATGGCCTGGATGAGGTCCCCGCGACGAGCAATCGGCAGCAGGTGCTCGAGAAGGTGACCGATTTCTGGTCCGAGATCGCGACACAGGATGCCGATGTCCTCGTTGTCGCCACGACGCGTCCGCAAGGATACAATGACGATTTCTCTCCGCGCCACTACTACCACCGCTACCTTACCCCCCTCTCACCGGCCCACGCCCTGCGCTACGCCAAGCGTCTCGTCGAGGCGCGCTATCACGCCAACCCCGACCAGCAGGACCGCGTCATGCGGCGACTCCGCATGGCCTGCGACCAGGAGACGACACAACGTCTCATGCGCAGCCCGCTGCAGGTCACAATCATGGCAACGCTCGTCGATCGAATCGGCCAGCCGCCTCAGGAGCGCTGGCGTCTATTCCGCCAATATTACGAGGTTATCTACCAGCGTGAAACGGAGCGCGAGATACTAGCCTCGGTCATCTTGCAACAGCGCCGCGCCGATGTCAATGTAATCCATTATCGCGTGGGTCTGGCGCTACAGACCGAAAGTGAGCGCGCGGGGGCGACGGATTCCCAGATGGATGTTGATCGCTTCGATCTCTTGGTCCGTGCACGCATCGCGCAAAAAGGCCATGAGGGGGTGCGGCTGGATCGACGAGCCCGCGAGATTACCGACGCCGCCCTCAACCGCCTCGTATTCCTCGTCGGCCTCCAGCGCGATCGCATCGGCTTCGAGGTGCGTTCCCTCCAAGAGTTCATGGCCGCCGAGGCGCTGATGGAGGGAACAGACGAGCAGGTGAAGGAGCGGCTCGAGGCAATCGCGCCCATTGCCCACTGGCGCAACGTGTTTCTATTCGCTGCGGGCAAGTGTTTCGCCGAGCGCCAGATCTATCGCGATATGATTTTCCACATCTGTGAACAGCTCAACCAACCGGACAACGACAAGCTCGCCAACGTCACCCTCACCGGATCACGCCTCGCCCTCGACATCCTGGATGAGGGGGTTGCGCGCGAGGTGCCTAAATACGCGCGTTCGCTCGCGGGACTCGCCCTACGGCTGATGTCGCTCCCGGACGCGCGCGCCAATTTGCGGCTCGGTGCCCTGTACGATGAGGAACTCGATAAACTCTACAGGCAGGAAGTGGAGCAACGGCTGGAGGATGGGCACGCACGCGGCGACGCGGGAGTCTGGCCCGTACTCGCGGTGCTAATTGAGCGCGACGTCCAATGGGCCACAGACCTTGCCGAGAAACACTGGCCGAGGGATCGAGAGGAGCAATATCGCGCCCTGGAGCATAGCTTCTATCTTTCGGACAGTGAGTGGGTGCAAGCGAAGCGAATCGACTTCTTAATTCATGCCTCGCCACGCGGGTTCCCCCGTACCGAAATACGCAGGGAGGGTGTTCCCGAGCCAGACCAAGCCCACCTTCCCGACTGGTATCGTGTGGCATCTGAACTGTTCAACAGCCGTAGGAGAGGAGGGGACGCAGAGATATTCTCCTTGAATAGTCTTTTCACGGGACGAAAATATGTCCGACTAGCGCTCCACACGCCTGTGAACTCCACACCACAGCATTTTCTCGCTCTGCGCGATGTGCCATCCCCGCATCATCCAAGCTGGGCACCGTACGTGTCTGCCGCCCGGTTTGCCGCCAACCCAAACTCCGCCACCCTCGCGCAGGAGTTATCGTGGTTAAGTAAAGCATGGAACCCTCCGATCAGCGAACCGAGCATGCCGCTCATAAAGCGCTTCGCGTGGCCGCTTGCCGCCTGTATCAGTGCCTGCCGTAACAAAGATGATCTTGCAACGTTTGCCGCACGGGCGCAAACTGGCGGTTTCGGGAAGCGCGAGGATTGGGAACAGGCCGAACGGCGCTGGCGGTACGAGGGTGTCACGGTCGAGGACATTCAACATATGACCGACGACCGCTGGCCGTACGACCACGCGGTCGCCCACAACGGCTTCCCTTGGGAGTGCGGTTCCCTCTTTATCCCCGAGCGCAACCTCGCCAGTTTGTGGACGGCCTTGTGGGGCCAATTCGAGACGCTGCCGAGCGGCAGGATGAGAACGTGGATTGCCCAGGAGGCTTATGATGCGATCTCATTCAGGCAATGGGGGCGTGTGAACTCCCCCCGCCCGACGCCGCAGCAATTGCGGTGCCTGCTCATCGAAATGCGCGCCTACGAGCGTGGGTTCCTAGGACCCGCCCTCATCCTCAAAATTGGGCTCCCTAAGGATCTCGACGCAGAGTGGCTTGGCCTGCTCGATTGGTGGGGCCGTCACCCATCGTTCCTCTTCGGGCGTGTCCATCGATCGTTGTCATTCACCCGTCAAGTCGTGCAGGCATTTATCGACAATCCGGAGCACCTCGGTCTTATCGGCGTGCTTGCCCAACTGATCCTGCCTAATGGCCCTCCGCAGGTGCCTGCATACCTGCTCGACGAGCACCGCTTCCCCAATGACGACCTGAAATGCGCCGCCCTACTCGTCGACCTCGCGCAGAAGTCAACTACATTGCTTCCAACCGCCAATGTAGTTGGCCAATACACCAGGCTGCTCCGCGAGTATCCGCCAATCGGCTCGTTCGCCCTGTTCAACCTCATCGAGCGAAATGTGCACGGGCCACATGCCGAGAACTTCGCCCTTGCACTCAACGAAAGCCTCGACCTGGAGGCGAGGCAGCAATCCTCATTCGCAGACTTCCTGAACTATCTGATGAGGTCGCGCACAAGTCGTCTCGTGCAACCCAAGCAATGGCGAGCCCTTGGACTCCCCGAGATTGAGTGAGCGGCAGCATGTCGTCGCATTCCATCTGTCACCTTGCCCCCACGGCACTCGGCTATGCCGCGCTAGTAGATCATCGTCAAATTCTCGACGTCAGTGATCTCTGCGGCCTGCATGATCCCACACAACCCGAGCATCCCCGCGCCGAATGCGTCTGCCGCCGCTGCTTAATAGCTGATGTCAAGGGCGCGCATGTCGGTGAACTCCGCGTGTATTTAGCAAGATGTCCTTGCCAAATACACCGCGCTCGCCGCGATCCCGTACTGGTTGTAAGATTTCATATAAAATGCGCCGTGTCGCAACTAACCTGCGCCCGTCGTCGCACAGACGGTGCGCCGATCCGCCACGGCCTGTTCCCACGTCCCCTCGATGAGGCGGCTCCACACCTGAGTGAGGCCTCGCCCGTCCCCTGAGCCCACCCCCACGGGCAGCCCCGTCATGCACGGATCGGCGCACCTTAGGCGCGACAATGTGAGGATCAGCGCATCTTATGTGCGATAATCGGCGCACGTTATGCGCCCCGCAGCGCCGATTCAGGTGTGGAGCCGGCGCACGTTATATGCATTCTTACACTTAGAAGGTGGGAAGGGGCCACACAGGTCTGTGATCGCCACAGACCCTCACTCCTCCTCAAGCAAAACGTTGAGCACCCGCCTAACGACATAAGGGCTACGGCCTCCCCACCGCCGCGTATATTGATCCAGGAGGCCCATCACCTCCTCCACACTCACCCCCTCTTCGCTAGCCATCAGCCCTATGTCGGTCTCACAGATGTAGTAGTGCTCACTACTGTACTCTTCCAACCGCTCTCTCAAGGGAACCCGCCCCTGTTGTGTTCGCATTATTATTTCGTCCCTAAGGTCAATCGTATCCCGCCGGCGCATCGCAAATCCTCCATCTCCGTCATTAGAAAGGGCCTTTTGCCCCTCACATAGGTATAGGGCAACAGTGATCACATGGAGCGCCTTGACGTAGGTGCCGGCTCTATGTCGCTGATCACGAAAACTTTCCAGGCAACGCACTGTTTTGACCACCTCGCCTTTCTACAACGGCTATGACGATTTGGACGCCAAGATACCCCTACGCCTTGCGAGGAATACGCACATGCCTACGGATTCCACCAGTTGCAATGTCTATTTGTACTAGCGAGGGTGGAAAGGCGGCATGATCAGCTACCTGGAAAAATAAAGCGATCAATGACAGCTCTAACAGTCTGTCGGAGAGAGGATAGTCGGGCTCGTTTGTCGCCATGCGAGAGGGCAATAGCATGTCTGTAGCCCCTCTCTTGGCCCTATAGTGGCCCCCAAGCTCGCCATTTCTCGGCAAAACACGTTCTCTCCGACAGACTGCTAGGGCACCGCTACCAGCTTTAGGAGCGCGTCGGGGGTGGCCGTATGGGCTGTACCACTTTCCCCTAAGCATGGACTTGGCCACATGAAAGGCGACCTGTGTGGGAAGGTATTCTTTGGAGGAATCGACAGCAAAATACTGTCGATTTTGAAAAAATCGACGTTGGCAGAGACGTAGCACATTAATCTGCCCATCTACCGCTGATTCTCTCATCTCGTCTTTGCACGATTGGGGGAAGTATTTCTTCCCGCACAGGTTATCCTTCATGTGGCCAAGTCCACTAAGCAGGTGTCCACAAGTCTGGCATGGCCTACCTAGGCGTGATCCAGGCGCGAAAAATGTGCCGAACTTATGGTCATGTGCTTAGTACTACAACGTGACATTGACCTGCGACTTCAGTCGCATGGCAAACGACGGACACTAAAGTGTCTCAACACACGTCGTCCCAACGACTTTAGTCGTCGTTCTTTGCCATGCGACTGAAGTCGCAGGCGGATCAGGCGGATCCTAACGTTGTAGTATTAGGCTCGATCGGGGCGACGCGTTCGGGCTGTACGCGTCGTCCCTCGACACTCCTCCTCACACTGTGCCTGGCGATGGAAACCTCAATGACACTCGTCCCCTGCTCATCGCCGGCATTATGGCGTGGCTCGCCTTCGCCCTCCCGCTCGCCCTCCTCACCGGACGCCTCCTCGCAGCGTGCCGACACACACGCGTGTCCTGCGGACTTTCCGGTTTCGATGTGGCGCAATGAGTAAGGGGGTGTGATGTACGGTCCACGCCCGACGGCAGACCGGCTCTGTCGCTCTGACACCTCGTGCGCGATCCGATACCCGCGCAGCCCAGGGCTTATGGGCGATGCGCGCAGGGTGCGCTTTCAAGCGCAGGCCGCCTCTCACAATCTCGGGGCGCACCCTGCGCGCATCGAGCTATTGACAAATCAGGAAGTTCTTAGCACACTTGTGGACACGCCCGCTTTCCATTCGTGCGGTCTCCGGATCGTCGCGTATGGCCCCCACGTCACGAAAGGATGTGCCATGGACACCTTGCGCCAGTTGCGTGAGCGGCGACAGCTCACGCAGGAGCAGCTTGCCGTTGCGGCCGAGGTCTCGACATCCACGGTCTATCACATTGAGGCCGGCAAGGTGCAGCCCCGTCCCTCCATCGTGCGCCGGATCGCGCGCGCCCTGGGGGTGAGTCCCGACGACATCGATCTGTCTCGGGCACCTCGGGATGTGCAGGGGCAGATCCAGTAGTACGTCGACGGTTTCATGCGTGTCCAGGTGAGAGGAGAGTAGCATGGCGACGTTGGAGGAATTGACGCGCGGAGCGGCGGTTCGCGGGGTGTTACCCGACGGGCTGGTGACGGTTGTGGACGTGGCGTGGTATGGCTCGAACGTGGTGGAGCTGACCTATAAGGACGCCGGCGGTCACCTCGGTAGCGAGTTGCTCTACCGCGACCGTGAGCCGACCCTGGAGATCGCGACGGCCGGCCGGCCATGGAGCTTCGACGGCGACGGGGCGATGCTGCGCTTGGTGTCCGAGGCCCAGCGTATCCGCCTGGCCTACCTCTTCGATCCTGTCCTGGCGGTGCATACGTCCATCGTCGACCCGCTGCCGCACCAGATCACGGCTGTCTACGAGGAAATGCTGACGCGGCAACCGCTGCGCTTCCTGCTCGCCGACGATCCGGGAGCAGGCAAGACGATCATGGCCGGGCTACTCATCAAGGAACTGCTGATCCGCGGCGACCTGCAACGCTGCCTCATCTGTTGCCCAGGCTCGCTCGCCGAGCAGTGGCAGGACGAACTCTACCGGCGCTTCGGTCTAAATTTCGACGTGATCACGCGCGAGACGATCGAGAGTTCACGCTCGGGCAACCCGTACGCCGAACGGAACCTGGTGATCAGCCGGCTCGACCACATGAGCCGGAACGAGGACATCCAGGCCAAGCTGAAGCAGGTCGATTGGGACCTGGTGATCTGCGACGAGGCGCACAAAATGTCGGCCTCATTCTTCGGCGGCGAGGTCAAGGAGACCAAGCGCTACAAACTGGCCAAGCTGTTGGGGGCGCACTGCCGCAACTTCCTGTTGATGACGGCGACGCCGCACAACGGCAAGGAAGAGGACTTCCAGCTGTTCATGGCGCTGCTCGACGCGGATCGCTTCGAGGGCAAGTTCCGCGATGGTGTCCACCAGGCCGACACATCGGACATGATGCGCCGGTTGGTCAAAGAGAAGCTGGTCAAGTTCGACAACACGCCGCTATTCCCCGAGCGCATCGCCTCGACCGTGACCTATAAGCTGTCGGACGGCGAGGCGGCGCTGTACAAAGGGGTGACCGAGTACGTGCGCGAGGAGATGAACCGTGCGGATCGGCTAGCCCAGGAAGGGGAGGGCCGGCGGGGCAACACAGTCGGCTTCGCGCTCACCATCCTGCAACGCCGGCTTGCATCGTCGCCGGAGGCGATCTACCAGTCGTTGCGCCGACGGCGTGAGCGGCTGGAGAAGCGATTGCGCGAGGAGCAGCTACAGAAGCGCGGCGGCGAGATCACGGTCGCAGGCACGGAGGGGGGCCTACGCTCCCTGCACGATGCGGATGTGCCCCTGTTCTCGGACGAGGACCTGGACGATCTGGACGACGCGCCCGACGCCGAGGTGGAGCGTATTGAAGAGCAAATCGCCGACCAGGCCACGGCCGCCCGCACCATCGCCGAGCTGGGTGCTGAGATTAGCTCCCTGGAGCGGCTGGAGGAGTTGGCGTTGCGAGTCCGCCAGGCGGGCACCGACCGCAAGTGGGACGAGCTTTCGCGCCTGCTGCAGGACAATGATGAGATGTTCGATGCCGAGGGCAGCCGGCGCAAGCTGATCATCTTCACCGAGCACCGCGATACTCTGAACTACTTGCACGACCGCATCACCTCGCTGCTCGGCCGGCCAGAAGCGGTGGTCATGATCCACGGTGGGATGGGTCGTGAGGAGCGCCGCAAGGCACAGGAGGCGTTCACGCAGGACAAGGACGTGCAGATCCTGCTGGCCACCGACGCCGCCGGCGAGGGTCTCAACCTGCAGCGGTCGCACCTGATGGTCAACTACGACCTGCCGTGGAATCCTAACCGACTGGAGCAGCGCTTCGGGCGCATTCATCGTATCGGACAGACTGAAGTCTGCCACCTGTGGAATCTCGTGGCGCTGGAGACACGCGAGGGCGATGTGTTCCACCAACTGTTTACCAAGCTGGACGAAGAGCGTAAGGCACTAGGCGGTCAGGTCTTCGACGTGCTCGGCAAGATCTTTGGCGAGACGCCACTGCGCCAACTGCTGATCGACGCCATCCGTTACGGGGACCAGCCGGAGGTGCGGGCGCAGCTCACCAGGAAGGTCGACCAGGCTATGGACAGAGCGCAGCTCGTGGCGCTGATCGAGGAGCGGGCGCTGGCACAGGACAGCATGGACACGGCGCGCGTGCTACACATCCGCGAGGAGATGGATCGGGCCGAGGCGCGGCGGCTGCAGCCGCACTTCATCGCCAGCTTCTTCCTGGAAGCGTTCAAGCTGCTCGGCGGCAGTATCAGCAAGCGCGAGCCAGACCGCTACGAAGTGACGCATGTGCCGGCGGCGATCCGGGGCCGCGACCGGCAGATCGGGTCTGGCGAGGTGATCCGGCCGAGCTATGAGCGCATCACCTTCGACAAAGAGTCGATCGCCGTGCCGGGCAAGCCGCTGGCCGCGTTCGTGTGCCCCGGCCACCCGCTGCTCGACGCCACCATCGACCTCATCCTGGAACGCTATCGTGATCTGCTCAAGCGGGGAGCGGTGCTGGTGGACCGCACCGATCCGGGCGAGGATGTGCGGGCGCTGTTCTACCTGGAGCACGCATTGCAGGACGCGCGGACGGACCGAGAGGGCAACAGGAGGATCGTGTCCAAGCGGCTACAGTTCGTGGAGATCGACGGCCAGGGCCAGGTGCGTGACGCGGGTCCCGCGCCGTACCTCGACTACCAGCCGATTAGCGATGACGAGCGTGCGGCCGTCGCCGACGGGCTGGACGCGCCGTGGCTGCGGGGCAACATGGAAGGCACGGTGCTTGGCTACGCGGCGCAGCACCTCGTGCCGGGGCACCTTGAGGAGGTGCGCCGGCGCAAGGAAGAGCTGGTCAGCAAGACCGTGGCGGCCGTCAACGACCGATTGACCAAGGAGATCAACTATTGGGACCACCGCGCCGAGCAACTCAAACAACAGGAGCTGGCTGGCAAGACGCCGCGGCTCAACTCAGCGCTGGCGCGCAAGCGAGCCGACGAGCTAGAAGCGCGGCTACAGAAGCGCCGGCAGGAGTTGGAGCAGGAGCGGCAAGTGTCGCCGCTACCGCCTGTAGTGATAGGAGGCGCGCTGGTCGTGCCGATGGGGCTGCTGGCGCGGCTGGGTGTTGCCGATGGGCCGGGACTGCACGCGCTGGAAACGGCGCGCGTTGAGCGCCTGGCGATGGACGCCGTGATGGAGGCGGAGCGTCAGTTAGGCTTCGAGCCGCACGACGTGGGGGCGCAGAAGCTCGGCTACGACGTTGAGTCAACCGTGCCCGGTGGCAGCCTGCGGTTCATCGAGGTCAAGGGGCGTGTTGTGGGTTCCGATACGGTGACCGTGACCAAGAACGAGATTCTGACGGGGCTCAACAAGCCCGACGACTTCATCCTGGCCATCGTCGAGATCGATGGTGCGGCGCGTGGCCCACGATATGTACGGCAGCCGTTCCGTCGCGAACCCGACTTCGGGGCGACCGCTGTCGTCTACAAGCTCGGCGAGTTACTCGCTCGGGCGGAGGAGCCAGCATGAGGCCGCGATACGATTGGGGCGAAAGGGGAGGACTGTGGTTACGCTGTCAATGGACGGACCGAGAGTGATATTGCCGCATGAATGAGGACATACTTCAATCGACGATGGGCGGCCTCGACGCCGGCCTCCATGTGTTGCACATCGCGACGCTCAATTCGCAGTGCTGCGTCCTATCCGACACCGTCGAGGCGGTCAGGGTCGACGAACGTTTTCACGGCTACGATCACGTCCCGGTTGTCAACGAGGCGGACCACGTCGTCGGCGTGCTCGCTCCCAACGAACCGATCTGGGGTGCGGTGCGAGAGGCGATGCAGCCGCTGGACGACACGATGCTCGTGTCTGCCGACGAGCCGCTCGCGCGCTTCCTGCCCACGCTAGCCGACTGCCCATACCGGCTCGTCGTGCGTGGGACGCGCATCAGCGGTATCGTCACGCGCAGCGACGTGCTCAAGCTACCGGTACGCCTGCTCGCGTTCACGCTGGTGACACATCTGGAGATGACTATGGCCAGTCTAATCCGAGCTAAACATCCCCACGACGACACTTGGATGGATCTTGTCGAGCCATATCGTCAAAAGGGGGTGTTAGGCAAATTTAAACGTTTGCAGAAGCACAAACTTGACCCCTCGCTGCTAGAATGCACTGACTTTCGAGACAAGCGTGTGGTCGTCGCTAAGTTATACGAGCTGGATGACACATTCCTGACTGAGACCGAACAAGTGGAAGGGATGCGCAACGCGATCGCCCATGCCGCAGACTACGGACAAACGGAGGCGGAACTGCGAGGTTTCTTGGTTGGCCTGCAGCGAGCCGAATATTGGACCTTCATGCTTAAAAAGAACCTGTCGGCGGCACAGGGGGACGCAAAACTATGACCTACCGCAAGAAGCTGATCGAGGTGGCATTGCCTCTTGACACTATTAACGCCGAGTCGGCACGAGAGAAAAGCATTAGGCACGGCCACCCCTCGACGCTGCACCTGTGGTGGGCACGGCGTCCGCTAGCGACGTGCCGAGCAGTCATCTTCTCCTCGCTCGTCGACGACCCGTCGGCGCACCCCGAGCAGTTCCCAACGGAGGAAGCGCAGGTGGCCGAGCGTGAGCGGCTGTTCCGTATCATCCGCGAACTAGTCAAGTGGGAGAACAGCAACAACAAGACGGTACTCGGCGCGGCGCGCGCCGAGATTATGCGGAGCACCGACGGTAACCCGCCGCCGCTACTCGACCCCTTCTGCGGCGGCGGCTCGATCCCGCTGGAGGCGCAGCGGTTGGGGCTAGAGGCGTACGGCAGCGACCTCAACCCGGTGGCCGTGCTCATTACCAAGGCTCTGATCGAGATCCCGCCGAAGTTTTCGGGCTGCGCACCTGTCAACCCTGTCGCACATGCGAAGGTAGGCGCAGGGCAGGGCTGGATCGGCGCGAGGGGCCTGGCCGAGGATGTGCGCTATTACGGGGCCTGGATGCGCGACGAGGCCCAGAATCGCATCGGCCACCTTTACCCTAAAGTGCAGTTGCCGAAGGAGCAGGGCGGCGGCGAGGCCACCGTCATCGCCTGGCTGTGGGCGCGCACCGTGCAGTGCCCCAACCCCGTCTGCCGCGCGCGGATGCCGCTGGTGCGCTCGTTCGCGCTCTCCACCAAGCCCGGCAAGAAGGCGTGGGTCGATCCGGTTATCGATCGTACGGAGCACACGGTCGCGTTCACCGTCCATACGGGCGCGGAGACGGCACCGGAAGGCACAGTCAACCGACAAGGCGCAACCTGCATCGTCTGCAACACGGCTGTTCCCTTCACTCACATTCGTGCTGAGGGTAAGGCCGGGCGCATGGGTGAACAACTTATGGCCATCGTGGTCGAGGGGCACCGCGGACGTGTTTATGTTGCACCATCAAGCGAACAAGAAGCACTCGCTACAGGCCCACAATCTGATTGGGAGCCGGATGGTGAGATTAGTCATTGGCCAGGTCGAACAAATGTTGTTGAGTATGGAATGACAACATGGAGTAGTTTATTTACGCCCCGACAACTCGTAGCCCTAACCATCTTCAGCGGCCTTGCGGGCGAGGCGCGTGAGCGGGCGCGGCAGGATGCGCTGGCGGCGGGACTGTCAGACGCTGGCGCACCATTAGCCAAGGGCGGCATGGGGGCGACCGCATATGGAGATGCGGTGGCGACGTATCTAGCGTTTGCCATAGATCGACTTGCTGAGGCAGGTTGCAATGCGGCGAGATGGCAAAACACCGGCGATTTTGTCGCCGGTGTTTTTTCCCGGCAGGCGATACCAATGGTGTGGGATTTCGCCGAAGCCAACCCTTTTTCGAGCTCGACTCGTAACTTTGCGGATGCAATTGAATGGGTCGTGGAGAGCATCGAGCATGTGCCCGCCGTTGGGCATGGTGCTGTGGATCAAAGAAGTGCTGTCGTACCATCTGACTCCAAGAACTACATCGTTTCAACTGACCCGCCCTACTACGACAATATCAGCTATGCTGATCTCTCGGATTTCTTCTACGTGTGGCTGCGACACTCTCTCAACAAGGTATACCCTAATCTATTCCGTACCATGCTTGTCCCAAAAGCACAGGAACTCATTGCCTCGCCGTACCGCTTCGAGGGCAGCAAGCAACGAGCACAACAGTTCTTCGAGCACGGCCTGAGTGAGGCGTTCGTCACTATGCGCGCCGAGGCTGATCCTGCCTACCCAGTGACGGTGTACTACGCCTTCAAGCAAGCTGAGTCCGAGGGTGATGATGGAAAAGGAGGCGCGAGTGTCACCGCGTCGACCGGCTGGGAGACGATGCTGACGGGCTTGATCAACGCAGGTTTTGCAATTACTGGGACGTGGCCAATGAGATCAGAGCGTGGGGGGCGAATGAATGATGTTGGAGCTAATGCTCTCGCCTCGTCCATCGTGCTCGTCTGCCGCCCGCGTCCAGCGGAAGCGCCACGCACGACGCGGCGCGACTTCATAAGTGCCCTCAAGCGCGAGTTGCCCCAGGCGCTGCGTGAGTTGCAGCACGGCAACATCGCGCCGGTGGACCTGGCGCAGGCCACCATCGGTCCCGGCATGGCTGTCTACTCGCGCTACAGCCGCGTGATCGAGGCTGACGGCACGCCGCTGGGCGTGCGGACGGCGCTGCAACTTATCAACGCCGCGCTCGACGAGGTGTTGGCCGAGCAGGAGGGCGAGTTCGACGCTGATACGCGCTGGGCGCTGGCCTGGTTCGAGCAGGTGGGTACGGGCGACGGCCCCTATGGTGTAGCCGAGATCCTCTCCAAGGCCAAGAACACCAGCGTCGCAGGCTTGGTCGAGGCGGGGCTGCTGGCAGCTAGGGGCGGCAAGGTGCGGCTGCTGCGGCGCGACGAACTGCCCGCCGACTGGGACCCCGCGACGGACCGCCGCCTGAGTGTGTGGGAGACGGCGCAGCACCTCATTCGTGCACTGGAGCAGGACGGCGAGGCGGGGGCAGCGACGCTGCTCACGCGGCTGGGTGAGCGGGGTCAGGTGGCGCGCGATCTGGCCTACCGGCTCTACAACCTGTGCGAGCGCAAGGGTTGGGCGGAGGAGGCACTAGCCTACAACAGCCTTGTCATTGCCTGGCAGGGGATTGGTCAGGTCGCGATCCAACAGGCAGCCGCATCGGCTGTGCCGCGCCAGCAAGAGATGTTTACGTAGCGAGAGGGGCGGCAAGAGAGCGATGGCTACTACCAACCACGAGCGCGTCGGCCGGGCGCTGGATCTGCTAAAAGAGGGATTGCGCCCCTTTATTGAGCGCGAGTACGCCGCCAAGTACGGTGAGAACTGGCGTGCCCAGGCAGCACAGACGCTGCGACAAGACCGCGAGTGGAAGACGACTGATGGCCAAACCCATCTGGACGTGCAGGCCCTGCTAACGCTGATGCAGTTCCAGTGGGCCGAGGTCTTCCGCGACACACTTGGCAACGCCGAGCGCGCCTTGGTCAACGAACTGCGCGACGTGCGCAATAGGTGGGCGCATCAACAGATCTTCTCCGGCGATGACGCCTATCGTGCGCTCGACAGCGTTGCGCGCCTCCTCACAGCGGTCTCGGCCGACGAGGCACGCGAGGTTGACCGGCAGAAGCAGGAACTGTTGCGCGTGCGCTTCGACGAGCAGGCACGACGGGAGACGCGCAAGGCAGCGGTGTTGCCGGTCGAGGGGCACCCATCGGCGGGGCTGCGTCCGTGGCGCGAGGTGATCACGCCACACCCCGACGTGGCGTCGGGACGGTACCAACAGGCAGAATTCGCAGCCGATCTGAGCCAGGTCCACCGCGGCGAGGGCGGTCCGGAGTACCGTGACCCACGTGAGTTCTTCCAACGCACCTTCCTGACCGAGGGGCTACGGCACCTGCTGATCAACGCGCTACGACGGCTGAACGGCGCCGGCGGCGATCCAGTCGTCGAGTTGCAGACCAACTTCGGCGGCGGCAAGACCCACTCCATGCTCGCGTTGTACCATCTGTGCGCGGGGCACAGCGTCGGCGAGCTCGCCGGCGTCGAGGCGCTGCTGGAGGCGTCGGGTTGCGCGCGGCTACCAGAGGCTAAGCGAGCGGTGATCGTCGGCACGGCTCTCTCGCCGGCGCAGCCACACCGGAAGCCCAACGGCACGACCGTACGTACGCTGTGGGGGGAGCTGGCGTGGCAGCTTGGGAGGGTTGAGGGGTATGCGTTGGTGGCCGAGGCCGACGCCCAGGGCGTGAGTCCGGGTTCGGACGCGCTGCGCAGGTTGTTCGACCAGTCCGGGCCGTGCCTCGTGCTGATCGACGAGTGGGTGGCCTATGTGCGGCAGCTCTACAACGTCGAGGGCTTGCCGGCGGGATCGTTCGACGCCAACCTCACGTTCGCGCAGTCGCTGACCGAGGCCGCGCGCCAGGCGACGCACACCCTCGTCGTGGCCAGCATCCCCGCGTCCGACATCGAGATCGGCGGCGAGGGGGGACGGCAGGCCACCGAGCGCATCAAGAACACCTTCGGGCGCATGGAGTCGGCGTGGCGGCCGGCCAGCACCGAGGAAGGCTTCGAGATCGTGCGGCGACGCCTGTTCGAGCCGATCGTCGAGCCGCACGCCTTCGCCGCGCGCGACGCCGTGGTGCATGCGTTCAGCCAGCTCTATGGGGCGCAAGCGCAGGAGTTTCCGGCGGGGTGCAGGGAAGGGAGCTACGAGCACCGCATCGAGGCCGCCTACCCGATCCACCCGGAGCTGTTCGACCGGCTGTACAACGACTGGTCGAGCCTGGACAAGTTCCAACGAACGCGCGGCGTGCTACGGCTGATGGCGGCTGTCATCCACGAGCTATGGGAGCGGCAGGACGGGAGCCTGCTGATCCTGCCGGCGAGCGTGCCGGTGGACGCGCCGGCGGTGGGATTCGAGCTCACGCGCTACATGGACGACCCGTGGGTGCCGGTGATCGAGAAAGACGTGGATGGGCCACAGTCGGTACCACTGGCACTCGACCGGGCCAATCCCAACCTAGGGCGATACTCGGCGTGCCGGCGCGTGGCGCGGACATTGTACCTGGGCTCAGCCCCGACGCTGCACACGAGCCGGCGGGGTCTGGACGACCGCAGCATCAAGCTGGGCTGTGTGCAGCCGGGCGAGAGCGTGGCGACCTTCGGCGACGCGTTGCGCCGGCTGACCGACGAGGCCACGCACCTGTACGTGGACGGCCGGCGCTACTGGTTGTCCACGCAACCGAGTGTCACGCGGCTGGCGCAGGACCGGGCGGCGCAGCAGGACCGCGACAACGAGGTGCTGCCGGAGATCGTGCGGCGGCTGCGGCAGCAACAGGGACAGAAAGGCGACTTCGCCGGCGTGCATGTCGCGCCGGGCTCGAGCGGGGACGTGCCGGATGAGCGGGAGGCGCGGCTGGTCGTGCTCGCGCCTGAACACGCGCATGTGGGCAAGGCGGCCGACAGCCCGGCGCGGCAGGAAGCGGGGCGGGTGCTCGACAGCCGGGGGGCAGCGCCACGGTTATACCGCAACGCGCTGTCGTTCCTCGTGCCGGACCGCACCCGACTGGGCGAGCTGGAGCAAGCGGTGCGGCAGTACCTGGCGTGGAAGTCAATTGAAGAAGAGCGGGAGCAGCTCAACCTTGACGCCTTCCAGAGTAACCAGACAAAGACCAAACGCGAGCAGGCAGAGGAGGCCGTGAGGGCGCGCATCCCCGAGACGTACAGCTGGGCGTTCGTGCCGACGCAGCCCGATCCCCAGGGGGGCGTCGAATGGGTCGAGCTGCGGCTGCAGGGTGGGCAGGGTCCTGACTCGCTGGCGGCGCGGGCGGGGCGTAAGCTCAAGGGTGAGGAACTGCTGATCACCGAATTGGCGGCGTTGCGGCTGCGCTACGAGCTGGACCGCGCGTTGTGGCAAGGGCGGGAGCACCTGGGGCTTAAACAACTGTGGGACTACCTAGCGTCCTATCTATATCTACCACGACTCAGGGACGAGACCGTGCTGGTACGGGCTATCGAGAGCGGGATCGCGCAGCTCACGTGGGCCGACGAAACGTTCGCCTACGCCGAGGGGTTGGACGAAGCGCAGGGACGTTATAGGGGTCTAGTGTACGGGCAGCACGCGCGGGTCGTGTTCGACGGGCAGAGCGTGCTGGTGAAGCCAGAGGCGGCGCTGCGCCAAATCAACAGCACGGGTGGTACCGGGCCGGGTGGTACCGGGACAGGTGGTACCGGGCCGGGTGGTACCGGGACAGGTGGTACCGGGCCGGGTGGTACCGGGACAGGTGGTACCGGGACGGGTGGTACCGGGACAGGTGGTACCGGGCCACAGCCACTGCGCTTACGCCGTTTCCATGGTGTGGCCGAGCTCGACACCACGCGCATGGGGCGCGATGCCGGGCGGATTGCCGAGGAGATCGTGCAGCACTTGACCACACTACAGGGATCGCGGGTGCGAGTACGGCTGGAGATCGAGGCCGAGATCCCCGACGGCGCGCCGGAGAACGTCGTGCGGACAGTGTCGGAGAACGGTCGAACGCTCAAGTTCGTGTCGCAGGGGTTCGAGGAGGAGTAAATCAGTGGAAGCATTTGCCTCGTAATCAAGATAAATCTCCTACACTGGGTCTGTGCCGCCTGCGGTACCCACACCTGCCGCGCCCACCGTGGCAATGATGCGTTTGTGAAGCTTGTCCGCGAGTTCGCGTTGCCGCCGATAGACGATGAAGTTGAAGTCGCGGATGTCAAAATGCACGTCATCGATGGAGTGGGTAATGTGAATGACATCCTTCCCCAGCGCGTGCGCCATCCCGAGTTCGTAATAGCAGTTAGGGCGCGCCTGTGTGACATCGGCGACGATGAAGCGCGCGGCTTTGATATCATGTACGATCTGGTCGCGGATGCCACCGTTGAAATCCTGCTCGTCAACGCGTTCGCAGCGGTAGCCAAGAGTTTCAACGATCGGCTTAATGGCGTTGTCGTAGAAGTCTTGCAGCGCAGGGTCGCCCGAGAAAGACATGATGACGAAGCACATATGGTCGTCGGCGGGGACTGCGGGTATTGTCGTCCTCAGGGGTCCCACGCCCTTGTACAGATCGGTATATACATCCGGTTCCTGATCGCGAATCCAATCGGCCAGGACCCCGTTCCTATACTCGAGCAAGACCTGGACGTTATCCAGGTGTTGTGCCAGTATGTGCTCGACCGCCGCGATCACGTTCGGTCCGTAGTCGGAGTCGCCCCAATCGAGGCTGCGCAGCAGCCGAGGATGGTCTACAATCCACGCTTGTGTGCCGGTAGCATATCCCAGCTCCAGCCACGCGTCCTTATCGCAGCACTCCATGATCGCGCGCTTAAGGGCGAGGACAACTTTGTTCCTGCGGCGCACATCCGTCGGCAGTGTTACAGCCATGGCCCATCCTTCCGCTCTTGTGGCGATTGGCGTCAGTCCCCACCGGCCGCCCAAGGTCCTGCGAGCCACCCGGCCAGAGCGCACCATTCCTCGTCGCTAACCGGGAAGTTTGTCCCACGCGCGACCTGCAAGACCTTCAGCCGCGCCAGCACAGGGTCGCACTCCAGGTAAGCCTTGCGCAGCGGGCGATCGAGGAGCACGCGATCATAGCGCACGCGCACGCGGGCCTTGGGCTGTCGCCCCTCGGCCGATTGGAGCCAATATCCCAAGCCAGCCGCGGAATCCGGCCGCACCTCCGGTTCGCCCACGATGGTGCCGATGGCGTAGATGCCGGCCTCCTTGCCGCAGACCCAGATGAGCACCCGGTCGCCGGCATGCACGTCGGCGACGTGTTGATTGAGGTTCCAGAACTCCTCGCGCTCGGCCTCCAGGGATTCGTGGATGCGATATCGGTTGGGGTTGGCCTGGAAGAGCCATGCGCGCCGGGCGTGGGGCACCTCGTCGCCACGCGGACGACGCTCACCGCTCACACCGCCTCCTCATGACCGTCCGACGAAGACACTATTGCCCTCCCGATCAATATATCGCGGATAGGGCGGCACCACGGCCCGCCCGTAGAAATATGGAACCTCGGCGGCTGTGACGCGTCGGCCGGCGTAGGGTATGGCGTGGTCGTCCCTGTCGGCAGCGGCGACATGGTTGACAAGGAGCAAGGATGAGGAGAGGTCTTGATCGTCGTCGAGGTGATACCGGTGCATGGAGTCGAATTTCTCGCGAACCACCCAATCGTGCGTAATCAGGAATCGTTGAGTGGCCAGCATAGCCCGGTGTGACCACGGCCGGGCGGGATCATCGGGCAGGATAATGCACCCATTGGCACCCCCGCGCATGAGTTCACACCCGCGCGCGATAAATAGGCGACCGCTCGCCCCGTTGTTGCGCGACCCATAGGGAGGATTAGTGTAGAACCAATCGTAGCGCCCGACAAGGTCCGGCGGGACGGGATCGAACACGTTAAACAAACGCACCTCGAGACGGTCGGCGAAACCGTGGCGGCGGGCAATGCCTTGCAGCGTGGCGAGGACACGCTCGTCGAAGTCGAGCACGAGCATATGCGCGGGACCGGGGTCGCCGAGCGTGCCGAGCAGCCCGAGGAGCGCGCTCGCGCTGTCATAATCACCGACGAAGGCGACGCTCTTGTTCGCCACGTAGGGCGCGATGAACTTGGCCTGATAGAGAAGATCGTCGCCCCGCATGGGGATCTGATCATACGTGCGCAAGGCAATCGGGCGCGACCGCTCGATCAGCGCAGCGGCGCGACGATCGGCGGCCGTCAAAGCGATCCGGACTCGCTCGTGTAATGGGGGAAGGGCGCGCTGAGAGTGCTGGGCCACGCTGCGCCGTCCGAGGACAGGAACGAGCCGGAGATCGACCGGGTGCGCGATCGTGTCGAGGGAGGGCATCAACTCGCTCACAGGGCCGCCTCCTGTCGCCGTGCGCCGCGGTTGAGATGGTCGGCCCAGAGGTTGAGCGTCTTGATGCGGAATTGTGCGCATTCGACGCTCGCGCTGTACGCGGCCGCGAGATCCTCGACGCTTCGCCCCCGCCACACGGCTTCGGCGACGACGAGGCGCGGCAGCAGGGCAGCGGCGGCGGTCCAATACGCCTCATCTTCGTCCGTCTGGTTGTATTGGCGCTTCTTCAGCCCGCTCGGCTGGGTAACGAGGAGGGACGGGCGATGCCCAAGGTGCGCATGCGCGACCTCCTCCATAATGGTGACGTTGGCGCGTTCCGCCGTCTGCGCCGGGTGCAGCACAACCAGGAGCCGCCCATCGGGCAATGTGCCGCCCATGCCGGACCACGTGCGCGCGTCGACGCCGGTCACCAACGCGTAGTCATCCGGCGTCAGGCCCAGGATGTCGCCGGGGTAGGTGATGACGAGCCCGAGCTCTCGCGTGAGCGTGCGCGGGTCGAAACGATCTCGCGGATCGATGCCCGCGCGTTGCCGCAGGATGGCTGCATGCTCTTCGGCAAAGCTAATCAAATCCTTAGTCGAACGCTCCCGCGTCCGACGACCCGGCAGCGGGTCGGGCGACGTACTCGTCTGCGACGTCCTGCCCATCGTCGTGTGTCCTTTCTCCGTCAACAGGCCGCCGCGTCGCGTGGGGATGGTCGCGTGTCGAGGGGGCATGTACGATCTACTCATGGGTCGTGGGGCTAAGTTCGGCGAATCGCTCGTACGCGGTTCGGAACATTCTGCCGAGGGCGGCGGCCGTGTCCGCGTCTAAGTTGCGATCAGCGCGCAAATGCGCCTCGACGACATCCGGGGTCGACTCATCTGCCCTGTGCGTGGCGACATCCACCGCATCGTCACCGCGGTCGATAACGCGCTCGATAGAAACGCCGAGCCAGCGCGTCAAGGCGGCGAGCGTCCGCATGTCCGGCGCTGCTGCGCGCCCCCCCCCGCGCGTCGCGATCTGCTGGCGTTCTAGCCGCGAGAGCGTAGCCGCGCTCAGGCCGATCCGGCCAGCGACCTGCTCAAGCGTCAGGCCATCGGCCTTCCTCTTCGCGCGGATAAGCCGGCTCAAATCCTCGATGCGCACGACACGTGACCCACCTGGCGTGGGCGACGTCCTGTCACTACCGTCACGCTCCGTCATCGTCGTCACTCCTCGCGCACCAATGCGCCCATCAACACCATGCCCGTAGTGTAGCACTGTTTTTGTGTAAATGAAATAAATTGATAGAGCGCAAATTAATAGTGGTGTATTTTTGTGAACCTATCACCGGGGAGGGGCGATGCGAGTGGACCACGCGTGACGAGCGGCGGCATAGTTCCACTGGCGATGGTGTCGGGATGCCGTCAACCGATCGCGCCCTGGGCACGAGATAGAAAGGGTCTGCGTAGGATGACCGTGCGGACGGTATCCACCTCCACCATATCATCCTATCCGGCCTATCAGGTGGTCACCACACCCGTCGTAGGTAGAGCTACTCGCTCTCGGGCGCGCCAATCTACACCCGCTCGATCGCCGCTCTCACGAGTATCCGCAGTGGCCGCGCGGTCACGCGTAAGAGCGAACCGTCGCTGTAGTCGCAGCGGTATTCTAGCGGCACGGTGCGCGCCAGCATAGCAGGGAGGAAGTGTGGGATATTGTCCACCACTGCCATGTTCGTCGGGTCGCACACCCAGAGCAGCGGCTTCCAGGACAGGCGTCCTTCTGGCACCAAGCGCTCGTCCCCCCAGATGGGATACTCCGCCGAGAAGTCGGCGATGAAAACGTACATACCTATGCCATGACCAATATCGCCCCCCGGCCCCCAGCGTACGAGCCCTGCGAATCGGACCCGCTCCGCGGCGTGCAGGTCCAGACCGGTTTCCTCCTCAACCTCGCGCCACACACATGTCAGCGGTGTTTCGCCGGGCTCAATCTTGCCGCCCACGCCATTCCACCGATGGGCAACCGGTGGTCGCGCGCGGTGGAGCATCAGCACGACATCACCGCGCCGACAAAAACATATAGTGTACGGCAACATCGCAGCCCTTTCTCCTTGCCCTGGCAGCGCCACGTCACAATTGGCTAGTGTAGGTGTTTCCCCAACAAAAAACATTGGTTATCTACCCGTTCGCCGAATAGCATGTGTCTTCCTTACCCCACTTCTCATCACTACAGGCACGGCCACAACTCGTGGGAGAACTACTCTTGCGTGCACCAGTTTACGTTGCTAGCCCAGTGTGAATGTCCCCACGACATCGGTTACCTCCGCCTCTACGTCCAGCCCGTACGTCCCCAACCAGGCGTTGCCGAACGCCCCAGCTGCGGCAGCGGTGTCCCCATCTTCGAGCGCGTCGAGCGCGTCGATTAAGCCCTCATTCGTCCCCGCGATGTGCATGTCTCCGATGCTGCGCGGCCGCGCGCGATCCTCGTTATAGACGAGGACCATCACCCGGCACGGTCCCACGTCCAACCCCTGCTCCATGACCCGCTCCCGGAACGCTCGCGCGTTGGCCTGCCGCTGTTGCTCCGTGGCGATCCCCCGCACACTGATCCGCAGCCCCGGTGTCGAGCGCGCCACGCTGCGCGCCTCCCCGCCCTCCTTCTGCCACCGCTGCACCGTCCGCACCGCCACCCCTAACTGGCCGGCCAGGTGCTTGTTCCCCGCCGCGACCTGCGCGCGCCCCTCCCCACCCCCAAGTTGCCGCACCACGGCGCGGATCGCCGCTGGCGTCAGTTCCACATCGGCCACCGCCACCCGCGCCTCGTACGCCCGCGCCACGTCCTCGCCCAGGTCCGACATGACGCTCCCTTCTGGGACTACTCCATATGGCAATTTCACGCTCGCGTGGCAGTGACCCCTCACCCGTCGATGCGTGGGGTGTGACCATCCCGGGCACGCGCCGTCGTTAGGGCAGGCATCATCTGTCCGCGTGGGCACCATGCAGCCACGACAGGATCGCTTGTGCGACCTGGCCTGGTGACTGCGCCCCCGTGTCTACCCGGCGTTGCACGGCCACGCGTAACGCCGCGGCATCGACGAGGGCGTCGTCGATCATGACCACAGTCCACCCCTCACGCCGCAACAGCCGCTCCCTGCGTACGCTGTCACTGCAATCCAGCAGCAACCAGGCGATGCCGCCGCACCACGCGATATCCCCCAACTCCTCGACGTCGCCCTCGTCGATGGCGGCGAACAGCACGGGCGTCCGACCATTGCGCACGATGGCATGCAACACCTCGAACCAGAGCGCCCGGTAGGGCCGCCACGTCGAGCGGTCGGAGATGACCGACGCCTTGGCCAGGGTCGAGGCCGCTCCCAGGAGCCAATCGCCGTCGACGACGATGTAGTCGGTACGGAGGCGAAGCAACTCCTCTAACACCGTTGTCTTCCCGGCGCCCGGCGCCCCGGTGACGATGTAAACTGTCTCACCCATAGACGCCACCACGCTACGCCGCCCCTTGCGCGTCTGTGCGTGCGCGCAGCGGCGTCAGGAGCCGCAACAACGTGCCGACCCCGCCACCGTGCGTGGCGTCGAACGCCGGCAGCACGGTTTTCAGGGGGATCGCCGCGTCCTGCACCTTGAAATGCCCCAGGCCCGTTCCGAGCGTGACCGACGGCGGGCACGCCTTGATTGGGTCCGGCTCGTCGCTCACCAGGTACACGGCGTCCTTGTGGACGGCGACGGGCGTGTAGCCAGCCATGTCCATCTTGTGCAGGGCGCGCGAGAGGTTGGCGTTCGCCTGCGCGATGACGAGATGCCGCCAGTCGGGCCGGTAGAGCAGGCTCCGCTTCTCCTTGTGCCACACGCTGTTGAAGCCGCTGATCGTGAGCGCGTAGGTGTACTTGAGCGCACCCAGGGCCAGGCGTCCCGCCGGCGTCGTGTCCGCGTAGAGCGCCGTCCGCGCCGTGCGCAGCCGCTCGTACCAGGTCTCCATCGCCCGGCTGTGCTGTGTCCAGACATGCGCCTCGGTGATCGCGACGGCCTGGCCGCGTTCCAGTGCCCACGCCACCGTCGGCGTGCAGACCCACCGCTCCTCCGCGCCGGCGATCCGCGCCAGCCAGTAGCCCGGCAGCTTCTTGTCGAAGGGCAGCTTGCCGGTCGGGTCGCGCCGCTCCTCGATGCCTGACAGCCCTAGCTCCACGACGCCGATCGCGCTCAACCATTGTGCGTTCTTGTCGTAGCTGTGCAGGTACGCCTTGCCCCGCTCCGCCGGCGAGAGCGTGCGCAGCCAACTCAACTCCGTCACCGTGTCGGCCTGGCCCGCCGGTGCCGGCAGCCGCTCCGGGTACTCCCGCTTGGCGTCGGCCCCCCGCTTGCCCAGCTCCTGCAGCAGGTCTATCCCCGTGCGGCCCGGCGAGCGATAGTAGGGCGTCCCCACGGCCCGCGCGTAGGCCACCAGCGCCGCCCGCAGCGTCGCCCCGTCCGTGTCGAGCCCCCACACCGCGTGCTCGTCGTACAGCGGGAACACCAGGGATACGCCCGAGCCCGCCTCGCCCTTCCTGCGCAGGGCCAGCCAAGCGCCCAGCGCCTCGGGGAAGGCGTGCAACTCGGCCAGGCCGTCGCTCACGAATGGGTGGCGCACCTCCCGGAAGCGCCCGCCGGCCTCGAGCGTCGCGGGCAGCCCCGCGGCGCGCACCCACACATCGGTCAGCCAGAGTTGGGTCAGCCTGTGCCGCCGCGCGCCGTTGTACAGGTCGCCGACGTGCCGAATCGCCCCCGTGACGGGGGCGAGGGACCCGTCGGGCAGGTGCAGACCGTCGACGTCGAGGACGCCGATCGACGTGACGGGCATACTAGCTTGTAAAGATGTCGGTCGGACCGAGGCGTTTGTCTCTGTGGTCATGGCTAGAACCTCCTTACACGATGATAAAGGCGGCGAGCGGCATGATGTCCGCTCATCCGCCAGTCACTCGCCGTGCAAAGGCCGCGACAAAGAGGGCTTCGATCAAGAGGCCGAGTACTGCTTCCAGGCCCGCCCACCAGATAACGACCTCACTCGGATTCTGCAGTTGTTGTAGGCCCCGACCGTGGAAGGCCGTGACACTAAAGACGAGCATATCGAGTAAATGCGAGGGCGTGGACATATGAATGGCGGCAGGGAAGCGCACGAACCAGAATGACAACAGATCGCGTACCCAGGAAATGGCGGCGAGGGCATGCGGCCAAGGTATTGCGGTCAGGGGATGCTTTTTAGGGGGCTGGTAGGCTATTCCGAGGTAGATCGCCGCGAAGGTAAAGACGACGCCGACGTAGGTGAGGAACAGACGCCAGATGTAGTCGCCGTACCCCATGAACTTGCCAAGGACCCAGGAAACGAGCCAGCGTGCGAAAGGCAGCGGCGCGCGGTAGAAGCTCCGTGAGAAGAGATAGCCCTTTGTCTCCTGGAAAAGGGCTTTGCGTTCCATCACCTCGGACTGGTAGTGGAAGCGCGCGGCGTCAGTAATCCCTTGATTTCGCAGCGCAACCGAGAGCGCACGGTAGGCTCGTGCTGCCGCACGATACTCGTCTTGACTGTTTGCCCGGAGTTCGTCACCCAGCGTGCGAACGTCTCTCCACGCCACCCCAGTGAGGTTTGTGTTATCGAATATAACTTGATCGAGGATGACGTGATTGAGGTACGCCTCATTGAGGCGAGATGTCTTGTCGAAAGATGTCAGAATGAAATTAGCCCCTTTCAGGTGCGCCCCTATGAGGTGGGCCCCGTCCAGACGTGCCTCCCGGAGGTCGGCCCCGGCTAGGCGTGCCCTTTCGAGATGGGCCCCGTCTAGGTGCGCATCCATGAGGAAAGCCCCGTCCAGGCGTGCCCCTTCGAGGTGGGCCCCAGCCAGACGTGCCCTTTCGAGGTGGGCCCCGTCCAGGTGCGCATTCCGGAGGTCGGCCCCGTCCAGGTGCGCTCCCGCGAGGATGGCCCCCTCCAGGTGCGCATTCCGGAGATCGGTCCGCTCCAGATGCGCTCCCGTGAGGATGGTCCGCTCCAGATGGAGGGTGGGTAGGGCAGATAACAGGGTCCGGACCCATGTATGAGACTCCGGCGACTGGAGTGACGACTGGAGGAAAACCTGTTCAACTTCTACAACAGTTCTGTTGGGTCCAGAGCACACAAGAACCATTAACCAAAAGACATCGGCCCCACTAAGGTGTTCCCCCTCGAATGGGCCAACACGCTCACCGTGGTCGCTTTCCTTGTCCCACTCGCGCAGCACTTTCTCCAATTCGGCCTGCTGCTGTTCGGTGGGACGTGTGCCCCAGCTATTCCCCACCGGCCCTGGTTGCTCGTCCGTCTCGCTCACGCCCAATCCTCTCCACAATCGCGGCCGACGTACATACTAAGTGGGTCGCCGGCCAAAGTTCGTAGATTTAGTGGCCGCATGTGCCGCCGATAAACGCCGGAGGACCAAGCGGCCTGGCCCTATCAAAAGTACGAACGTACACCGCCGAGCCGCTTAGTCATGCCGGCCCGACTCCTGGGCGTACTTGTCCCGCGCCGCGCTCCCGTGCCCGACGCTCCTTGCGCGGGCAGCGGCAGGGCGCGGCATGACAGTGGGCGCACCGCTCGATGCGCGCGGGCGCTCCTCTCATCGGGACGGCGACCGTGACGGGCGGCGGTCCCGTGGCCGCAGGCGACGCCCTCCCGTCGCAGGTACAGTCCCCCTTACGTCGGCCACATCCCGCGCACTCGATCAAGTGCCCGTACTTCCCCGCGAAGTAGTCGATAGGCGCGGGCGGCTCCTCCGGGGTGGGGCGTTCGCGCGCGATCTTGTCGAGTTCGACGCGCACCGTGTTGATGGTGATGGTGCGGAAGTCGGCCGCGCCGCGCAGCGCCTCGATCAGCAGGTCCTCGCCGACGGCGGGATCGACGGCCAGGCTGTGGAGTTGTTTATGCAGCCGCTCGGCCGGCTCCGCGCCCATCAACTCGCGGTAGACGCCCCGCCAGCGATGATCCTCTGCGGTCACGTCCGCGCGGTCGAGCACGGCCATGACCGGCGCCGTCCCCTTCTTCGCCGCGCGCCGGCGCATCTGCGGCGTCCCCACGTCGTAGACGTTGGGCAGCCCCCGCCCCTGGGGCGTGACGCGCACGTAGCCGGCCTCCTCCAACTCGCGCAGGTAATTGTAGGCGCTTTTATAGCACCCGCCGACGTAGCCGGCGATCCGCGCCACCGTGCGGATGCAGCGCCCCTGCGTGTTGGCGTGGTGCGCCACCATGACGTAGGCCCGCTTCGCCCCCTGCGAGAGGTCCGCGTCGCCAAGCACGGCGTTGGGAACCGTCGCGTAGCCGGTGTCGTCGTCCCGCGCTGGCGCGGCGGCGAAGTGGTAGATGTTGGCGTGGCCGCGGCCACCCCGCTTGACCGTGATGAGCGCGGCCCGGCGCAGGTCGGCCGTCCGCCGCTTCACCGTGCGCGTCGAGCAGCCCAACTCCGCGGCGAGGTCGCCCTGGTACGGGTGGCAGGTGTCCTCGTCCCAGGCGTAGGAGATGAGCAGCACATGGGCCAGCCGGTCGTTGTCCAGCGGCGCCGCGTCCAGGAACGGGCGCGGGATCTGCGTCCAACCGGCGCGCGGCGCTGGGGCGGGCCGGTCCTGCGGCTCGATCACCGGGGTGGCGCGGGCGCGGACGCTCACCAGGCGCTCCCTGCACGCAGCGAGCGCAGCCGCCAGTAGCGGTACTCATTCCACTCCCGCGGGGAGGCCATGGCCCGGACATGCCGGCAGTCCTCCTCTCGGCGGTCACGCTCCTCCTCCTCGTCGGCCTCATCGGCGCGGTGATGGCCAACCAGGTCCGCGCGCACACGCGCGAGCACGCGGGCCAGGAGGGTGTCACGGGGCAGGGCGGCCGCGATCCGCGCGCGGCTGTTGAGCGCCGTGGTGTGGTCGGCGCGGCCCAACGCGTGGGCCGTCGCCATGTTGGTGAGGTGGTAGTCCTCGGCGAGCAGGTAGGCGCAGAGGTGGCGCGCCCAGGTCGCCGCCGGCGTGCGGCCCGGCCCCAGGATCGCGGCGGGGGTCACGTCGGCCGCGGGGTGATACACGTCGGTATACGCGCGCGCCACGGCCGCAATAAGGGGGTAGGTATCGACCATCCCTGTGCGTGTCCACACGGGACGTGCGGTATCCCTTTGACAGAGCAGCGCGTCATTGCTATCCTGTCGGGAGAGCATGGGTGTGCTTTGAAGCATAAATCGCCTCCTATGCAGGCCCGCAACCCGGTTCGGAGCTAGTCACTCCTCGGGGCCGCGGCCTCCGTTTTCGTGGCTCTGGTGATCGCTTTCGACAGTACGTACACCAGCGCCGGTCACTATTAAAGTAGTCTGGGCATGCAAGAGGCTCATCGGTTCCCGCCGGTGGGCCTCTTGCATTGTGGCCGCTACAGCCACGCATCCGTGCTACATAGCGCACTCCTTCATGATGGGCATTGTAGCCCACGCCCGCCCCTGGCGTAAAGGCGACGCGCGGGGGCACACCTCGATCCCCGGCGACAGGCGCTACCCGGCGCGGCTTATGGCTGGTCATGGGAGCACGGTCCAATCGAGGGATTTGCGCTGTTTGGTCGGCGTGCGCGTCGGGCCGGATGCTGGCGTCGCGCTCATTGGTGGTGTAGGTATGGCCGACGCCGGCGCGGGGGTTGTGGCCGTCGCCGTCGCTACCACGCGCACCGGCGCGTTGGGCGTCACGGCCGGTGCGGCGTCCCGCGCGGGGATGGGCATGGGGACCACCCGTGCGCTCTCGCTCACCGGCGCAGGTGCAGGTGTGACGGCCGCCGGCGCGGATGGCGGGGGCGCGGGGACGTCGACACACGCGGGCGGGGCCGGCAGCTTCGAGAGCCGCTTGAGCGCGCGGACGGTGTAGAAGGGCCGCGTGCGCAGGTCCATCGGCCGCGCCTCGCGCACGCTCACGATGATACGCCGACGGGAGGAGGCGTGTAGGTCCTCTGGGAACAGCTGGGAACAGCAGGGGCACGCCCGCCTCGCTCACCGAGCGGCTGTCGCGCTCGGGCGTGCGCCCGAACAGGCCCCCTGGCGCGGCCGAGTCGCCCGCGCTGGAGGCCAGCACCGTGCGCTTGCCGAGTGTCTCGCTGGCCCATTGCGCATCCTTGCCGCGCGTCCCGCCCAGCCACGCCAGCGCGTTGCACGACTCCACGAGGGCTTCCGCGCCCGTCTCCTCGTAGTCCTCGATCAGTTGGGAGCGCATCTGGAACGAGAGGACGCGCGAGACGCGCACCTGGCGCAGCACGTTGAAGCGGTCGGGCGCGTCCGGGACCGCCCCCATCGTCCCGAATTCGTCCAGGAGCAGGCGCACCTCGCGCTCCAGCGCCCCGCCCGGCAGCGTGCGCGCGCGGTCCATGAGCACGCGGAAGAGCGTGGTGAACAGGCCGCCGACGAGCGGGCGCAGGGTGCGGTCGCCCACGGGCGTCACGATGTAGAGGGCAATCGGCCGCCGCCCGCGCCGCCCCAGGCGGTCCAGGTCGAGCGTGCCGGGGCCGCCGACGACGGCGCGCACGGCCGCGTCGGTGAGCGTGGAGAGGCGCGGGGCCAGGCCCGAGGGGATGGAGGTGCGCAGGTCCTTGTGCTCCTTGATGAGCCCGAGGAACTGCCCCGCTGCCGGGGGGATGCCCCCCGGCGTCTTCAGCAAGCGCGCCTCGATCTTCTCGATGGTCGGCAGGAGCAGCAGGTCGATCAGCTCGCCGAGCGTCCCCGTCGTGCGCCCGGCGTCATGGGCGACGGCGTGGACATGGGCGACGCCGGCGGCGATGAGCAGGATGAGCGCCTGCTCGAAGTAGGCCACGGCCGGGGCGCTGCCGGCCGGCGTGGTGTTGCGGAGCCAGGCGGCGGCCCACGCCTCGGCCTGCGCCTGCGTGCGCTCCAGGGAGAGCGGCGCCCACGTCACGCTGTCGGCCGGCGTCTGCATGTCCAGGCGGAACACGTCATGCGTGCGGCTCATGGCCGCGGCGGTCTGCGCCCAGTGTTCGCCCTTGGGGTCCGTGGCCACGTAGTCCACGGCGGGGTCCGCCTCCAACAACTGCCCCTTGTAGATGGCGTTGCTCTTGCCCAGGCCGTTGGGCGCGCAGATGGCCACGCCCTCCACGAGCAGCGCCTGGGGGATGCCGACGGTGAGGCGGCGCAGGCCCCGCCGCGCCGTGCCCAACACGAGGTCGCCTGGCTTGGCCCGCCGCCGCTTCAACTCGTCCCAGGTTTGCCAGCGCGCGCCGCCGTACGTGTTCGCCCGCGTCGGGTCGAGGGCACGCGTGCGCCGTCCGATCATGATGAAGACGCCGCACAGCGCCAGGAGCGCGAGCGCGCTGCCCAACTCCACGGGGATCGCCGCGCGCACGGGCGCCCCGTTGGGGCTGTGGAGAGTGGCGTAGCGCCAGGCCGCGCCGTGGCGCATCCAGAAGGCCCAGGGCGTCGTGTGGATGGTCGGGGCGAGCCCGTGGAGGCCGTGGTGCGCCCACGCCTGCGTCGCGCGTAGGGCGGTCACGCCGTTAGCCGCCGGCCAGGCTACGGCGTCGTAGGCTGTCTGATACCAGAGCGCCACCGCCGCGGCTGCGTGACGATAGAGGGCCGTAGCCTGGGCGGCGATCCACCGCGCGCCGTTGGCCGGCCCGAGCCAGATAGCCAGCGCGGCGAGCAGGCCGGCGATAAGGCCCGCCCAGCCCCGCAGCAGCCAGAGCGCGCGGGCGAGCAGCCGGCGCAGGGTGAGCAACAGGGCGCGCCCGATCGCGCGTGGGAGCCGCGCTAGGCGACGCACGGCGACGCTGGCGCGTGCCCAGGGGCGGACGGCCAGGGGCGGGCTAGCGGGTGTGCTCGGCGTACTCATGGTCTCTCCTTCGTCCTACAGGTCGAGGGCCGGCGTCAGATCCCGGTCGCGGTCCAGCGCGGGGGTCTGCTCGTGGGAGGGGACGGCCGCCGCCTCATAGTCGTCGGCCGGGTTGGCGATCTCGACGCCGGATGGCGCGGGATGCGCCTCCGCGTAGGCGGTGAGCAGGACGGGATCGGTCACCTCGTACAACTGGCCCTCGCCCACGGCGGGACCGGTCTGCTCCCAGGCGTACACGGTCGGCCCCTCCTCTGTCGAGGTCAGGTCGCCGGGGGCGAGCGCGGTCGGGGCCTGGTCCACCCACACCTCATAGGGCGGGTCGATACCCTGGGCCAGCAGCGCGGTGATGTCGGCGATCTCGGCCGGGTCGGTGATTGGTTGCCAGCGATAGTCGTCCGGGCCATAGCCGTCCGGTTCCCGCGTGTCGTACGTCACCTCCGGGTCGCTCTGGTCGAGGCCAGGGTCCAGCGGTGTGGTGTCGACCGCGCGCGCCGGCCCCTCGGGGCCGTCGGCGAGCGTCCAGTCGTAGGGAGCGATGTCCCTCTCGTCGCGGGCTGCGTGTGTCATCGTGCGCTCCTTCGTCGTGTCGTCGGGGGGCAGGTCGCCGCCCGGCAGGTATCAAGCAGTTCGGCCGCGGTCAGGCCCTCCCGCGCGCCCCAGGCGAGCAGGCGCTGCACGGGCTCCCACGTCAACGGGGCGACGAGGGTCCGCAGCGTTGACGGGCGGCGCGGCGTCGGCGCGCCTGATGAGGGCCGTGTCAGGGGGTGGCGCGTCCTGCACAGCGAGCACACGCCCCTGGCCGTCGATGGTGTACGCGAGCGTCGCCCCGGCCGGTCGGGCGCGGCCCCTGTGTCTACGGCTAGCGGTTCTGCCCATCGGGGTATCCCTCCTTACAGGCCAATCAGACGCGCGATCCAGTGCGGCGTGCGGGGCCGCGGGAAGCGCGCGGTGACATCTGCGTGCAGGTCGTCCAGGTCGCGCGCGAGGGCGCCCACCCGCTCGGAGAGGGCGGCGGCCCGCGCCGCCGCGGCCCGATCGCGCAGGAGCAGCGCGTGGGCGGTTGTCACCGCCATCTGGATCTCGGTGGTCGCATCCCGGACGCGCGCGAGGCGGTGGTGGGCCTCCCCGATCCACGCGTGGGTGGCGTATGGATTGACAAGCCTCTCCGCCTCCGCCTTGTCGTCGCACCACGGGCAGGTCTCTCCTCGTCCCTCGCCTATCACACGTTCGACAGACTCCATCAGCGTGCTCCTCCCCTCCGTTCACTCCCTAGCGCCATCACGCGGCCGTCCCATCGCCGTTGCGCGCCTGGATCTCGGCCGCACGCACGTCCCCGCGCGTCTCGAAGAAACCGTCGGGGCACCAGTGCCGTCGGCGTAGCTCGACGCCCGTGATCGTCCCCGTGCCGGGCCAGTGGGCGCGCGCGGCGGCTCCGCCGATCAGGACGTGGGCGTGCGGCGTGTCCGTGTTGGTGTGGACGGCCGCGACCCAGGCGAGGCGCTGGCCCAGGTCGTGGCTCAGGTCCATCAGGATGGCGCGCGTCCAGGCGTGCAGGTCGATGAGGCGGACCAGGCCCCACCGCGGCGCGGGGGAGAGGATGACCCGATGGAACGTTACCCGCGGGCCGATCGCGGCGGTCAGGATGGCCCGCGCCGCCGCCTGATCGGGGATCGCGCCGGCGGCGTCGAACAGCGCGCGCGCCTCGCGGTGCTCGTCCGGGCGGAAGCGGCCCTTGATGTGCTGCACCTGGCTCTCGATCTTGTCGGCGGCCCACGGCCCGGCCGGCACGTAGCGCCACTCAACGTGCGTCCGCGCCATCAGGCCACCTGCCCCTCGGACACGCGCAGGTCCAGGCGCGCGATCTCGCCGCGGACGACGGCGCGCTCGGCCCCCAGGACCGCGACGCCCTCGATGCGCTGCGCCTCCTCGAAGCCGTAGTCCTGGCCGAAGTACGCGAAGATTTCTAGGTGCGCCAGCGCAGCCTCCTTGTGGCTCGCCGTCACGGCGGCGTGGGCCGCCGTCAGCGCGGCGCGCAGGGCCGCGATCTCGTCGTGGAGCGGCCGCGTCGCGGTTGTCAGCGCGTCGGCGACGCGCTGGCCGAGCGCGTCCACGAGGGCCGGCGCCGCCAGTTCGCCCATGGTCTGCGCCGAGGCGGCCGTCACGCCGCCCCGGATCAGTTCGTCCGCCGCCGCCGACATCGACTCGGCCTTGGTGCGCTCGGCGTACTCTTTGAGCGCCTGCTTGGTCTCCGGCTGCAAGTACACCTTGATGGATTGTTTCGCCTCTGGCTGTGGCTGTGCGTCGATCGGCATGTCTCTGTCTCCCTCTCGCGCTCTACCGCGCGGCGTTATGCCGCGTCGTCGCGGCGCAGCAATCCCGCGCCGGTGGTGATCACCGTGGCCGCCGCACCTGTGGCCCAGCCCGCGCCGCCCGCGCCGAGCAGGAGCAGTAGTCCGCCCGTGGCCGTGCCCCAGGCCACCCCGAACGCTACCGCGCCGCGCCACAGGGGCGCGGGGGCGGACTGGTGCGGCGGCAGCGCGGCGAGCAGGCGGCGGGCCTCCTCCCCGCGCGGGGTGAGGTGAAAATGGCGGCGGGGGACGGCGGGGTTAACGGCGGGATCGGGCCGCTCCCCGACATCGACCACCAGGCCGTCCGCCAGCAAGCTGTCGAGGGTGTGGTAGATCGTCCCCGACCCGACGCGCCCCACGCCCACGGGAGCCGCGCGCAGGGCCGTGACGAGGCCATAGCCGTGATGCTCCGCGCCGTCGGCGAGGGCGCACAGCACGGCGTACGCGCGCTCCTGGGCGGCGGTGCGGTCGGGCCGGGGCATTCGCCCTGGCGTGCGCAGGGCCTCCGCTCCTTGGGGCGTGATGCGGTAGTAGTCGCGCGGCTCGTCGCCCAGCGCGGGGTCGGGCCGCAGTGCGACCTCCACGATCAGGCCGTCCGTGAGCAGGTAACGGAGGGAGCAATAGAGCGTTATTGGGCCGATAGGCGCGCCCCCCGGCAGCGCCCGGAGCGCGTGCATGAGGGCGTGCCCGTGGCGCTCCTGGCCGTCCGCGAGCGCCCGTAGGAGGTCGTACTGGCGACCGGGGGGGTGCGTATCGGACGGCGGCGGCGGGGCGAGCGGGGGGAGCGGCGTCCCTGAATTGGGATGGTCGAGCAGGGCGCGGCCCCGCGCGGTGATGCGGTAGTAGCGCCGGCGCTCGTCCTCCAGCGCGGGATCGGGCCGCCGGTCGGTCTGCACGATCAGGCCGTCGTCGAGCAGGCGCCTGATGGCGCGGTAGAGCGTGCCGGGGCCGAGGACGACCCGACCGTTGGTGTGCTCCTCAACCGCGCACATGAGGGCGTAGCCGTGGCGCTCCTCCCCGTCGGCGAGCGCCCGTAAGATGTCGTCCTGGCGATCCGTCCTGGCCATGCGTCCTACCCTTCCCTTTCTTCCGTTCTTCTGTAGGGGAGTGCGGCCGGGGTGTAATCCCGGCCGGCACTCCCCCCTGTCGTCACCGCTGCGGTGTTTGCACGGGCCGCTCGAACACGTAGAGCAGCCGCCCCGACGACCCGAGCGACATCTTGGCGATGACCGGTGGCCCAACCAAGCGCCACCCCTCCTGACCCAACTCGTTGAGGCGTGCCGGCTGACAATTGAACTCCTGCCAATACGCCCACTTCTGCGGAGCGTCTACGACCATTGAGATGCGCGGGCGTTGTGCGTCGGTCTGGTTAGCGTTGGCGGTCATTGGTCGTCCCCTTCTCTTTCTGCGGCGTGGCGGGTTCCAAGCGCCGGGCGAGGGCGCGGAAGAGGCGGCCCCGCCACGTCAATCCTCGGCGGCCGGCCTCCCGCTTGGCGTAGGACAGCAAGAGCCGCCCCACCAAGCGCCCTTGCGGCGCGAGCGCGCCCGAGAGGGCCAGGATCACGACGGCTCCGACAAGCAGCAGGGCATCGCGGACGAGGCCCAGGAGGGGATGCCCGACGGAGCGGATGGCCAGGACTGTTCCCGCGAGCACGAGGAGCGCGGTGAGGCGTAGCACGAGCCCGAGCGCCGGCGCCATCTTGACGCCGCGCAAGTCGTCCGTCGAGCGGCGCACCGTCTTGGGCACGGTCAGGACATACAAGCCCCGCCCCGTCGCGCGCGTCGCCCGCGTGATCCCGCTCGGCACCCTCATTCGATCAGCCCCCACTCGGCGTTGATCGGCGGCGCGATCGACGCAATCTCAGTGACGCTGGCGGTGGGCATCTCCGTCACCGAGGGCATGGACGGCGTACCCCCGCTCGCAGCGGTCCCTTCGCCGCCGGCTGCCACGGCCGCGCCACCGGAACCGGCGGTGGCGGCCGCCAGGCCCATGCGGGCAGCGGTCCCGAGTAGGGGCACATGGCCGATGCCCAGGGCGCGGGAGGCCCCGCCGCCGAGCACGGCGTCGCCCAGGCGCGGGGCTCCGTAGAGCACGAGGGCGCCGGCCAGGGCGGCGGCGAGCGATTGCAGGCCGCCCGTGTGCGCGAACACCGCGAGCATCGCCCGCACGGCCACGAGCGCCACGGCGTACGAGACGCCCCACAGCGTGAGGCTGAACCAGAGCCGCGCCCAGGCCACGGCCACCCCGCGCGTGAGCGGCGTGACCATGCAGATCGCGCACACGGGCGCGGCCAGGTAGACCGCCGCGCCGTACATCGTGCCGATGGTGCGTGTGATGGCGATGAGCACTAACAAGACGAAGAAGGCGACGACGAAGCCGGCGATCACGCCCAGGAACACGGGATTGACGGTGATGACCGAGACCAAATTGCCGCTGATGAGGCGCGTCACGAGCAGGCCGATGGTGGCCGCGCCCTGCGTGTGGTGGGGATCGGACAGGATCTGCCCGGAGGCGGCGTTGACCGCGCCGATGTAGAGGCGCATCAGCCAGGGGAGCGCGGTGGTGAGGGCGAGGCCCAGCCCCCCTTCGACCATCTGCGTTAGGGCCTCCCCGCCCGGCCCCAGGCCCAGCCGGCGCGCGTACCAGGTGAGCGCCCCCGCCAGGAACAGCAGGCCGAACAGGTCGCGCGCGAGCTGCTGCATCGTCGTGAAGACGGGTTGTAGCTCGCTGATCTGCGTGTAGTCCTGCTGCGTGGTGAGGTCGGTGGCGACCTGCGCGCCGATGGCGTCGGCCCCGGCGGTGGCCCCGTGGGCGAGCCAGGAGCCGAGGGCGCCAAAGGGGTCGAGGCAGACGGCCCAGTTGATGAAGGGGACGGTGAAGCCCACGCCCCCACAGGCGGGCGGGGGCGGCGGCGGGGGGTCCACCGTGAACGAGGCGGAGGCGGAGAGCGTGGGGCGCGTGCCCGCCGCGTCGAGGCGATGCGTGCCGACGCCGGGCGTGGGATCGATGCCGAGCACGATGTCGAAGGAGGTATCGCCGTTGGCGTCGGCGGCGTGCGCGCCGGGGGAGGTCCCGCCGACGTGATCCCAGGCGAGCGTCACGTCCTGATTCGGCGCGAAGCCGGACACGTCGGCCGTGAGCACGGTGCCGGCAGCGGCCCGCGCGTGGGTGAGCGAGAGCGCGACGTGAGGGTGGTACACGGGCGCCGGCGGGGTGGCCACGGTGAAGGCCGCGCCGGCGGTGGTATGGCTCGGGCCGACGGCGCGCACCTCGTGCGGCCCGTCGACGGCGGCGTGGGGGACGGCCGTGCGCAGGGAGAGGTACCCTCCGTCGCCGGTCGTGCCGCGCGCGAGATAGGCGCCGTCCCAGGAGACCGTGACCTGCCCGGTGGGGGGAAAATCGCTGGCCACGGCGATGAGCGCCGCGCCGGCCGCGCCCTGGGTCGCGGAGAGTTGGAGCGTCGGGTGGTACGTCGGCGTCGCGGTGGGCGCGGGTGGGGGCGGCGCGGACGCGGCGTGCGCACGGGCTGTGCCCAGGCTGCCCATAGTTCCCAGGGCGAGCAGCACGAGCACGGCGAGGGGTGCGAGGGGTGCGAGGGGTGTTAGTCGTCGGCGCATCGGGTCTCCTCCTGGCGCGGCGCCTGGTGTTGTGGGGCTGGCTGCGCGGTGTCCGCGCCGCACCCGTCGCGCAGCAGGGGCGTGGCGTCCATGGCCGCGATGAGGGCCACGCAGCGGTGTTTCTCGCCCAGGGCCGCGTGCCGTCCGTGGTCCGTCAGCCGATAGTAGCGGCGGCGTGTGTCACCGCCGCCCCGCACGGGGCACCCGTCGATCTCCGCACGGTCGATCTCCGCGATCAGGCTGTCCGTGCGCAGCCGGTCGAGCACGCGATAGAGCGTGCCCGGCGCGAGGGCGACATCCCGGACGCCGCGCGCGACGACCTGCTGCATGAGGGCGTAGCCGTGGAGCGGCCCGTCGCCGAGGGCGATCAGGACGTGGAGCGCCACGGGGGTCAGCGGCGTCGCCGCCGGGGGGCCGTTCGTCTGGGTGTCGTTTAGCGCGCGGCGGTCCATGCCGCACCTCCTGTCCCGGCTATCTCGGCTATCTCGGCTATCTCGGCTGTCGTGGTCTCCTCATCGGCGGCGAGCGCGGGGGTGTCGTCGCCCGCGCCGGGCGTGGGGGCCTGGCGGGCCGCATAGACCTCCGCGGGGGTGGCGCCCTCGGCGAGCAGACAGACGGCCTGGTACACCTCCTCACCGGTCGGGGCCGCGGGGTCGGCGGCGACGGCGCGCACCATGCGCGCGCGGCGCTCCTTGTCGTCGGGGTCGGAGGCGAACAGCCACGCCTCCTCGGGCGACGACGGCACGTTGACCACGCCGCGTGCCGCGCGGGAGGCCGTCTTGGTGGTGCGGATCATGAACATCTGCGCGTACTCCAGGCGCTTCTTGTCGGCGGCCTCCTTGCCGGCCAGGTCGCCAATGCGGGCGGCCTCGCCCTCGGTCAGACGCAGCTTGCCCGCGATCCACTTGCGGGGATCGACGCCGCTCTCGTCGTTGGTGTCGTGCATGTTGAACAGGAAATGGAGCGAGGTCTGGTCGAAGTAGCCGGCCGCGGCGGCGTTGCTGGTGAGGTCGGAGAGCTTCTGCGAGACGAACATGGGGACCATGCCGGAGTGCCGCCCGGTGCGCCCGATGCCCGCGACCCACTCCTGCCCGGCCTGGTGGCGCAGGATACTCCACCCCTCGTCGATGGCCAGGAGGTGCTGCACGGTGCCCTGCCCCATGCGCCGGCCCCACGCCTGCGCGAGCGCGTCGCGGCGGTCGGCGATGTCGGTCATGGCGAACATCACGAAGGCATAGATCGGCGTGGTCGCGCCGAGGTCCTTGGGGTCGATGTGGAAGGCCAGCAGCCGGCTATCGACGGCGAACGAGGTGGGCCGGTCCACCAGGGGGGCGTAGCGGCCACGCACGTAGGGGGCCAGCTCGGCGGCCACGTCCTTGTACAGGCGCTTGTCCTCGTGGTCCTCCTGTGTCGTGGCCTGCGCCTCGACCCAGGCCAGCAGGTCGCGCTCCAGCGGGGCGCCGTCGGCCAGGCGGTCGTCCGCGTCGGCGCCGGCGTCGCCGGCGGCACCCGGGGTGAGCGTGGGGGCGGCGCGCGGGGCGCGGAAACCGTCGTAGACAGCGGCCACGCCGGCGTCGATGACGGAGCGCACGCGGCCGGTGATGGCCTTGCCGCTCTCGGCGAGCAAGACCTCGTGGGCCTTGCCGACGAAGTAGAGGCGGGCAGCGCGCTCCTCCGCGGTGGCGCGGGGGCCGTCCCAGATGTTGATGGACGCGGTGCGCGGGCCGCCCAGGCGCACGGTGTGGCCGTCGGCGATGGCGCACAGGGTCTCGTAGCCGCCCACGGTATCGACGGCGGTGGCCCAGCCGTCGCGCATCAGGAAGGGGAGGATGAACTTCTGCACGAAGAACGACTTGCCCTGGCCCGAGCCGCCGAACACGTCGATCAGGCGGTTCTTGAAGGCGCGGTCGCCGATGTCGAGGTAGACGAGCGTGCCGTCGTCGTCGGCGCGGCCGATCAGCACACCGCTGGCGGTGCCCGGCGAGCGCACGATGGCGGGCCAGGCGTTGCCCACGGTCTCGGCGTACATCCGGTACGTCGTGTAGGCGGGGGCGTCGGTGCGGCCCAGCGGGCGCGTCGCGCGGAGCAGCGGCCCCTGCACGCCGCGGGCGCGGGCGGCCTGGGTGTCCAGCGCGCCGGCGCTCGTCAGGAGGCCCCAGAGCGCGTCGGCGCGCACGGCGAGCGCGGCCTGGTCGGGCGCGAACACGGTCACGTAGATCCCGACGCGCACGACGGCGAGGCCGCCGGTGCGCATCGCCTGCGCCTCGGCGCGGGCCTCGGCCTGCGCGGTGCCGATGTCCCCGTCGGCCTGGCGGCCCTGCGCGCCGGCGCCCACGACGAGATCGGCCAGGCCCCGGCCGCGCTTCTTGGAGCGCGTGCGCTCCTTGTCGGGGTCGAGGCCCTCGATGGTGTAGGACACCCGGAGCGGGGCGGGAAAGGCGAGCAGCGGGGCGGGCCAGCCGGGCTGGGTGAAGGTCGAGGGCGCGCGCAGGTAGACGGTGCAGGCCCAGGAGCGCGCGCCCTGCCCGGGTGCGTACACCCCGTCGAGCGTTTCCCGCGCGTCAGGGTCGGCCAGCGGGTCGGGGAATTGGGCGTAGAGCGCGCGCACGGCGTCGCCGTCGAGGCGGCGGGCGGGGACGCCGAGGCGGTGCAGGGTGCGCTCGACCTCGCCCACCACGCGGGCCAGCGTGGTCCCCTGGGGCGCGCGCTCCGGGCCGGCGATGGCCAGCAGGAAGCGGTGCGTGGGGACGTACGCGCCGGCCAGGTACTCCTCCCACCAGGCGCGCAGGCGGCCGTTGAGGTCGCGCAGCGCGGGCGTGGGCGGGCGGGCGTCGGCGAAGGCGCGGGCGACGGCGGCCTCGGCGGCGGTCGGCGTGGAGAGCACGCTGACCTGGAGCGCATAGCCCACGGGGGGCGTGAAGGCGGCGGCCGCGCCGTCGGTGAACTTGTCGAGCAGGTCGCCGGGCAGGCTGAACAACTGGATGCCGTCGAGCTCGAGCCAGATGCACGCCCCCTTACCTTTCTCCGTGCGCGTGCCGTCGTCCGCGATCGTCGCTCGCGCGGGACGCGGGCGCGTCGTCCGCACGGGGCGGGGCGGGTGCGCCCCACGCTCCCGCCACACCGCGCGGGTCAGGCGCTCCCACACGGCCCAGCGGAACGGGGACGCACGCCGCAGCGTGGACAGGCTACTCATAGGCCACCACCGCCCAACGGGCGGCGCGGCGGCCGGCGCGGGTGCGGCCGTCCGTGTCCACCTTGCGGACCAGGCCGGCGGCCTCCAACTCGCGGCGGCGCGGGCGCACGGCGGACGGGGTGAGGGCGGCCCCGTCGGCGATCTCTTCGTGGGTGGCGCCGGGGTGGGCGGCGAGCCAGGCGAGCAGGCGCGCGCGCTGGGCCTGCGCCAACGGAGTGGCCATCAACGGGGTGACCGCCACGCTCGGGGCCGGGACGAGAGCCGGGACCGGGGCGCGCGTCGCCACGTCGTCCGTCCCGGCGGCGCGGATCGTCCCGCTCATGTTGGTGGCCCCGGCGGCCCCGGCGGTACCACCGATGCCGCCACCGACGCCGGCCAGCGCGTCCCCTCGGGGCGCGTGTCGGCGGCCGGCGACGCGCCGGGTCGCGCGGTCGGCCAGGCGGCGCGGGGTGGCGAGCGCGGTGCGCCACAGATAGCCGGCGATCTGGCGCGCGTAGGGCTCGACGGTCCCGCTGCCGGCAAAGGTCACGACGAGAAGGGTCAGCAGTGCGGGGAGGCCGACGATGAGCAGCAGATGGAGTTGGCCGAGCCCCGACTGGCCGTACGGAAGCCGGCTCGTCGTGGTGATGAGTCCGTACGTGAGCACGATGATCCCGGCAACGTAGAGCGCCTGGCGGATCGTGAAGACGCCCGCGACGATCTTGACGGGATCGTTGATGTAGAGGGCGCTCTGGCTATTCCGCGCCATCGGCCCCCCCTCTCTCCGGCGGCCCCTGCACGGCCCTGGAGAGGGCCGCGCCGTAGAGGACGAGGAGGGCGCCGGCGAACAGCAGGCCGATGTCGCGGCTGACGACGGTGAGCAGCAGGTAGCCGAGGCCGCCGCCGAGCAGGTAGGGGTACGTCACGCGGGCCGCCAGGCCGACGAGGGCGCGGGCACGCGGGGGTGACGGGGATAATGGGGCGGCGACAGGTGGCATGGGATGGGCGGCGTGGGCCATGGTGATGCTCCGGGCGCTACACGTGAGGAGGGCGAGGGGAGGGCGAGGTGCCCGCGTGCGGGCATCCGCTCCCCCCCTGCCGTGCGATCGACAGCCGACTACTTGATGTTGGCCTGCAAATACGACGCGGCGCCCGTCGCGCCGAACATGAACACGCTGGCCAGGGTGGCGGTGACCCAGGCGCCGCTCGCCCGGGGGTTGTGCAACGCCTGCATCGCGCCGGCGATGATGAAGGCGATGGCGGCGAAGGGGATCTTGACGGTGTTAGCCACGTCGAGGAGGGCCTGGGCGAGCCCGGCAAAGGGGTCGGTGCCGGCGGCGATGACGCCGAGGGCTGTGGGGCTCGTCAGGGCAAAGTGGGCGGACGTGACGACGGCGATGGTTTCATGAAGCATGCTGATGTGTCCTCTGGTACAAGGCTTGCCCGGTCGAGGACCGGGGCTGACGTGTGTCGCGTGGACCTAGGCGCGCGGCTAGCTGTGATGGGCGGCCGCGCGCTTGACTATCGGGCTGCGTGAGCTGCGAGCGGATGGGCTGTCGTGGGGCTGTCCGCCGCGCGGCGGCTGTCAAACTTGTCGAACTGGTCTTCTCTGAGGAGCAGCAGGCGCTCGCCCGTG
>JAABUM010000886.1_pt1 | contig 48163 bp, 45 predicted proteins | sample 5559161 | NCBI WGS metagenome assembly JAABUM01 (sample SAMN10711868, study PRJNA513369) | rock metagenome | isolation source: Antarctica rocks | place: Antarctica: Victoria Land, Siegfried Peak nord
TCAATCTTTCTCAAACGGTCGAGCCGCTAGGAGAGGGTATCCTTTCCTCCCTCGCCCACCATCCGGCGGCTGTACGGTCCGCCGTGTCCCTCCATTGAGGGGGGACAATCTTAGTTTAATGTATAAGAGGAGAGTGTAGGGGCGTATCGCCATACGCCCGAGGCGGTCGCGGGCGAGAGCATGGCCACCCCCGAGCACATGCGCCTCGTGGCCGAGCGCTGCCTCTACGGCGTCGACCTGAACCCCATGGCCGTCGAGCTAGCCAAAGTCTCGCTGTGGCTGGCCACCATGGCCGGCGACAAACCGCTGACCTTCCTCGACCACCACCTCAAGCGCGGCAACAGCCTCGTCGGCGCGCGTCTGGCCGACCTCGACCGGCCGCCCGCGCCGATCAAGCCGAAGGGCAAAAAAGGCCAGGACGATACGTTGCAGGGCCGCCTGTTCGACGAGAACGACCTGCGCGCCTCCTTCGACCGCGTGGTCGACCTGCGCCATATCCTCGTTTCGACGCCGACGGACACGATCCAGGACGCCATCGACAAGGCCGACCTGCTCAAGAGCCTCGACGGCAGCGTGCCCGGCTGGAACGAACTGCGGGAAGCGTGCGGCCTGTGGTGCGCGGCGTGGTTCTGGCCCGACGACAAAGAAACGCGCGCCGACATGCCCATGAGTCCGGCCGTCTATGGCAGCGTCGCGCGCTACATCAAAGACCCCGCGTACGCCGTGGCCCCGCGCAACGTGGCGGATTACCGCATGCTGGCGCGGGACATCGCCGCGCGGCAGGGCTTTTTCCACTGGGAGCTTGAATATCCCGAGGTGTACTACGACGCGCGTGGCTACCCGCGCGCCGACGCCGGCTTCGACGCCGTGATCGGCAACCCGCCGTGGGACAGCATTGAAGTCAACACCAAAGAGTTCTTTGCCACGTACGATCCACGCTTCCGTGAGTTGGGTAAGCAGGAGGCGATCAAACGCGCCGAAGTCCTTCTTAGCTCGCCTGATGTGATAGCTCGTTGGCAAGAATATGAGGCTAATCAGGGGCGCCAAAAGGAGTTTTTTCGAAGCGCCGAGTCCTTTGAGCATCAAGTGGCAGTCATTGATGGTCAGCGTAGTAGTGGGGAGCCTAACACCTACAAGCTGTTCCTGGAGCGTTTCCATTGGCTGCTCGCCCCGGTCGGCCACGCCGGCATCATCGTGCCCTCGGGTCTCTACACCGACGAGGGCTGCACGGGGCTGCGCGAGCTGTTCTTCGAGCGCGGCTGCGTCGACTACCTCTACGGCTTCGAGAACCGTAACGCCATATTCCCGATCCACCGCAGCTTCAAATTCGTGCTGCTCGGTTTCTCGCCCGAGCGGCCGGCCGGCGCGTTCCCGGCCGCCTTCATGTTGCACGATCCCGAGACGCTGGCCAATGTCGAGGAGCACAGCCTGCGCGTACCGCAAGAGACTATACGGCGCTTTTCGCCGGGCACGCTCTCGCTGCTGGAGTTCCGCTCCCAACGTGACATCGACATCATCTCCAAGATCTTCGCGTGCGGCCCACTCCTCGGCGCCGATGTTCCAGGGGCCTGGAGCATACACTTTGCCCAGGAGCTTAACATGACGACTGACAGCCGCCTGTTTAACGAAGCTGGCGAAGGATTGCGTCTTTATGAGGGCAAGTTGATGCACCAATACGATGCGTATTGGGAGGAACCGCAACATTGGGTGGTGGAAGAGGCAGCTCGTCAAAGGCTAATGCCGGCTGAAATTGGCCGCATGAAGCGGGCGGTCGCGCGCCACCGCGACGAGCAGGGCTTGCCGCCCCTCAAAGGCGCCGCCGCCGACCTGCTCGACGCGCGGCTCAAGCGCGGCGGCCGGCTTGCCTATGAGGAGTATCGCCTCGCCTTTCGCGGCATTGCCCGCAATACTGACGAGCGCACCCTCATCTCGACGGTCGTGCCGCGCAAGGTCTTTGCCGGCAATTCGCTGCCCTGCGCGTTCCCGCTGCGCTTCCAGCCCGAGCGCGCCTTGTTTGATTCGTCGGACCAATTGGACTTCTACACGTATGCCCCGACGCCCGTGCAAATGCTGTTCCTGTGTGGCCTGCTCAACAGCTTCACGCTCGACTATGTGATCCGCTTCAAGGTGTCAGCCAACGTCAATTTCTTCTACGTGTATGGCCTGCCGGTACCGCGCCTGTGCGAGGGCGACCCTTCCTTCGACGCGATCGTGCCGCGCGCGGTGCGCCTGGTCTGCACGATGCCCGAGTTCGATGACCTGGCGCGCATGGTCGGCATGGCACCGGGGACGGGCGCGACCGACCCGGCCGAGCGGCAGCGGCTCAAGAACGAGATCGACGCGCTCGTGGCGCGCCTCTATGGGCTCGACGCGGACGACCTGCGCCACGTCCTCTACGCGCCCTACACCTTCCCACTGGTCGATAAAGGCATCAAGGACGGCGTGATGGCCGCGTTCACGCGGCTCGGCTCCGACGGCTTGGCGGCTTACGCGGGGACGGCCCTCACCTAAAAGTTGGGGATGCCCCATCGGTGCGTAGGGGCGTATGGCATACGCCCCGCCTTTGCTCCAGGCCCGTTTAATGCAACGCGCGACGGTTGCCGCGAACCGCACACCCGCGATCATCGGGCGTATGCCATACGCCCCTACACCCCGATCCATGTGCCCTATTGTAATTGGACAGGGCTGTATCGCCATACGCCCGTCGATCATTGCGGAGATGTCTGATGGACGGCGAACACCGACGAACGCTAGGCCACCCGACCGTGAGCGTTGGGCATATGCGATACGCCCCTACATCTCGTTGTACGTCAACTGTACGCACGCGACCATCGGTTGGGCAGCCGTCCACGGTTGGGAGAACAATCCGCGTGGGCGTATGGCGATACGCCCTCACATCCTGTCATGCGGTATCCTGTAGCGAGAGGAGGGATACGACATGGAGGCTCTTGAACAGCAAGCGTGGAAAAACGGACATGAGCGATTGGTTGCCGACTTTCCCGGCCAGGTGATCGTGGCGCTCGATCACTTAACGAGCAAAGAACAACAGGGCGTCTACGCGGCGGTCGATACGTTTGCGCGCGGTGAGCAGGATGGCCGACGCCTTCCCTTGCCGGAGCCGCTGTATGTCCTGCGCGCGGCGCCGGATGTCCTCGTCATCGTTCGGCGAGAGTCGGGCGCGCCGGTCGAGGTGGAGGATATCGTTCGTCCCGCCGCGCTGCGCAACTTTGCCGATGTCAATGGCGGGTAGGGCGCCGGCGGGTAGGCCGGCGCCGTGGCATTTCGACCCTATGGTGTGCCGGACCGACCTCGACGCCTTTGAGGATCTGCTGACCGCCAAGCCGGAGCTGTCGGAGCGTGACGATGTCCTGCCGTTCTTCCGCGATCACCCCAATCTATCCGCCTTACTCGGGTCGTATAATCCCAACGTCACCGCCTATGATCGTCTCGGCGTCGAAGTGGGGCTCTTCGGCCAGTTCACCGCGGATGTTGTTGCCGGTGATGGGCAATCGAGGGCGTATTGCTTTGTCGAGTTCGAGGACGGACGGTCGAATAGCATTTTCGTTCGACGCGGTCGTCAGACGACGGAGTGGGGAGCGCGTTTCGAGCATGCCTTCGGTCAGGTCGTCGATTGGCTGTGGCTGCTCGACGATCAGGAGCACACGACGGCGTTCGAGGAATTATTTGGTCCACGGCCTCTCGATGTCACGGCGCTCCTTGTGGCCGGGCGTGATCGTGGGGTCTCCGATTCTGATCGCCGCCGGCTCAAGTGGCGCGAGAAGCATATCGTCATCAACTCGCACCACATCTACTGCTATACGTTCGACGACCTGCTGCGGAGTTTGCGCCGGCGTTTCCGCACCTGGACCGTAACTGTTCCCCCGCCGGAGTAGTACCGGTCTACCTACGGTAGGGCAAAGTTATCCACAACGGCACGGCCTATCTTGTCCATTGCTGTAGGATTGATAGGAGTGTCACGTACCCTGGGTGTCGACATCTCGCGCCTCCTTACTTACATGAATCATGGACCGCGAGGTGCAAGAACAGTAGCATGCGTAGGTTAGCCGCAACCGTTATCACTGGCATCTTTCTGGAGTCGAGGACGCCGATCACCAGGACGCGGCTCATGAAGCTGCTCTTTCTGGTCCGTCACGAGACAATCATTCCGTCAACAGGCGCGTTTTACGACTTCTTGCCCTATCAATATGGTCCCTACTCTTTTGCCGCCGATCGTGATCTATGGGAGTTGATGCGCAACGGCGTCGCCGTCGGCGACAAGCTACAGATCGCGGAGTGGCGGCGAGCGGAGGCGCTGACCGCGTACGAGGCTCTGGCCGCGCCCGTACGGGTTCAGGTGCGCGATCTAGTAGAGCGCTACCGCTCGTGGTCGGATCATCAACTGATTGATCATGTCTATGCGAAGTACCCAGGCTATACCGTGTTGAGCAAGCGGCCGGGGAAGTATCCGTCGCGCCAGGCTGCCGCACCCGCCGTTTATACCTTGGGCTATGAGGGTTCCAGCGTCGATGCCTTCCTCCGCGCGTCGATCGTCCATGGTCTGGCGCGCATTATCGACGTGCGCAACAACCCTGTATCCCGTCGCTATGGGTACAGCAAGGCGACGCTTTTGGGCTTGTGTGACAAGATAGGGGTAGAGTACGCGCATGTGTCAGGATTGGGCGTTCCCTCGGCAGAACGGCAATCGTTGGGCGACGCCGAATCGTATAGCATGTTGCTTGATCGTTACGAGCGCGAAACGTTGCCGCGACGAGCCGGTGATCTAGCGCGCGTGTCGGCGATGATGTGGGAGAAAGCGAGCGCGCTCCTGTGCTTCGAGGCGGACGCTACGCGCTGCCACAGAGGACGGCTCGCTCCATGCGTCGCGACGATGGCCGGCCTGCCTGTTTGCCACTTGGAGGTACCGCGTGACTGAAACGAAACGGGTGCTTATCACAGTTGTAAATTCTAGCGAAGAAGTCAGCATGGATTATAGCGGCGGAGCAACACATCGCCTGGTCGGCGTGCCCGCTCTTTTACGCGTGCAGGCGACTCGTTCCCCTTTGTGTGGAGGGCCTGACACCTGCTGCCTTCCCCGCTAGAAAAATGCTGAATCCTCCGATGGAATTTACAACAGTCAAAACATATCCCCTGCCGTCTGATAAATACCTGGAGTTGGTTTGCACCGTAGGCATGCTTGAGGACGGTTCCTTCATTCGCCTCTATCCTGTCGATTACCGGTACAGGCCTATTTGGCAATGGTACAAGAAGTATCAATGGATTGAGGTCGAGGTCGAGAAGCACGACAAAGACAACCGCAAAGAGAGTTATCGGCCGAAGGTCGAGACCATCAAGACACTGTGCTCCCCGTTGGATACCAAGGGCCACTGGGCCGAGCGCCGCGCCGTCGTCTTGAAGAACCCTCCAGTGTCGATGGAAAGACTGTGGGCGCAGCAGAAGCTAGACGGAACCAGCTTGGGATTGGTCAAGCCCAGGGAGATACTGGATCTGATCGTCGAGCCCGACTCGGAAACGTGGAAACCATCGTGGGAGGCCGACATCGCTCAGTTGCGCATGTTCGGCCCCGATCGCAAGCCCCTGGAGAAGATCCCGTACAAGTTCAAGTACCGCTTCACCTGCAACGACCCGCGCTGCAAGGGGCACCAAATGATGATCGAGGATTGGGAGGTCGGCGCGCTCTACCGCAATGTCTTGTCGAGTTGCGGCGATCCAGACAAAGCAGCGCAAAGCGTGCGCGATAAGTTCCTGACGACGCTATGCGGCCCCAATATCGACACGCATTTCTTCGTCGGTACCGTTCTCAAGTACGGTACGTGGATTATCTTGGGCGTCTTCTGGCCGCCTGTCGTGCCGCAAGTACCGACACAGGCGCCGCTGTTTACCTTTTAGGCGCCGACGCCTTGGTAGAGCGCGGTGCGCGTGACGGCGCCGCGTCGATCAAGTTCGATGGCGACGAGGTCGAGGCGCCAGTCGGCCTGCTCGAGACCGTGCGCGGCCAGGTAGGTCTGCGCCGCCAGGGTGAGGCGCGCGAGCTTGCGTGGGGTCAACGCCTCCTCGGGGCTGCCGAAGGAGGACGACCGCCTGAGCTTCACTTCACAGAATACGATAGCGGCGCCGTGCTGACAAATGAGGTCAAGCTCGCCGTAGCGGCAGTGGTAGTTGCGCGCCATGACGGTGTAGCCGGCAGCCTCCAGGAGTCGCGCGGCGATGTCTTCGCCGCGCGCGCCCAGCGCCGCACGATAGGTGCTCACTCCACGACCTCCTTTGTCGAATCATGGCCTGGCCCTAAAGGACCATGGCAGGGCACGGACCCTGAAGGGTCTTTGTCGCGTGCAAACTATTCGCCACCCGCCGCTTTAAGAGGCACAGGTGGAGGTAGATCGGCACGTTCACGATTCGCGCGTATGTATTGCAGCGTGGCTAAGAACTGACGATGCGTCGTAATTTGCACAAAGTGGTAGCTTTTAGTCCATAGGTGACCACCAAGGAGATCGCTACGCAACTCCGGGAAAGCGGCGAAGAAGGCGTACGCCGAACCACCCTTGACGTAGTTTACGATAGTGCCGCGTGCAAAATCGGGGAAGTCTTCTATCATCATATGCACATGCGTCGGCATGATCTCCCACGCCGGGCACATGATTTTATGGCGACAAATGGTGTCCAAAAGGCTTGCGCGTATTGTGTGGTCGTAAGCATCATGCTCAAAGATCGGCTTGTTGTCCAAAGTATGGAAGTTGACATGGTACAGCGCCACTATTCAGTCCTCCACTATGTCTGTGTATGTCGCGAGCGGTAGGAGGCGCCGATTTACCGTGCCCGATATCGACACGACAAGCAAATCGCGAGTTGTGCCGCCGGTGGCCCGGCAGACCCTTCAGGGTCCGTGCCCTGCCATGGTCCTTTAGTGCCTTACGAGTGACATTGATCGCAAAATGCGCACAAGTTTGGTTTCGGCTTGGCCGAGTTAGGGCCAGGTCAGGTCGTTTGTTAGGACAAAGTTACGCCATCTCGACGGCTGCGGCGTCGCCCAGGCCCAATCGTTCGATGGTCTGTTCGCGCATGACGTATTTTTGCACCTTTCCGGTCACCGTCATGGGGAAAGAGTCGACGAACAGGACGTAGCGCGGGATCTTGTAGGTGGCGATGCGGTCGCGACAGTAGGCGCGGACCTCGTCGTCGGTGGCCGTCGCGCCCTCTTTAAGCGTGACCCAGGCGCAGATCTCCTCACCATATTTGACGTCGGGCACGCCGATGACCTGCACATCGGCGATACTGGGATGACCGTACAAGAACTCCTCGAGCTCGCGCGGGTAGATGTTCTCGCCGCCACGGATGATCATGTCCTTGATGCGCCCGACGATGTTGACATAACCATCATCGCGCATCACCGCGAGGTCGCCCGTGTGCATCCAGCGCGCCGGGTCGATGGCCAGCCCCGTGGCCTCGTCGTTGTTCCAGTAGCCCAGCATCACGGGGTAGCCGCGCGTCAGCAGTTCGCCGGGCGTGCCGCGCGGCACGATGTGGTCGTCGGCAGGGTCGACGATCTTGGCCTCGACGTAGGGGTGGATCGCGCCGACGGTGGAGACGCGTGTTTCCTCGTCGTCGTCGGGCCGTGTCTGGAACGAGACGGGCGAGGTCTCGGTCATGCCGTAGCAGATCGTGACCTCGGGCATGTGCATCTCGGCGCGCACGCGTCGCATCACATCGACGGGGCAGGGTGAGCCTGCCATGATGCCCGTGCGTAGCGTTGAGAGGTCGAAGCGCCCGAAGTCGGGGCGCCCTAACTCGGCGATGAACATCGTTGGCACGCCGTAGAGCGCGGTGCAGCGCTCCTCTTGCACCGTTTCAAGCACGGCGAGCGGCTCGAACGTCTCGGCGGGGTAGACCATCGCCGCGCCGTGGGTGACGCAGGCCAGGTTGCCCAGCACCATACCGAAGCAGTGGTAGAGGGGTACGGGGATGCACACGCGGTCGGCGGGCGTGAGGCGCTCGAACTCACCGATGAAGAAGCCGTTGTTGAGGATGTTGTGGTGGCTGAGCGTCGCGCCCTTGGGGAAGCCGGTGGTGCCGCTGGTGTACTGTATATTGATGGGATCGTCGAACTGTAGCGTCGCGGCGCGTTCGCGCAACTCTGCCGTGGTGGTCCCGCCGGCCCCGCGCAGGAAGTCGGACCACGCGGTCATGCCGGGGCCAGGCTCGTCGCCGAGGCAGACGACCCCGCGCAGCTCGGGCAGCGCCGCCGCGCGCAGGTCCATCGCGCCGGTTATCCTTGCGAGTTCGGGCGTGATGCCGGCGATTGTGTCGCGGTAGTCGTGCTGGCGGAAGCGTGGGGCGGTGACGAGCAGCTTGACGCCTGATTGCTCCAGCACGTAGGCCAGTTCGTGTGAGCGGTACGCTGGGTTGATGTTGACCAGGATAGCGCCCATGCGCGCCGTGGCGAACTGCACCAGGACCCACTCCGCGCGATTGGGCGACCAGATGCCGACGCGGTCGCCGACGGCGAGGCCGGCCGTCATCAGGGCGCGCGCCACGCGGTCGACGGCGTGGTCGAGCTCGGCATAGGTGTAGCGCAGCTCCTGGTGGCGTGACACGAGCGCCTCGTTCTCGCCGTGCGCCGCCGCCGTTTGCGCGAGTAGATCGCCGATAGTCAAGCCCATCAGCGGGATATCCGAGGTTCCGTGAACATAACTTTGCGTCTGCACGCGCCACCTCCACCATACTGCCCTGCATCACCCTCGCAGGCGCCTGCACGCTATTGTATACCCGTAGCGGTGGGAGTTCAAGCGGAGACTCTTTGGCCTATGGATTGCTATTACTATGTTGTCGATCGCTATTATGCCCGACGGACGCTGGACAGCTAGACATGGAGCAACTCTATAAATGAAACTACTGGAACCGATTCAACTTGGCGCGCTCACGCTGCCGAACCGCGTGGTGATGGCCCCGCTCACGCGTAACCGCGCCTACGAGACCGTGCCCGGACCCCTGAACGCCACCTATTACGCGCAACGGGCTACGGCCGGCCTGATTATCACCGAGGCCACGCAGGCCGATCCGCTAGGGCAAGGCTACCCCGACACGCCGGGCGTCCACTCCGTTGAGCAGATCGCGGGATGGCGCGCGGTCACCGACGCGGTTCACGGGGCAGGCGGCCGCATTTTCCTGCAGATGTGGCACGTCGGGCGCATCTCCCATCCAACCGTCATCGGGATCCAGCCGGTCGCGCCCTCGGCGCTCCGTCCGGCGGGCGAGATATTCACCGGGAAGGGGACCGAGCCGTTTGAGACGCCACGGGCGTTGACGACGGAGGAGGTCGGCGGAATTATTGACCAGTTCCACCGGGGCGCCGAGAACGCGCGGCGCGCTGGATTCGATGGCGTCGAAGTCCACGGCGCCAACGGCTACCTCCTCGACCAGTTCCTCGAGAGCGGCACGAACCACCGCACCGACGCCTATGGGGGGGCTGTGGAGAACCGCATACGCCTGCTCCGCGAGGTCGTCGAGGCTGTGGTCGGTGTGTGGGGGGCTGATCGCGTCGGCGTGCGTCTCTCTCCCGGTGGGACGTTCAACGATATGAGCGACGCCAATCCCGTCGAGACCTTTACGGCGGCGGCGCGGGCGTTGAACCCGTTCGGCCTGGCCTACCTGCACGTCATCGAGTCCGCCTTGGGCGACGCCTCGGCGTGGCGCGAGGGACGCCCGATGGGCGCGACGGAACTTATGCGCGGGACGTTCGACGGGAAGATTATCAGCGCCGGGGGCTACACGCGAGAGACGGCTGAGGCGGCTCTACAGGCCGGCCTGGCAGACCTCATCGCTTTTGGGCGCCTGTTCATCGCCAACCCCAATCTGGTCGAGCGTTTTACCGCGGGCTTACCGCTCAACGAGCCCGACCAGACGACTTTCTACGGAGGCGACGCGCACGGCTACACCGACTATCCCACGGCAACGGCTGTTCCCGTCAACGCGTAACGCGGGGCGCGCATGACCTTGTAGGCGAGCGCGGCGACGCCGGCGACGAGCAGCAGGTCGCCAACGCTGTAGACGTTGCCCGGCCCGTGGGGAATCTTCAGCGGGATGCCATCGCCCGCGCGTGGGCCACGGCGATGGCAAGGAACAGGGGGATCAACATCAGCATAGTCGCGCCCCTTTCGTCCTCTCTATTGTCAATCCGCCCACGTTGTCACGAGTTGTCGTATCGACGCGGCAGCCGTATTAGGCGATAGCCGGATCGGGGAGCCCAAAAGGCGATAGCCTGTTCGTAGTATAGTGCTCATGTATGTAGGTGATGCCCATGAGAAATGAACAGTAGCCGTGATTGTCATCGACGCCAGTCCTTTACAAACCGCGCACAAGTACCGCGGCATCGGCGCGTATACGGGTGGTTTGCTTGATGCGCTGACGCGTCTGCGCCAACCAGAGGCGCTTGGCCTGCTCGCGGAGCCGGCGCGCCCGGATGACCTGCCGCTGCTGGCGGACTTGCTCGCGCGGCCCGGTGTCACTAAGGTCACGCTACCCCGACCAGAGTGGCGGCGTAGCCGGTTGCAGTGGGTGGTGGGGCTGGCGGCGGTGTATCCGACGATCCTGCGCACGCGTCCGCGCATCTACCATGCGACCGAGGGGAGTGGGTTGGTACGAGTCCCCGGTGTCACGACGGTCGCCACGCTCTACGATCTCATCCCGCTCCACGACGAGGCCGCGCATTTCCCCCTGAGCCGTGTCGACCAGCGCATCGGCTACGCGCGCTACCTGCGCCTGCTACAGCGCGTCGACCACCTGATCGCCATCTCCGAAGCGACCAAGCGGGACGCGGTGGAGCGGCTGCGCATCCCGCCTGAGCGCATCACGGTTACACCCCTCGCCGTCGACGCGCGCCGCTTCTACCCGCGGCCCGCTGCTGAGATCGGCCGCGTCCTGGCGCGCTATCGCCTGCGCCGGCCCTACTTTCTGCACATCGGATCTAGTGATCCTAACAAGAACACGGCGAATATCCTGCGCGCCTTCGCCGCCTTCTCCCACCATGGTCATTCCGAGCGTGTCCTCTATATAGCCGGTAAGTGGCCCGCGCAGGCCCTTGCCCGGTTGGAGCGGTCGCATCCCGATCTCCTGTCGAGCGGACGCCTGCACATGCTGGGTTACGTGCCCGATGACGAGTTGCCGGCTCTCTACAGCGGGGCCGACCTTTTCGTCTACCCGTCGCTGCTGGAAGGCTTCGGGTTGCCCGTGCTCGAAGCGATGCGCTGCGCCTGTCCCGTGCTCACCTCGACCGTCTCCTCGCTGCCCGAGGTCGCCGGCGACGCGGCGCTCCTCGTCGATCCCTACGACTCCGAGGCGATGGCTGAGGCGATGGCGCGGCTGGCCGGTGACGCGGCGCTGCGGGCTGACCTCGTCCAGCGCGGCCTCCAACGCGCCCAGGAATTCAGCTGGACCCGTACGGCCGAACTCACCTTGCGGGTGTACCAGTCGCTCCTGTAGCATGAGGGTCGAATGTCGATGATAGATGCGGCGAACGTACTGTCACTAAAACGTTATGGGTGAGCAGGTGGAGATAGACGCGCGGGCGAGGTTGGAGACACTCTACGCACGACGGTCGGCGTACGAGTCGTGATTGTCGTCGACGCGACGCCCTTGCAGACAGGCCATCGTCTGCGCGGTATCGGAACCTACACCGGCGGGCTCCTGGACGCGCTGACGCGCTTGCCGCGCCCCATGCCGCTCGGCGTGTTGCGGCAGGCGCCGCAACCGACCGACGCGCCAATGCTCGCCGATGTGCTGGCGCGGTCTGGTGTCGTGACCGTGCCTCTGCTCAAGCCGCCCTGGCGCAAGGACCGCCTGCAGTGGCTCGTCAGCCAGCCGGCCATCGCGCTCGCCCTGTATCGCGCGGGGGCGCGGCTCTATCATGCCACCGAGTCGAACGATCTGGTGCTCGTGCCCGGTGTGACGACCGTGGCCACGTTGCATGACCTGATCCCCCTGCACAACCCCGACGCGCTCTTCCCACCGCGCTGGCTTGACGGGCGCATCGGCTACGCGCGCTACCTACGCCTGCTGCAACGGGTCGACCACATCGTGGTCAACTCGGAGGCGACGAAGCGGGACGCGGTGGAGCGGTTGCGCATCCCGCCCGCGCGCATCACGGTTACACCCCTGGCCGTCGACGCGCGCCGCTTCTACCCGCGGGCCGCCGCTGAGATCGACCGCGTCCTGGCGCGCTATCGCCTGCGCCGGCCCTACTTTCTGCACGTTGGGTCATACGTCGGCCCCTCTGATCAGAATAAGAACACGGCGAACATCCTGCGCGCCTTCGACTTGTTCTCGCGCGACCCCAACGCCACGCATAGCCTCTACCTCGCGGGGAAGTGGTCCCCGTCGGCCATGCAAGAGATCTACGCGGCCTACCCGCGCCTGGCAGACAGCGGGCGCCTGCGTGCGCTGGACTATGTGCCTGACGACGACCTGCCCGCGCTCTACGGGGGGGCCGACCTTTTCGTCTACCCGTCGCTGCTGGAAGGCTTCGGGTTGCCCGTGCTCGAAGCGATGCGCTGCGCCTGTCCCGTGCTCACCTCGACCGTCTCCTCGCTGCCCGAGGTCGCCGGCGACGCGGCGCTCCTCGTCGATCCCTACGACTCCGAGGCGATGGCTGAGGCGATGGCGCGGCTAGCCGGTGACACGGAGCTGCGGGTTGACCTCGTCCGGCGCGGCCAGACGCGCGCGGCGCTGTTCTCGTGGGAGCGCACCGCCCGGCTCACGCTGGAGGTGTACCGCGCGCTGTCATAGTTCGGGCGAAGGGGGCGCCGCGCGGCCGCGCGGTGTGCGATATAGACGCCCACGAATGGCTTTAATCAGCAACCCGCCTCTGTAGGACAGAACTTGATGTAGATGGTACTTCCGCGACAGCACCAGACCCACCTTGCAGGATAAGGAGAGGCGCCCCAGCCATCCGCTGGATCGATACACTGGCGAGGCCCAGGCGATATCTTTGCACGCGCCCAGGAGGACACTGAGCACGGGATGCCTCGCCTGAAACGGGGGCAAGCCGACAACTTGCACGATGCGCTCAACGCTCGCGCTCGCCCCGGTACCGACGGACTTATACATAGCCGTCGTTTCCACCGTCTTGATCTTCCCCAAAAACGCAAGCGACGCGATGTAGAGCCAGTCGCCGGCCATGGTGTCGCGCATCGGCGGCACGGTAGCCAGCAGCGCTCGACGGCTTATGCCGTAAAATGGGACGTTGTCGAAGACGTCTCTATAGTAGGCCAGCACACGCTCAGCGCCGGTCTCTTGCAGCAGCGTCGTGATGACCCCTTCGGACAGAGGACGGCCACTTTGATACAGAAAGGGTCTTCCGCAGACCACGGCGAACTCCGGCTCCGCGAGCAGTACGCGCATGCACGTCGAAACGTAGGATGGATCAATCCAATCGTCGTCCCCAAGCACCATATAGTAGTCCCCGCGGGCGTGCTTAAAGGCCGCGATGTGGTTTCCCGCCATCCCACTATTGGTCGATTGGCGGATATAACGGATGCGGCTATCGCGCCGGCAGAGCTCTTCACACAGAGGTTGCGTCCCATCGGTGGAGGCATTATCGGAAATCACCACTTCAATGTTGGGATAATCCTGCGCAAGGGCCGACTCTATCGCGCGCTTGATCTGCTCCGCGCGATTGTAGGTGGGTAGGCCAATGCTGACCAGAGGTCCGCTATCCATCATGAGGGCTCCTTCGACGTCATCCACGTTTGCGTTGTACGTTCCGACGCGCTACACTTTTGCCATTCCATGCCGCTGAGCCGCCCATCCACGCGTTGTGCCGCGCACGCGCACGGCGTACACGAGAGTACAGGTGTCATTATAGCAATCGGCGTAAAACCCACGGCTTTAGTGGAGTGTCAAATGCCAAACCCGGCTTGCGGTATGTTAAACCCGGCTGGCGCTTCGCCGTCCTTTCCCCGTAGGCGCGCACTCCTTGCAGGAGTGCGCGCCGCGGGATGGTGCGACAAACGTGGCTGAGAGGCGCGCACAAGCCGTCGCGGCGACAGCGCGCGACGCTGATCCGCTCGCGCCACGCGACGACGCTGGCGGACGCACGCGCCCGCTCACCAATGCCGCGTATCTCGTCGCGGCTAACCTGGGCGGACGCGTCCTCACGTTACTGCTCGTGCTCTACACGACTCGGCGGCTCGACACCCTGTACGGCAACTACGTCGCGGTCATCAATTTCGTGGGCCTTTTCTCGGTCGTCACCGACCTGGGCCTGAGCACCATCGCCGTCCGCGATGTCGTGCAGGATCGCTCTCTGGCGGTGCGCTACATCTCGAACACGCTCCCGTTGCGGCTCCTATTGACGCTGCTCGACATCGTCCTGATCGTCGCGCTGGCCCAGAGATTGATACAACCGGATCTGCGCGACGCGCTCTACGTCTACGCCCTCTCGCTGATCCCGCTGACGGTGTCGGGGACGCTACAGCTGGCGTTCCAATTCGCCGAGCGCCAGGCTCCGGGGGCGATTCTCTCCATCGGCACGACGCTCCTGCGCGTCGTGCTGGGCTTTGCCGTGCTCTACACCGGCCACCATGTCCTCGCGCTCACGCTTGTGTATACGCTCGTGGCGATCGTCGGCGCGGTCGCGACGGCCTGGATCGTCTATACGCGGTTCCTGCCCCTCCGGATGGAGTTTGACCTGTCGTGGTGGCCCGTGTTGCTGCGGCGGGCGGCGCCGTTCGCGGTCCTGTTGCTGCTCAACTACGTCTACGCTAGCGTCGACATGCAGATCCTGTACAATCTGAGTGGGTGTCAAAACCTGCCGGCAGGGACCGCGTGCAAACCGGTGGCGCAGTACGGCGTGGCCTATCAGGGGCTCAACGTCGTGACCGCCATCTTCACGACCGCTATCGGCGCCGCCATCCTCCCGGCGATCAATCGCGTCGCCACGGAGTCGCACGCGGCCCTGGGCCGGATGGTGCGGTCAGCGTACACGCTGATGGTCGTCTGCGCGATTCCGATCGCCCTGTTCACCACCTTTTACGCTCCCGAGGCGGTGCATGTGCTCGCGGGCCGCCACAACGCCGCCAATTTCGCCGCGGCGGCCCCGGCCTTGGCGATCCTGATGTGGGACGTGCCGTGTTTCCTCGTCGTCAACATGCTCGGCACGGCGCTGCTGGCGGTGCATCGCCAGACCACGCTGATCGTGTCGTTCGCGGTGACGCTCGTCTTCAATGTCGCGTTCAATCTGTGGCTGATCCCGCACTACTCGTACATGGCCTCCAGCGTCCTGACGGTGGCTTCGGAGTTCGTGAACGGGGCGATCATCCTCTGGGCGCTACGGCGCGCCATTGGCCCACTGCGTCTCCAAGCGACGACCATGAAGGCCGCGGCCATGACGGCGGCGACAGCGGCCGTGCTGTGGGCGCTGCACCCGTTCGGTATCGTGGTGAGTTTGCCCATCGGGGTGGTCGTCGCGCTGCTAAGCGTGCGTGCGGCGCGTGTCTTCGGCGTGACTGAGCGCGAGGTGCTCGGCCGCCTACCGCTCGTCGGGCGCTACGTCGGGTTGCTCTAGGATATGGAGGATATGGCGTCCCCGCGCATCGCGCTCGATATGCGTCCGGTCGTGACGAACCGCGCGGGTGTCGGCGTCTATTGTCGTGGCCTGCTATGCGGACTCGCCGATGTGGCGGGCGATGAGCGCTTCCTGCTCTACGCCAAGACCCCGCCGCCGCCCGACCTGGACCTTGGCGCCTCTTTCCGGTGGTGGACCATGCCCGCGCCGCTGTGGCTGCCGCTGGCCGTCCCGCGCGCGCTCCACGCCGGCCGCGTCGATCTCTTCCACGGGACCAACCACATGGCGCCGCCGCTCAGCGCGACGCCGACCGTGGTCACGATCCATGATCTCGGCGTGCTCACGCGGCCCCACTACCACACCTGGCGCAACCGCCTGCTGACGCTGCCGCAGATGCTGCTCTCGCTGCACCGCGCGCGTCGCCTGATCGCCGATTCGCACTACACAGCGGGGGAACTCGCGCGCGTGCCGGGGATCGACCCCGCACGCATCCGTGTCGTCCCGCTCGCCCCGAATCCACATCTGACGCCCGCCACGCCGGAGTCCGTGCGCACGCTGAGAGGGCGGCTGGGACTGCCGGGCGCCTTCTTCCTGACTCTGAGCGCGCTTGGACCCAATAAGAATGTCGCGACGTTGTTACGCGCCCTCGGGGCGATGGCGGCGGCGGGGGACGAGCGCGCCCACCTTGTCATCGCCGGCGCGGAAAGCCCGCACGCCGCCGACGTGCGTCGGGAGGCGCAACGGCTCGGGCTCGAGGCGCGCGTGCGCTTCACGGGCTACATCGCGTCGGAGGACCTGCCCGCGCTCTTCGGCGCGGCCACGGCCTTCGTCTTCCCGTCGCTTTTCGAGGGCTTCGGGCTGCCGCCGCTCGAGGCGATGGCCTGCGGCGCCCCGGTCATCTGCTCCAACGCGGCCTCACTACCCGAGGTCGTCGGCGACGCGGCGCTGCTGATCGACCCGCTATCCGCCGATGACCTTGCCGCGGCGCTACGCCGACTGCTCGACGACGCGGATGTGCGCGCACGTTTGCGCGCGGCGGGGCTGGCCCGCGCGGGGCTGTTCTCCTGGCAGCGCACCGCCCGTGAGACGCTGGCGGTCTACCGTGAGGCGCTCAACGAGCGGGGACGGGGCGTGTAGGGCGATGAGAGGGACCGTCGCTTTCGACGTCACCACCGCGCTCACGCAGCGCGCCGGGGTGGGACGCTATACGCGTGAGCTTTTCGAGGCGCTGGCCGCGCTGCCGGATTGCCCCGACCTGCGCCCGTTCTACGTGGCGCCGGCGGCGACGTATCCCCTCGCCGCCGCGCCCTCGCCGCTCCACGTCAACAGGTCCATCCGCGGCTGGCGCCTGCGCATGTTGACGCGGCGCCTGCTGCACGCGCCCGCGCGCGGCCCGTGGGATGGCGCGGACCTCTATCATGCGCCCGACGTGGTCTATCCGCCCGTGCGCGTGCCCGTGGTGATGACGGCGCATGACCTCTCGTACCTTGTCTATCCGCGGTACCACACGCGGCTCAATGGCGGGTACCTACGCCTGATGACGCCGGCCGTCACGCGCGACGCCCGTCTCATCATCGCCGACTCGGACGCGACCAAGCGCGACCTCATCGAGCGAGCCGGGGCGCCCGCGCGCAAGGTGCGCGTGGTCTACCCAGGCGTCGGCGCGGTGTTCCGCCAGCCGCTGACCCCTGAGCGTATCGACGCGGCGCGTGCACGCTACGGACTGACCAGCCCGTTTATCTTGTCGGTCGGCACACTGGAGCCGCGCAAGAATCTGAGTGGGACGCTGGGCGCCTACCGGCTGCTGCGTGAACGCTTGGGCGACGCGCCGCCGCTGGCGCTGGTCGGGGACGCCGGGTGGCGTTTGGACGAAGCGGCGATTGTCGGCCCCGCTCATGGGCACTGGTTGCGCCGCCTGGGCTTTGTGCCCGATGCGGACCTGGCGGCGCTCTACGCCGCGTGCGACGCCTTCGTGTACCCGTCGTTCTACGAAGGCTTTGGGTTACCCGTCGCCGAGGCGCTAGCGCTCGGCGCGCCCGTCGTAACGTCCAACGTGTCGTCGCTACCGGAGGTGGCGGGGGACGCGGCGCTGCTGGTGGACCCACGGAGCGTCGAAGAGATCGCGGCGGCGCTCACGCGCATCCTGGAAGATAAAAGGCTGGCGGACCGTCTGCGGGCGGAGGGACCACGCCGGGCGGCGCGCTTCACCTTCGAGGCGTGCGCCCAGCACACCGTGGAGGTCTATCGCGAGGCGATGGACGGCTGACGCCGCAGGGAGCAAGGAGCTACGCTTCGAGCAGGTCGGCGTTGCCCTCTTCTTCGGCTTCCTCGGCCTCCGCGACGGGGCGCAGACGCGCGTCGGGGGCCATGCGGTCCGTATAGAGGATGCCGTCGAGATGGTCGAGTTCATGCTGGAAGCAGCGCGCCAGCAGGTCTTCGGCCTCGATCGTCACGGACTTGCCACGGCGGTCCTGGCCGCTCACCGTTACGCGGACGCGGCGTTCGACGGCGCCGCAGTAGCCGGGCAGGCTCAAGCACCCTTCGTCGCTGACGTCGGTCTCGGCGGACGCGCGCACGACACGCGGGTTGATCAGCACGTACACCTCGTCGTCGAGCTCGGCGACAAATAGGCGCTGTGAGACCCCGATTTGTGGGGCGGCCAGACCCATGCCGTCAGCCGCGCGCATCGTGTCGATCATGTCGTCGATGAGGCGACGCGTCGCGCGGTCGATGCGTTCGACCGGCTGCCCCTTGCGGCGCAGCACTGGGTCGGCAAACGTGTAGATGCGGCGAACGGCCATAGAAATGATAGGTCCATTTTCTAGCAATTGACGAACGACGATTAGAAACGGGCGTCTTGCGCGACGCAACGCTTCTATGCCTCTATACTACTATATCAGACCCTGTTCCGGCGGTTTCGGCGCCACTCTTGCCTTAGTAGCCCGACAGGAGCCGTGACGACACCCTACGGCTATGCCGCTTTGACGCCCCACGGCACGGCCTGCTACTATTAGGACCGGGTACCGTGTCGATTCAGACAGGCGCGCGATGATAAAAACGGTGTCGGGGGGAGCAGTGATGACGGTGGGTGGATCATGAGCATGCCGCGCTGGTTGCATATCGGGATGAGTATCAAGCGCTGGTTGGTCCTCCTCATTGTCGGCGTCACCATCATCAGTCTGAGCGGTGGCTACTTCGCTAAGGTGCTCTACGACGCCCCCTTCAGGTTTCCCGGCTGGGTCTACTATCTTACTTTGCAATTCTGGCCTCGTGGCTGGCGCGGCACGATCTTCTTGCTCGGCGGGGGCGCGCTGACCGGTATCGCGCTGCTGCGCCTGAACCGCACTGTCATCAATGCACTGCTCCCCCAAGGGAACGCCCGCGTCGTGGACCTGCTCTACCAGAAGCGGAAGCTCAAGCATGGCCCGCGCATCGTCGCCATCGGCGGTGGGACAGGTCTCTCCATCCTGCTCTCCGGCCTCAAGCGCTACACAGGTAACCTGACGGCGATCGTGACCGTGGCCGACGATGGCGGCAGCTCAGGCCGCCTGCGCCGTGAATTCGGCATCCTGCCGCCGGGCGACTTCCGCCAGTGCATCGTCGCGCTGGCCGATGTCGAACCGCTCATGGGTAAGCTGCTCGAGTACCGCTTCAAGGAGGGCTCCGGCCTCGAAGGCCACAACCTCGGCAACTTGCTGCTCGCGGCCATGGCCGATATTACTGGTGACTTCGACCAGGCCCTGGTCGAGATGGGCCATATCCTGGCTGTGCAGGGGCAGATCCTGCCCTCGACGCTCGATGACGTGGCGCTCGTGGCCGAACTGCGCGACAAGTCACGCGTGCATGGCGAGTCCAATATGCACCAGGACCACGCGTCGGGCGCCGTCGATCTTGACGGCCGCGCGCCGATCGAGCGCGTCTTCCTCAAGCCGGCCAACGCGGTGGGCTACCCTGAGGCGGTACAGGCGATCCTCGACGCCGACATCGTGGTGGTCGGGCCGGGCAGCCTCTACACCAGCGTGTTGCCCAACCTGCTGGTCAAGGACATCGCACGGGCGCTGGACGCGTCGGCAGCATATAAGGTGTTCGTGTGCAACGTGGCGACCGAGCCGGGTGAGACCGACGCGTACCAGGCGGAGGATTTCCTGGCCGCGGTGGAGCGGCACATCGGCGCGCAGGTTTTCGACGCCATCATCACCAACACGCGGCTGGACGCGGCGCAACCGCCATACTGGCACAGCGATGTCGTGGCCGCCGAGTGGCGTGACGCGCATGGCGCGACCCTCATCACGTCCGACGTAGTGGACCAGACCAACGCGATCCGCCACGATCCGACCAAGCTCGCGCGCTCCGTCATCCGCTCCTGGGCGCATTACACGCGCGGTGAGCGACACGCCGCGAACGACGAGGCGAAAGTCGAAAGTCGGAAGTCGAAAGTATCCTAACGAGTCGTCAGTCGTCAGAGAGTTGCGCATATATCATGCTTGGTCAGACCGCGCCGGGTATCATAATTCACTGACGACTGACGACTGACGACTGACGACTACGTCAGTTCCAGCGCTCCGGCGGCGAGCGAGACGGCTCCGACGAGGCCGGCGTTGTCTCCGAAGCTCGCCGGCGTGACGCGTACGTCCAGCGCCGCCAGGCGCATCGCGCGCGCCGCGACCGCCGCGCGAACCGGCTCGAAGAGCAGCGGACCCGCCTGCGCCACGCCGCCGCCGATGACGACGACCTCCGGGTTGAAGATATTGACGATGTTGACGACACCGGCGCCGAGGGCTGTCGCGGCGCGCGCGACGATGCCGGCGGCGACAGCATCACCCTGACGCGCCGCGACGACCACGTCGATGGCCGTTACCGCCCCTGGCAGCGCGCGCAGCGTCGTGTCGCTTCCCGCGTCCAGGGCTTCGCGGGCCATGCGCGCGATTGCCGTCCCCGAGCACAGCGATTCCAGATCACCGCGGTTGCCACAGCGACAGGCGGGGCCGTCGAGGTCGACCGTCATGTGCCCGAGTTCGCCAGCGGCGCCTCGTCGCCCCACCAGCAGCCGCCCTCCGGCGATGATGCCGCCGCCAACCCCCGTGCTGACCGTCAGGTAGACGACATCGTTTGCACCTACGGCCGCGCCGTGCCGCCACTCCGCCACGGCGGCGAGGTTGGCGTCGTTGCCGACCCTGACCAACTTACCCGTGCGCTCGGCCAGCAATGCGCGCAAAGGGACTGTGCGCCAGCCGGGTAGGTTTGGCGGGTCGTAGACAGAGCCGTCGTGGCGGTCGACGGGACCGGGCGCGGCGACCCCCCAGCCCTCGATCGCGTCGGGTGAGACGCCGGCGCGCTGGCAGGCTTGACGCGCCGTCTCGATGATTCCAGCGATGACGCCTTCCATGCCGCCCTCGCCAGCTGTGGGCGCCTTGTAGGTCGCCAAGAGGGAGCCGTCGCGTAGGCCGACGGCCGCGCGGGTCGAGGTGCCGCCGAGATCGACGCCTACGTAGACGTGGGATGTGTCCATATGTTGGAAGTATAATAGATAGATACGGTAACGGTAGCGGTTAGCCCCGAAAGGATGACTATGAGCGAGACGACGACGGCGCCCCCCGACTGCCTCTTTTGCAAGGTCGCGGCGGGGCGCATCCCGGCGGAGATCGTGTACCAGGACGACGAGACGGTCGCCTTCCGCGATATCAACCCACAAGCGCCCACCCATGTGCTGGTGATCTCGCGCCGGCACGTCCCCAACGCCACCGAGGCCGCTGATGCTAACGTGTGGGATGCGGTGATGGGCGCGGCGGCGCGCGTGGCCCGCCAGGAGGGCGTGCACGACCGCGGCTACCGCCTGGTCGTCAACTGCGGGCCCGAGGCGGGGCAAACCGTCGATCATCTGCACGTCCACGTCCTGGGCGGACGGCCCTTGACATGGCCTCCCGGCTAGGGGCGCCCGGCGCGCGCCTCCATTCGCGCCGTGGCCGCGCCGACGAGTCGCTGTCGCCGGAACATGACGCAGTCGCGGAGGATAGCGCGGGACGTGTGAATGGTTCGCGCGCCGACGCGGCTGGCGAGAAGGTGTGGGCGCGTCAGGAGTCAAGCGGGCTTACGCCGGGAACGCTCTACGTCGTGGGCACCCCCATCGGCAACCTTGAGGACATCACTCTGCGCGCCCTGCGGGTCCTGCGTGAGGCCGATGTCGTGGCGGCCGAGGACACGCGGCACACCCGCGCGCTGCTGACCCACTATGGCATCAATCGGCCGCTGGTGAGCTACCGTGAGCAGAACAGGGCGAGTAGCGCGCCTCTGTTGTTGGCACGGCTGGACACGGGCTCCGTCGCGCTCGTGTCGGATGCCGGGATGCCCGCGATCGCCGACCCAGGGGCGGCGCTCATCGCGGACGTCATCGCGCGTGGGGGGCGCGTCGAGGTCGTGCCGGGGCCCAACGCCGCCCTCGCCGCCCTCGTGTGCAGTGGGCTGCCGCCGGCGCCCTTCCTGTTCGCTGGCTTCCTGTCCCGTCAGCGCGGCGGCCGCCGGCGGCAACTACAGGCCCTCGCGACACGTCCCGAGACCCTCGTCTTCTACGAGGCTCCGCACCGCGTCGTCGAGACCCTGACGGACCTCCTGGCGGTCTTGGGCGACCGTCCCGCGGCGGCGTGCCGTGAGCTGACCAAACTGCACGAGGAGGTGCGCCGCGCCCCTCTTAGCGTGTTGCTGGAGCGCTTCACGGCCACGGCGCCGCGCGGCGAGTTCGTGCTCGTGGTGGAAGGCGGCGGGCGGGGTGTCAATCCCGCCGGGAGTGAGGGAACGCTCTCCGACGACGATGTCGATCGGCTGCTCATGGAGGCGATGGCGCGCGGCGAGCGTATGCGCGTTGTCGTGGCCGACCTCGCGGCGCGGAGCGGCCGCTCACGGCGCGATGTGTACGCGCGCTGGCAAGCGCTGCGTCATGATGAGGAGGCCCTCACCCCCGACCCCTCTCCCTGACGCGAAGGGCGCCCCTCCCATGCTGGTGGAACTCGGCCTGACCTTTTAAGGTCAGGCCGCAGAGCAGCCCGCAGGCCGAGAACATGCCTGTGGTATCATTAATAGGTTCCTTATTTGTGTCACAGGCTCTATGGTGTGGCGCATAACATGATAATGATGGGTGGAGGAGAGAGCGACACCGTGCATTCCTCTGGGGCAGATGAGACGCCCAACACCACGCCATTCCTGGTCGACACGCATGCGCATTTGCAGTGGCCGTCGCTACTTGCCGACGTCGATGCGGTGCTGTCGCGCGCCCATGACGCGGGGGTGCGGCGTATCCTGACTCTGGGGACCGATCCGGCGTCTTGCCGTGCTGCGGTCGATCTGGCCGCGCGCCATGCCGGCGTCTATGCGGCTGTCGGTGTCCACCCGAGCGATGTGGCCGACGACGCGGGCGCGGCGCTCGATAGTCTGGCCCCGCTCCTTGACCAACCGCGTGTCGTCGCCATCGGCGAAACAGGGTTGGACTACTACCACGACGATAATCCGCCGCGCGCGCTGCAACGCGCGTCGTTCGAGCGTCACCTGGACCTCGCCGCGCGGACCGGCAAGCCAATCTGCATCCACAGCCGTGAATCCAACGACGATGTGCTGCGGCTGCTGGATGCGCGCGCGGGACGTGTCACCGCTATCCTGCATTGTTATACGGGCGGCCTGGAGACCGCGCGGCGAGCGCTCGGTATGGGCTGTTACCTGTCCTTCGCGGGCAACGCGACCTACCCCAAACTGCGCGATCTCCTCGCCGTCGCCGCGGCAATCCCGGCCGACCGCCTGCTGCTTGAAACAGACGCGCCGTTTCTGGCGCCCCAGCCGCGCCGTGGCCGGCGCAACGAGCCCGCCAACGTCGTGTACACGTATGACGCTATCGCGGCGGCGCGCGGCGTCACGCGCGCCGAACTGGGCGCGCTGGTTGGCGCCAACGCCGCGCGCCTCTTCCATTGGGGTGACGCCCATGGTGAGGACGCCGCATGACAACGATGACCGCTTTCGACCTCATATCCGCCGACCTGCAACGCGTGCGTGACTACTTGCAGCAGGTTGGCGAAGGTGACAACCCCATCCTAGTGGAAACGATTCGCCACTTGTTCGGGACGCGCGGCAAATATATCCGGCCGGCGCTCTGTCTGCTCGTGAGCCGCCTCTTTCGGCCCGTGGCCGACCAGCAACTAGTCGAGTTCGCCGCCGCGATGGAGGTCGTCCACACGGCCTCGCTGGTGCATGACGATACGCTAGACGACGCGTCGACACGGCGCGGCAACGCGACGGTCAACGCGGGGTGGAACGGCCACATCGCCATCCTCGTGGGCGACTACTTGTTCGCGCAGTCGGCCATCGTGACCGCCGAGCTCGGGGAGTTGCGCGTGATGTCGATGCTGGCCGATATGATCAAGAGCATGGTGCGCGGCGAACTCTTGCAGATGGAGACCGTGTTCGACTGGGACCAGGACGAGGCCGGCTACGACCGCAAGATTGGTAACAAGACGGCCGCTCTATTCGCGCTATGTACCGAAGGGGCTGGGGTGCTCTCCAGGGCGTCGAATGAGCAGTTGGCGGCCCTGCGCGACTACGGTTACAAGCTTGGACTCGCTTTTCAGATCGTTGATGATATATTAGACATAACGGAAAACGAGGACGTGCTCGGCAAACCGGCGGGGAGCGACCTGGCGCAGGGCAAAGTGACGCTCCCTGTTATCTATTACCTGCGTACAGCCACGCCGGAGCAGCGCGCGCTCGTGCAGGACAGCGCGTGCGTGGACGAAGCGGTCGTGGCGATCCGTGCGTCCGCGGCCATCGCACAGGCGCGCGCGCGCGCGGACACGCTCGTTGGAGAGGCTATTGACGCGCTGCGGGTCGTGCCTGCTGGGGAGGCGCGCGCCGCCCTTGGCGATGTGGCGCGCTCGGTGACGCGCCGGACACATTAATAAGTTGCCAGTGACCAGTTGCCAGTTGCCAGAAACAAGTACTTCTGGGCCTCCTCCGGCTACCAGCAACTGGTCACTGGCAACTAGCAACTGGCAACTAGTGATGCGACAGTCAGGACAGGGAATGAGGCGCAAGGTACGGCATACCTTCTCGGCGGGCGGCATCGTGTCGCGGACAACCATGTTCGGCCACGACATCGTACTCGTGCGGCGGCTTACGCAAGGGCTGTGGGCGCTGCCCAAAGGAACGCCGATCGGTGATGAGTCGCCATCGCAGACGGCCCTGCGTGAGGTGCGCGAGGAGACGGGGCTCGCCGTCGAGATCGACCGCTTCGCCGGTTCCATCCACTACGAGTTCACGCGCGACGCCATCCTCTTCCGCAAGACCGTCAATTTCTACCTGATGCATGCCATCGGCGGCGATTTCGCGCACCACGACCACGAGTATGACCTGGCTGAGTGGGTATCAGTCGAGCGCGCTCTGGAGAAGATGACCTACGGCAGCGAGGTCTCGTTGCTGCGCCATATCCTCATCCTTCCTCCCGACACAAAAGCCGTGCTCACCGATCATGTCGCCGGCGATACCGAGCGCGCTGGGTAGGGCGTCTCACGTCCAGCGGGCGTTCCAAGGAATCATCACGTATATTGTGGCGCCACCATTGGTGCACAGAACTTGGCGCCCTTGTCTTCCAATCCGGCGTGGTTATTGAAAAGATAGCCCCTTATCGTTGACTATGTGCGCACAATCGGTGTACGATAAGGGTGTATCGCACAACATTGATTGAAGGGAATCGTCATGTCGACGGACACTACCACCACATACGCGCATGCACGAACAATGCCCTCGCCAAAGCGGAACTGGCCGGGGAAACAAGATAGATTTACAGCGCGGCTCAGTACGGTCCAGAAGGACATGCTGCAGCAGGCCGCCGACATAGAGGGGCGCACGCTGACCGACTTTGTGCTGACCCATGCTCAGGAGGCGGCTCAGAGGACGATCAGGGAGCAGGCCGTCCTGCGGTTGAGCAAACGGGACTCGATCGCGTTCATGGAAGCGCTCTTGTCGCCCTGGGAACCCGACGAAGAGTTGCGTGCTAACATTCGGGAGATGCGCGACCTCTTTGGCGACGACTAGGATAGTCAACGATGGGAAATGATCCTGAGTCGGACAGGACGCACGTAAAAGTGGAGCAACTCGCGGCGTATCACAACCGAGCGGCTTTCTCGTGTGGAACCCCCGAGCTTGACGACTACATCCGGCGCTATGCCAGGCAGAACGCTAGGCGCGATCTGTCTCAATGTTTCGTGTTGGTATCCCGGGCGGGGGACCCCGACGTAATGGGTTATTACACGTTGAGTGGTTACACCGTTGAGACGACGGCGTTGCCCCCACCTCTCGCCCAGCGACTGCCTCCTAACCTGCTGCTGCCGGCAACTCTACTTGGGAGGATGGCCGTCGATATGCGCTATCAGGGACAGGGCTACGGGGAAAAGCTAGTCTTGCACGCGCTTCGTGCGGCATTACGAGCAGCGCATCGCGTGGCGTCCATCGGCGTCGCGGTCGATGCGCTGAACGATGAGGTGGTCACTTTCTATACCAAGCCGAAGCTTGGGTTCGTTGTGCTCCTTGATCGACCGCGGCATCTGCTTATTCCCATGAGTAGGGTACGCGCCATGTTCCCCACAGAGGCCACCGGGCTTGAGGCCGTGTCCGATCTAATCGAGGACGCGTCCAAAATGACCGAGGGCTCGTGAATTATCATTAGCGCCGAAGCCCTAGTATGGGCCTGGAACCGCCGACTGTCAGTCGGTTGGCCCGCGCGGACGCGTATGGTGGCGCTGACACGCGCTGTAGACGCGGCCGGGGCCGGCCAACTGCCAGCCGACCCCAGGACGTTTCACAGACCCTGGTCACCGGCTACGCGCAGTGGACGCTATAGCCGGTGACGGCGCCGTTCGTGTAGACCGGCGTGTAGGTATAGGAACCGCCACCACAGACATTGGCGTGACTGCCCGGATTGTAGGGGACGGTGATGGACGAGCCTGGTGCCCCTGTTCCCGTCGTGCCGGGTTGGGTCGTCGTGCCCGGCGCGGCGCCAGGGGCGGGCGTACCGCCGGTGACTCCGTTCGCGTTCTGCCCGATGTTCATGATCGCCGCGGGCGAGAGCGACACGTCCCCCTGGAACGAGTTGTCGTAAGCGCCGCCGTCGACACTGAACGATTGGCCGAGCACGCGGTACTCCGCCAGCGAATCTTCGGTGCCAGGGTCGTAGGTGTGCGGGACCGCGCCGATCGGGAACACGTCGACGATGGGCCAGCGCGTATATTGGTCGGCCAGGTACGGTAGATACGGCGTCGCCGTCGACGCTCCCGACGATACTCTGGCTAGCACGATGCCCGGCGGGATCGTGAAGTTCTCAATCGGCAGGTTGAGGTCTTTCAAGGTCCATTCCATCGCGATGTGCCAGATGGGACCGGCGCCGGTCACACCCTCGATCTGGTTCATCGGCGTATTATCGGGGTTGCCGACCCAGGTGGCCGTGAGCAGGTTGGGCGTAAAGCCGATGGTCAGGTTGTCCCGGAAGTCCTGCGTGGTCCCCGTCTTGACGGCGGCGGGGACGTTAGTGGGGAACTCCGTGTCAGGTCCGAGTTGCAGCGCCGAACCCTGGTTGAAGGCGGCGACGCGCGAGAAGTTGTCCTTCATGACGCTCTCCATCATGTAGGCGTATTGCGGGGCCAGCACCCGCGCGCCGGGCGGTGTCTTGTACGTGTACAAGGTATTGCCGTTGGCGTCGCTGATGCCGAGCACCGAGTCCATGGGGCGGTAGACGCCGCCGTTGGCGACGGTGTTGTAGCCCTGCGCCATCTGCCACAGTGGGACGTTCTCAGAGCCCAGCGTGAGCGAGAGCGGCGGCCGCCCCTTGTACGTGCTGAGGTAGGGCACGCCCATGTCCTCCGCCGTCTTGACGACGTTAGCCGGGCCGACTGCATTGATTGTCTTGACCGCGGGGATGTTGAACGAGTTGGACAGGGCCATGCGCACCGTCACCGCGCCGTGGAACGATAGGTCGTAGTTCTTCGGCGAGTATTGATTGTTGGGGTTGGCCGTGGTCGGGTCGGGCCACGATGTCGGCTGATCGAGGATCATCGAGGCCGGGGACCAGCCCTGTTTGAAGGCGGTGAGGTAGGTGAAGACCTTGAACGAGGAGCCGGGCTGGCGCGGGATCGCGGCCATGTTGTAGTAGGAGCCGTGTGTACTGTAGTCGACGCCGCCGACCATGTTGATGCACTCGGAGGTCTTAGGGTCGATCTGCACCACCGCGGCGTCCTGGACGTTGTTGCCGCTTAGGTTGGCGAGTTGTTGTTGCATGACCTGTTGCGTGTGTTGGTACAGTTTGAGGTCAAGCGTTGTCGTGATGGTCAGGCCGGCGCTGAGGCCGCCGGCCTGGGCCACGATGGCGGCCAGCGTGGGATCGGTATGGGTGTCCTTATCGTTGGAGCCGCCGTACGTCAACAGCTTCTCGATCCAGTCCGTCCAGTAGGGGGCTACGCTGGTCGCCGCCGGGAGGCTCCATGGCGGCGCGTCAAATTTGAAGGTCTTGGCCTCGGCGTAGGCGGCGTCCGCTTGCGTTTGTGTGATGTAGTTGTACTTCACGAGGTTGGGGAGGACGTGGGTGCGTAGACGCCACAGGGCATTCGTTGGGCCGTTGGTGATGGGGTCGTAGAGGCTTGGGGCCTGGACGAGGCCGGCTAGGAGGGCGCACTGCGCCAGGTCGAGGCGCCAGATGTCTTTGCCGAAGTACACGCGGGCGGCGGCCTCCACGCCCGTGGCTGGGTATCCGAAATCGACCGTGTTGAGGTAGAGGCTCAGGATCTTGTCTTTGGTCCAGCCCGTGCCCGGCTGGACCATGGCGCGCGCGATGACGATCTCCTGCAGCTTACGCCGCACGTCCTGTTTATCATTCAGCACGAGCCGCTTGACGAGTTGTTGCGTGATCGTACTGCCGCCGGAGGTGAAGTGGCCGTGCAGAGCGCCCTGAAGCGCGCGGGCGATGCCGTTGGGGTCGACGCCCTGGTTGGTGTAGAAGGTGTTGTCTTCGCTGGCGACGATGCTGTCTTTCATGTAGCGCGGCATCTTGCTCAACGGCTCATATTTGTACAGGCCGCGGCTGGAATCGTTGATTTCCAGCAGGAGTTGGCCGTGGCGGTCGAGGATGCGCGTGGGCTGGATATCTTGTGGCCGCGTCGTGTGCGAGAGCTTCTTGAGGCCCTCAGCTGACACGGTGTTATAGTAGCTTGCCACACCGGCTCCGCTCACGGTTACGGCGGCTCCGACGAACACGAGTTGTAGCAGGAGACCGAGTGCGGCGATAACCAGCACAATCGGCCAGAACTTACTCTTACGCGGCGGCCGCCGTCGCGTGATACGGTTGATACGTTGAGTCCGTTTCATGACACCTCGCATGGTATTGACATAGTACATAGTATGATTGCTCACGTCAGCGCCATGAGCAGCTATCGCCCCATTGTACCACGGGTGTCTTTTTGCCCCTCGACCCTATCCCTCTGAGTCAGTGTTCGTGAATTTAGAGTTCGATCCAGCGCCGCTCGACGTGGGAGCGTAGCGCGGCGTCGACGATTTCCTGGCAGCGCAGGCCGTCCTCGAAGCTCGGCGCCATTGCCCGATGGTCCAGGGCGGCGTCGATCCAGGCGTGTATGTTCCCGCCCCACGTCCAGACGGCGGGATCGGATGCGAACACCTCGTAAAAGCTGTCGCCGCGCCACCGCGTCGTCTCCTCGGCGCGTAGCACGCGGTTGACCCCTTGGTCGATCTCCAGCACGAGCGACGCCTGCTCACCGTAGAGCTCGACGCGCCGCGCATCACAGCGGCCGCGCGCTACCCGCGACACGCGCACTATGCCAAAGGCGCCGTCCCTATAGCGCAGGTGTAGGTACGCCAGGTCGTCGGCGTCGACGCGCCCCAGCGTTCCATCCGCGTACGGCCGCTCTGGGACGGCGATGCCCAGGCACGCGCTAACCGCGTCGACCTCGCCCACGAAGAGGCGCCCCAGGTCGAGTACATGTGAGGCGATGTCGCCGAGCGCGCCGCTCCCGCTCTCGGCCGCGCTGTTGCGCCACGTATAGGGGGCGTCCGCGTCGGCCAGCCAATCCTGCAGGTAGGTCAAGTGTGCTTCATAGACGCGGCCGAGAGCGCCCGCGTCGAGTTGCTCCCGGACGTAGCGCACGGCGGGGTTCGGGCGGTTGCTGAAGTTCACCGCGTGGGTCACGCCGGCCGCGTGGGCGCGCGCGAGTAGATCGCGCGCCTCGCCGGTGTCGAGCGTCAGCGGCTTCTCGCATAGCACATGCAGGCCGCGCGCGATCGCCGCGCGAACCATAGGCGCGTGCAGGCGGTTCGGCGTGGCAATGCACACGCCGTCGAGGTCTTCGGCCGCGAGCATCGCGCTGTAGTCCGCGTAGATAGCGGGGGCGCCGTATTCTCCCGCCACCTCACGCGCGAGGGGTTCGTTCGGGTCGCAGATTGCCACGAGGTCCGCGCGTGGGTGGGCGGCTACCGCCCGCGCGTGTCCCCGTCCGATGTGCAGCCCCGCCACGGCCACCCGCAGCCGTCTCTCGTCCAAGCTTGTCGTCATCTCATCCACCCCATCCACGTTCTACCAATCTTCCACGAAGAGTCCCTGAACTCGTGAGAACTCACGGATGTTGTGCGTCACCACGGTGGCGTTGACCGCGAGAGCGATAGCGGCGATGAGGAGGTCGTTCGGCCCGATGAGTTGCCCTCGCCGTGCTAGGTCGGCGCGAATGCTCCCGTAGGCGACAGCCGCCGCCTTGTCAAACAACAGCAGCGGGAAAGGAGCGAGGAAGACATCGACCTGTCCGCGATTCGTCGTTGGATCTGCTGATCGCTCCGCCCCATAGTACAACTCTGCTGCGACGACTGAGGTTATCGCGATGTCGCGAAAATGAGAAAGCACCCGTTGCCGGAGCTGGGGGTGCTTTCCTCTGAGGAAGGTGATACATGTGCTCGTGTCGAGCGTGTGCGTCACGCGAACGCCTCCCTTTCTTCGAATGGCAATTCTTCCGGGCACTCGAAAGTTTCGTCCGTCACCGATCCAAATGTCCGCGTCGCCCACGCGCTAGGGTCGGCAATCTCCGTCCCGTCGTCGACAATGACCACCGCCAGATGCCGTCCCGGCGCGACCGAAACGGGAAGGGCGATGCTGGCGGAGATTCCATCGCTGTCTACGGTCATCGTCGTTTCAATACGTGTCACGTCCGTTACCCCTCTACTTTAGCATGTGCCATTGCTCGCAGTATCGCACAATAATTCGGTTTGCGCCCCTTTAATCTACTGTCTTACCGTCTATCGCGCCGTCGTTTCATGGACGAACTCTACCAGTCGCGCCAGCAGGGCGGGGTCGGTCTCGGGCTGGATGGCGTGGCCGAGGTTGAAGATGTGGCCGGGGCGTCCGTTCGCGCGGCGCAGCACGTCGCGCGCGCCCTCTTCCGTGGCCGGCCAGCCAGCCAGCAGGCGCGTGGCGTCAAGGTTGCCCTGGATGCCGCGGTCGGGGCCGATGCGCGTCCAGGCCTCGTCGAGCAGCACACGCGCGTCGACTGACAGGAGATCGCCGCCGGTCGCCGTCATATCCTCTAGGAGGGCGGCCGCGCCGGTCCCGAAGTGGATCGACGGCACGCCCGTTTCCGCGATGGCGTCGAAGATCGCGCGCGTGTATGGCTGCACATAGCGGCGGTAGTCGGCCGGGTTGAGCGCGCCGGCCCACGAGTCGAACAGTTGCACGACGTCGACGCCAGCCGCGATCTGCGCGCGTAGGTAGCGCACGACGACGGTCGAGAGCTTGTTCAACAAGAGATCCCACGTCTCCGGTTCGCGGTACATCAGGCTCTTGGCGCGGCCGAACTCACGCGAGGGACCGCCTTCGATCATGTAGCAGGCCAGGGTGAAGGGCGCCCCTGAGAAGCCGACGATACCCGCGCGGTCGCCTAGGCCGGCGCGGATCATACGGATGGAGTCGAGCACGAAGGGCACGTCCTCGTCGGTCTCGATCAGCCGCAGCACCTCGACATCGGCGCGTGTACGCACGGGGTTCGCGATGGCTGGCCCCGTGTTCAGCAACGCGATGTCGAGGCCCATGCGCTCCAGCGGCAGCATGATGTCGGCGTAGAGCACGGCGGCGTCGACGCCGAGGTCGCGTACCGGCATCAACGCCAGTTCAGTCGCGAGTTCAGGCGTCTTGGCGAGCTCGAGCACCGAGTAGCGCTCGCGCATCTGGCGGTGGCCCGGTAGGGCGCTACCGGCCTGGCGCATGAACCACACTGGCGTCGCGTCGGCCGGAAGGCGGCGGCAGGTATTCACGAAGCGCGCGCGGGCGCTGCCGGCTGCGGGTACGGGTAGGGATGACACTGTATCGCTGGACATAGAACCTCCGAACTGTGATGAACCATTACTATTGTCACACGGACGAGCGTTTCAGCGCTCGTCGCAGGGTTCATGGATGGGGGTTCGTGAACGTTCTATGTAGGCGCTACGCGACGCGCCGCCACAGTGTCTGACCGCTGCCCTTGACGGGTTCGAGTCGGACGGCATACTTGACGCCTGTCGGCCAGTACACGAGGTTGACGTCCCATAGCGCGGGGCTGGGGATGAATTGCACGCGCCAGTTGGGATTGGTACGCAGGCTCTTGACGTTGGCGAACAGCGTTTTGCCGTCGACGTCACCGTTGAACCAGGTGAGCACGTCGGCGAGATCGGAATGCATTGAGACGGCCATAGGTTACCCTTGCCCTTTACTTGTCGAGCGATTGGTGATTCGGATAGCAGATGTTTGTAGCGATTAGGCGTAAAACCTGCCATGGTTGTGACGCTACGCCTGTCGGAGCATGCCCTGCTGGCGCTTCGCACTGACGGCTGATTGCCCTCATACTTCTATATCGGCCGCGATCACCAGAACACGAGCGCTACACCTCCCCTTGATATTCTTGAACATCCGTGCTATCTTAGTGTCGCGGTGGCGCGGACGCGCGACGCATGATGCGCTGCTGGGGTAGTATGGGCGGAGGGAGCTATATGGTATCCAGCGACGAAGGCCACGGCGCGCCTAAGTCCGTCACGTCCATGATCGCGGAGACGTACGACATTGGCCGCTTGATTGACTGTCAGGTCTTGTCGGATCGCGCCAACGCGACGTACCTTGTGACGGTCGATGGTACCCGCTACGTGCTCAAGGTGTATGCGCCGGGTGAGAGATCACCCGATGACCTGGGCCTCGCGGGGGACCTCGAGTGGGGAGTGTGCCATGGCGACTTCCAGGGCGCGAACTGTCACGCGACGGCCGACGAGACCGTGACATTCTTCGACTTCGATTGTTGTGGCGCCGGTTGGCGAGCCTACGATCTCGCGACTTTCCGCTGGGCGGTGACGATGAACGGCGCCGACAATGCGTTGTGGACGGCGTTCATCGCGGGCTACAGGGAGCGCCGCTTAGTGCGCGATGCGGATTGGGACGTTATCCCAACTTTCGTGCCGATACGCCACCTCTGGTGGATGGGGACACACATCGCGCATAGGTCCAAGTGGGGCGCTAAATGGCAGGGCGACCGCTATGTCGATCAAGGGCTTGCTTTCTTGCGAACGTGGAGCGCCGAACACTGGGAGGCGATACTGTAGAATAAGTGGCGCAGGCTCAAGATGAGACGTGGAGTTGGTTGTATGCTATGAAAAGGACGTGCGCATGCCCCGTAAAATACGGCAATTGAAAACTGATTTAAAGCAAGGAGGAGCGGTTCAGATTTCGCAAAAGGGCAGCCACGTCAAATGGAAACACCCGCTTGTGCCCGATATGGAAGTAGTGCTTGCCGGTCATGACGGCGATGATGCGAAGCCTTATACAGGAACAACGGGTGCGTGCATTGCTCCAAAAGGCTGTAGAGGCCAAAGGGGAGGAACTTTCATGAATGAGCCGCGCTATTCAATGGTGAACGAGTGGTCCGATGGAGGACCAGGCGTATCTGGTGACGTTGCCGGAATGGGCGGAGCGTATTCTTATGCCAGTGACCCATGGCGCCACGTACGACCAGGCGGGTAAGAATGGGCAGGAAGCGCTCCAACTCTTGATCGACAGCGCGCGTGAGGAAGGTGAGCCGCTGCCAACTCCGTATACTTTTGCTCGCTCACACGACGCCGTCGATCTTCCAGAACCGGCTACGACATAGCGCCAGAAGGAGATGACCCCATAGGGACATCTACGACGCGGCGCGAGCAGGGGTCATGGACGAGCAGGTCGACGTGCTGCGCGCCCAGATGGTCAGCGCTGTTACATCATACGAGGTACAGCCCGCGGACGATCAGGGGGCGCTCCCCATGCACAGAGGTATGAGGCGCGGGCCAGGACGCGGCGCCACGTACGTGCCGGTGGATGAGCGGGAGATCTCGCTGTGATCACCGGCCCTGGGCCATGAATCACGCGGTGGGGTCTCCGATGGCTACCCGGACGGCCTGCACGGCCGCTTTCAGTATCGGGATTGGAACGGATGCGCCCAGCGGTCCGTGCACGAGATCGTCGCGTAGCACGGTAGTGAGTTGGTCGCATACCAGTACGCTGGCGTGTCTAATTCCGCCTTGACCGGCTTGCAGGGGCAACCGTGTCGGTCCTGCCGGGGCGCTCGTGAAGATCGGTACCACAAGCATACTCGTGTCGTATTGGTTGCGCGTGTTCTCCGAGATAATGAGGCAGGGGCGAGGACTGTGCGGATCGCGTAGCATAGCGACCAACCAAATCTCTCCCCGCTGAGGGTTAGACCTCGTAACGGTCGTCGGCATGGGCCAATACCTTTGCCGCGGCCGCGCGATGAAACTCGCTCCACGCGGCCTGTTCCTCCGCTTGCTCAGGTGTCAACGGCGTCGTGTACTGCCGGATCAACGCCTCCTCACGCTGTTGCCGGCGCCATAATCGTAGCGCCTCATCGACGATCGCGCTGCGGGTCATGTCCGGGTTTTGCTGAATGAACGTATCCACCTCGCGCAGTAAATTGGGGTCGACAGAGACACTGATTTTTCCGCGTCACTCGTCCGTTGCTGTCATCACGTACGTCCTCGTTGTATCTCACTTCGCTTCCTACCCCATATAATACCACGATGCCTACCTTCGCTTCGTCAACCTGTTTGCTCACGGCCTATCTTGGTCATGCACGACCTATTTATTGTCGTTGTGCCACAATAGATAGTGAGAAGCGACGGAGCAACTCGTCGCGGCGCCTCAGGCGCGACAGCCGTCAGAAAGGTTTGCCAATGTCTACCTCCAATAGTATAGATGGGCTCGATAGTCTGCTTCAGAGTGCTGGCGATGCGGCCCTGTTTGACGTGCGGACGACGGCCGCCGGGCCGTCAGGTTCGTTGCCACTCGATGAAGGTATGCTGCGTGAGCGGCCCAGCGGCGACCTGTTCGGCCTGAGCCAGGACGCCGGCATGGGCTGGGACCCGGCGCGGCTGCGCCAGAAGGAGTTTCTGCTGCTCTCTACACAGGGAGGTATCCGCGCTCCCGATGGTACGCCCGTGGCCCTGGGCTACCACACCGGCCATTGGGAGGTCGGCCTCTTGATGACCGCGGCGGCCGAACAGTTGCGCGCCGATGGACACACGCCCTTCGCCGCCTTCTGCACGGACCCCTGCGACGGTCGCACCCAGGGCACGACGGGCATGATGGACTCGCTGGCCTACCGCAATGACGCCGCGCTGGTGCTGCGCCGCCTGATCCGCTCGCTGCCGACGCGTCGGGGCGTCATCGGCGTCGCTACGTGCGATAAGGGTCTCCCGGCCATGATGATGGCGCTGGCCGCGATGCATGACCTGCCCTGCGTACTCGTGCCGGGCGGCGTGACCCTGCCGGCCGCCGAGGGTGAGGACGCGGGTAAGGTCCAGACGATCGGCGCGCGCTTCAGCCATGGCATGATCACCGTGCAGCAAGCCGCCGACCTGGGGTGCCGCGCCTGCGCCACGCCCGGCGGCGGCTGCCAGTTCCTAGGCACCGCCGCCACCGCGCAGGTCGTCGGTGAGGCGCTGGGGATGTCGCTGCCGCACAGCGCGCTGGCGCCCTCGGGGCAGCCGATCTGGCTGGATATGGCGCGGCGCTCGGCGGTCGCCGTGACCCGCTTAGAGGAACGCGGCCTGACTATGCGCGATATCCTGACCGATAAGGCGATTGAGAACGCTATGGTCGTGCACGCGGCCTTCGGCGGCTCGACTAACCTGCTGCTGCATATCCCGGCTATCGCCTACGCGGCGGGACTGCGCCGGCCCACCGTCGAGGACTGGCATCGCGTCAACACGCGTGTGCCGCGTCTCGTCGACGCGCTCCCCAATGGTCCCGTTGGGCATCCGACCGTGCGCGTGTTTCTGGCCGGCGGCGTGCCTGAGGTTATGCTGCGCCTACGCGCGCTCGGCCTGTTGCACGAGGACGCCTTGACCGTCGCGGGCGTGACGCTTGGCGAGGCGCTCGACTGGTGGGCGGCCTCGGAGCGGCGCTTGAGGCTGCGTGAGCGCCTGCGAGAGCAGGACGGCGTCGACCCCGACGAGGTCATCATGGACCCGGAGGCCGCGCGGGCGCGCGGCCTGACCAGCACCGTGACCTTCCCGCGCGGCAACCTGGCGCCGCACGGCTCCGTCGTCAAGAGCACGGCGATCGCCCCCAGCCTCGTCGACGCGGATGGCGTCTACCGCATGACCGGCCGCGCGCGCGTCTTCACGAGCGAGCGCGCCGCCATCGCGGCCATCAAGAGCCTCGGACCCGACCGCGTGAGGGCGGGCGACGTGGTGGCGCTGATCTGTCGTGGGCCGCGGGGCGCGGGTATGGAGGAGACCTACGAGATCACGTCGGCGCTCAAGTACTTGCCCTTCGGCAAGGGGGTGGCCGTGCTGACCGACGCGCGCTTCTCGGGCGTGTCGACGGGGGCGTGCATCGGGCACATCGGCCCCGAGGCGCTGGCCGGCGGTCCGATCGGGCGCCTCGTGGACGGCGACCTGATCTCCATCACGATAGATCGCATGCGGCTGGAGGGCTCGGTCGACCTCGTGGGGCACGGCGACGAGGTGCTGGGACCGGAGTGGGGCGCGCGCGAGTTGGCCGCGCGCCCACCCCGCCCCGACCTGGAGCCCGACCCGCGCCTGCCCGACGACACGCGCCTGTGGGCGGCGTTGCAGGCGGTCGGCGGTGGAACCTGGGGCGGCTGTGTCTACGACGTCGACGCCATCGTCGCGGCGTTGTCACCCCTCACCCCCCAACCTCCTCTCCCTGACGCGGGAGAAGAGGTTGGGGGGTGAGGGCCGCGCCGTCGCCCCGGCTCGTCCTGTTCAGCGGCCCGCCCGGCGTGGGCAAGAGCGCCTTGAGCTACTGGCTGTCGCGCGAGATGGGCTGGGCCGTGCTGTCCAAGGACGGCGTCGACCAGGGGCTCAAGGTGTGCCCCACTTGTCCCCCCGTCGCGGGCTATGAGGTCATGTTCAGCCTGGCCGAACTCAACCTGAGGAACGGAGCTTCGGTCATCCTTGACGCCGTCTTCGGCCTGCCCGATTTCCGGCGGCGGGCCATCGACGTGGCGGCGCGGTATGGCGCGCGGTTCCACGCTATCGCCTGCTTCTGTAGCGACCATGAACTGTGGCGGCAGCGTGTCGAGCGCAGGCCGGAGGCCGTACGCGGCTGGACGCCCGCGGATTGGGCCGAGGCCACGCGTGTCGCGGGATACTACCAGCCGTGGGCGTCGCCGCATCTGGCGCTCGACGCCGCGCAACCGTTCGCGCACAACACCGCGCTACTGCTTGCAGCTGTTCGAGGCGAGTGAGGCCGCGCCGTCGACTACACTAAGGGTGAGGAGGCATAGGGCTTATGGATATTGTTAAAGAAGTCGGGGCGACTTGGGAGATCCCTGCGGACCTCCGGCTCTCCTTGCTTGCCTTGTTGTCCGCCGATCCGACCCATGTCGCGACGATGACCTACGATGAGTTCATGGAGTGGGCCGACGAGGACACGCTGGCCGAATGGGTCGATGGGAGAGTGGTCATGACCAGTCCGGCGAGCGCCCGCCATCAAGATATCAGGGTATTCCTGACTAATGTACTGGCGGAGCACGCGCGTACTCACGATCTGGGAAGGGTTCTGCTCGCGCCTTTCCAGATGCGCCTGCCGACTTCGGGACGGGAGCCCGACGTGCTGTTCGTGGCGCGGGAACATATGGGCCGCGTGTTACAGAATCGCGTGGAGGGGCCGGCCGACCTTGTGGTGGAGATCGTGTCACCCGAGAGCCGGGTGCGCGACTGCGGCGAAAAGTTCTACGAGTACCAGGAGGGCGGCGTCGGCGAGTACTGGCTCATCGATCCGGACACCCGGCGGGTCGACTTCTATCAACTAGACCCTGATGGGATCTATCAATCTGTGTTGCCCGATGCCGATGGTGTCTATCGTTCGCGCGCCATGGACGGATTATGGGTGCGCGTCGCCTGGCTGTGGCAGGAGCTGTTACCGGACGTCAGCAAGGTCATGCTGGAGATCGACGGCGCGGCCTACGCGCAACGCCTCATCGCGGATCTGACTGACGCCGGGTTCCTGCCGTCGTGAGCAATCTGCCGACACGCCATGTTGCCGGATAGGGTCACTCTGGATCGCTTGCTGCATTCGGCCCTTGGCGCGCACTGCCATGTCGATGGTTACACGGTCGTGCGCGAGGATGACGATTACGCCGTGCTCGTCGTCAACCTTGCCGCTCCGACCGTCCGCGTCATTGTGAAGGTGGCCGGACCGCGTGCGGCCCTGTCGTGTCCCTTCGACCGCACAGCGGCGATCAACCGCCTGGTACGAGGCCGTACGACGGTACCGACGCCCGAAGTATTGGCGGCCGACGTCTCGTACCGCGACTGGCCCTGGCGCTATCTGGTGACGACCTATACTGAAGGCGTGACGTGGGAGGCGGGACTCGCAAGCGATGCGACGGAGCGGGGCGAGTTGTACCAGCAGTTCGGGCGGCTGGTCGCTCAACTGCATACGGTCCGCTTTCCTGGCTACGGCGAGATCGACGCCGGCGGTCGGGTGGTCAGCGACGCCCCTGTTATCGACGCCCTGATCGAGCGGGCGCGGCGGCGTATCGCGGATCGACGTCACGCCGACCTCTTCGCGTCGTTGCTGCGGGAGCGTGTGTATCTGTTCGACGACGCGCCCGAGCCCGCGCTGTGCCACGAAGACCTCAACCCATCCAACATCCTTGTGCGCCACGACGGTGGACGCCCATGCCTAGCGGCGATCCTTGACTTCGACAGCGCATGGACCGGCGCCTCAGAATCCGACCTGGCGCGCCTGGACCTGTGGCAGAGTGGGGCGTACCCCGGCCTGATGGAGGAGGGGTTTCGCGCGGCGTACATGGCGACACACACTGTGGCGCGCGGTTACGAGGGGCGGCGGCCGCTCTACCAACTACTATGGTGTCTCGAGTACGCGGACGCGTCAGCGCAACACGCCCCCGATACGGTTCGCGTCTGCGCCGAGCTTGGTATCGCTCCCATCACATTCGTCTAACGGATAGAATGATGGGGCGGCGTCTAACCATAATATTGGGTAAAGGAGTTGCTTGTGAAACGACCAACGCTGCTCGTCAGCCTCCTTGTCGGATTGCTCGCCCTATCATCAACGGGCATGCGAGACGTGCCCGTAGCGCAGAGTAAGAGTAGCGCTGTGTTCTTGCGATACCACTATGCTCCCCATGAGACCCTGACCTACACCTTTCGTGAGCGTATCACCGACACGTCAGCAGCGGCGTCTACGGCTCCGGTCACGACCACAACGGCGCTCGTGACCTACCGACAAAGGCTGCGTGTCGCGCATGTATCCGCGCTAGGCGCCGCGACGGCAGAGGTCAGCGAGTCTACGCACACCATAACGACGACAACAGGCGCCCGTAGCATGGTTGCCACACAACCTGGTCAGGCGACGAGCGTCATGGACTTGTACCCTGATGGCCGGATCTACATCCAAGCCCTGCGCTCTACATCGGCCGGCAACGCCGGACATGTGCCCGTCTTTCCGGCGCGTTCGGTCGCCCCAGGGGCCCAGTGGGTACGAAGGGTCACGCACAACTTGGGCCGCTTCTTTGTCACACCGCCCGTGATCACCATCACGGAGCATCTGACCTTCACAGGATATGGAGTGGTCAATGGGGAGCGTGTCGCTGAGATCGCGATCGCCGTCAAGGCACAAAGATCGGGCGAAGCTCCACCAGGCAGCGTCTGGCCTAAGGCGCCTGTGACAACAACATATACCGCGACCAGTACCCTGTCCATCGGACTGTCCTCGGGCTACATCGTGCGGTCGGTGGAAGACAGCGCCACGACGGTACGCGAGGCAAGTGGTAAGCGCTCTGTGGCGCCTGGAGGGTGGTTTACGCTGGCGACGCATAGTGCGATGCGGCATATCTGAGCCAGATGACGCGGCTGGCCGTGAAGCTCGGCTATATCCTGGAGGCGCGCTTTCGCAAGGCGCGCATCGTTAAGGGGGCCTACTACGACGGCCTCGGCTATGGTGTGCTGCGTGAGGAGTGGCGGGAACGCTACCCCGATGGCTTCGCCGCGCTGGATGAAGGCGATAGACCGCGTTCGGCGTATCATTAAAGTGTAAATGTATGCACAGATGCGTGGGGAGGATGTTATCGTGGGACGAGCGTCGCGACGTAAGCGTGCGAATGGAGGCGGCGGTTTCTACCGCCGTCAACATCTATTGGCGGCTATCGGCGGTCGTGAAGATGATGTGCCCCCGCACGAACGCGCCCGCACAAGCACGGATAATGGCTTGGAGCATCCGCTTGCGCCGCTACAGGGCACAGACGGTGGGGTAACCGCTACGGATGAAGAGCGTCCGGCGCCGGATTAAACGCCGCATCCACGTCTGAGGCGCCTGGTTGACAAGTAGGCACGGCGCATGACCATAGAGAAAGCGCCATCAGTGAGAATGAGCGGACGGGACGAGTGGGCGCGCTCACTGGAGGGGGTGGAGTGATGCGCTTGGGATACGCTTGCACCAACATGACGCTGGGCTACAGCGTGCGCGAGATACGTCTAGCCACACTGCGCGCGCATGGACTGCCGGCGGTGCAGGCCTTGCTCGACGAGAACTTACGCTCACTCACGGATATCCTGCGCTGGAACCGCGCGCATGCGATCACGATGTACCGCATCCCGGCCAACCTCGTGCCATTCGGCAACCATGCTGAGGTCGATCTCTCGCGGCTCGACTTCTCCGGCGCGCGCGAGGTCCCAGCCTTGGCAAGAGAGATACGCCTGTCGGTACATCCGGGACACTTCACGCTCGTCTCGGCCTCCGGCGACGTGTGGGAGCGTAGCCGCGTGGACCTGCTCTACCATGCTGCCCTTTTCGACATCCTGGGCATCGACGGCGATATCACCATACACGGCGGTGGTGTGTACGGAGACCCCGTCGGGACCGCCGCGCGCATCGAGCGCAACATTGGAGAACTGCCGGATCATGTGCGTCGCCGCTTGCGCCTAGAGAACGACGAGCGCGCTTGGTCCGTAGCCGCACTGTTGCCGATCTGTGAGCGTACGGAAACGCCTCTGGTTGTCGACAACCTGCATCACGCGCTCAACGGCGGGACCCCGTTGTCCGAGGCGCCGTGGGAACGCATCAACGCGACGTGGCGCGGACGTACACCCAAGCTACACTACTCGGAGCAGGACCCGATCAAAAAAGCCGGCGCGCATAGCGCCTACGTCGCTGCTACGGCATTCCATTGCTTCACCGCTGATATCGGGCTGGCTGACTTTGACGTCATGCTCGAATGCAAGGCCAAAGAGCTCGCGCTGTTGCGTCTACGCGAGGAACTCGCAACGAAATTCTAGTGACCAATTGCCAGAAATTTACTGGCAACTGGTCATCGGCGCCTAATCGGGATTGATGCGGGGGCCGCGCCCAGGGCCGCTATTGATCTCGGCCGGATCAGGGATGACGTTGCCGGCGTTTTCGTTGTAGAGGTCCCGCACATGCGGCGTGCGCCCGCCCTCGACGACGCCCGAGTCGTCCAGCACGTCCTCGTCGCGTCCCCCCGTTAGTTGGTCGGCGCTTGGCGCGTCCTGGTCGATCATGCCGCCGATGTTGTTTACCAATGGTCGGGTCAGCCCTTCGCCGTTCGACACGATGCCCTCCTTCAATTACTGTCAACTGGTCTTAACGCCATAGGGCGCAGAAACTGTGCCAGCCGCGCGCTTTTCATAACACTCGTCCGTTCGTCCGTTATTGCGCGAGACCCTGTGTGCTGCGCAGGGTACTGTAGTTGGGCGCGAAGATGGTTTGTTCGGCGATAAAGCCTTGCTCACTCGGCGACTGTAGGATCGCGCCGTGGATCGGCGCGAAGCCGGGCACGAGCGTGTTGACGTTGATGTTGTAGCGCACCGTCGGTGGGACGCTGACCTGCTTGACCACATGCCGCCCGTCGCTGCCGTAGAGGTTGACGTCGATGGTCGCCGGCAGCGGCGATGGGTTGTAGACAAGCAGGAACTCGCTGTTCCCATTTGTATCGCCGCCGGGGAAGCTCCAGCGCACGCCCGCGCCGTTGAGCCCGAACACATCCGAACCGGCCACGCCTGCGTCGTTGGGTGACCCGAAATATTCAGGCCGCTCTACGACGATAGGTAAGTCACTCGTGAGCACGCTGGCGATGCCGCTGGCCGACAGGAAGTCGTTGAGCTTGAGGTTGGCGCGGCTCAACGCCGCCACCTCGATGGTCTTGCTCCCGAGCGCGCCGCCGATCTGGCCGAAGAAACTGGCCGTGACGCGCACCGGCGTCTCGTTGGGATTCAGGATGGTCAGGTAGGTCTGGAAGCGGTTGACCGTGGTCCCCTCGGCGAAGAGCCAGTTCGTCGCCGGCGTGTTGGTCCCGGCGCGCGTGCTCATGCCGTAGCCGCCGTTGCTAAAGGTGATCGTGCGCTCCACCGCGACGGGCCGGTCGGAGATGGCGATGACGCTGAGCGACTGGCCGGGGAGTTGGCTATTGATGTCGGTGACCAGATTGGAGTGCGGCGCGACGGTCACGACAATACTCTTGCCAGGATGGCCGCCGAACGGCAGCAGTTGCAGCTGCACATGCGCCGGGAGCGCGGGGTCGGGGTTGAGGATCGACACCGTCTCATGGAACGTGAGCCCGGTATAGCCCTCGGCCAGGTACCAGCGCAGGCCCAACCCAGCGTTGCCGAGCAACTCATCGCCGTCGCGGCCATCGCGCGCGATGGTGATCTGCGCGGTGACGCGGCGGTTGGCCGTGATGTAGAGGCCGAAGGTCCCCGCTGAGAAGCCGAAACCGGCCACGGGGACGACCGTTTCCGATGTCGGGGCTACGCTGATGGTTCTGACGCCGGTCGTTCCGTTGTCGAAGTAAGTCGTTCCGTTGTCGAAGTAAAAGGTGAGGCGCACCGTCGCGGCCTGCCCATTCGCGTTCAGCAGGTTGATGGACGAGTGCTCCGTCGCCGTGTTGGGGGCGCCGGCGAAGTAAAATTGGGCTGAGACCGGCAGCGCGCCGGTGAGGGCCGCGACGGCGGAGACGCGGCTAAGGTTGCCGATGGCGCCGACCGTGTTGGGACCGTCGACGAGACTCCCTGGAGCCTTGAACGCCGCCGTGAAGGCGCCGTTCGTCGTGACGATGACGGGGGGCGTGGTCACGAGCGCGGCGCCGTTGAGCGCCAGCGTGATACGCTCCCGCGTTCCAAATCCGCGCCCGCTCACGGTGACGAGCGTGCCGGGGCTTGCCGTCACCGGGCTAAGTGTGATGACCGGCGCCAGCGCCTGCACCGTCACCGCGCCCGTCGCGGCGCGCCGGCTGGTCGCGCCCAGCGCCGTCAGCGGCTCGATGCCAACGGGGAGCGCGTAGGGGACCGTCACGCCCGTGGGCGGCAGCAAGCCCGTAGCAGTCGCGCGGGCTACCGTGACTTGTGCCGGCGTCCTGGTGAAGTAGATGGTCACGAGTTCATTGGCCGCGAAGCCCGCGCCGGAGACCGTGACCAGCCCGCTACGGTTGACCACGGCCGGTACGACGGCGATAGCCGCCCTGACGATGGGCGGCGCGACAGTGGGACGCGGCGTCGGCAGGACGGCGGGGACGACGACATCCACGATGGCGACGGCGGAGCGCCGGCTGGTCGCGCCGAGCGCCGTCACATGATGCGGTCCCGCGGCGAGGCTGACGGTGGCCTTGATGGCGGTGGGCGGCAGTAGACCCGCCGCCGTGGCGCGCGTCGTCACGACATCGTGTGGCGTAGCGTTGAAGTAGATGATGATGACCTCACCCGCCGCGAAGCCCGCGCCGGAGACCGTGACGATGCCACCACGGCGGATCACGGTGGGGGCAAGCGTGATGAGGGCATGGATTATCGGAACTGTCGTGGGACGGGGCGCGGGGGTTGGTTTCGGCGTGGGAAGCACGATCGCTGTGGGCGGTGGCGCTATGATGACGGTCACGGCCGCGCGCGCGACGCGCTTGCTGATGAGACCGGCCGCGGTGACGGGGTAGGCGCCCGCGCGGGCGCCGGCCGGGACGACGAACGGTGTCGGCGGCAACAACCCCGCAGCGGTGGCGCGCGCCACCCGTCCGACCGCCGGTACCGTGTCAAGGCGGACCGCTATGACTTCGCCCGCCGCGAAGCCGGCCCCGGAAACAACCACAACGCGCCCACGCGCGACGATGGCCGGTGTGACGACGATTATCGCGCGTGTGGGGACGACGCCCGTTACGCCCGCGCCTATCGCGGCCCGCGCGACAACCGCCGGCGCGACGTTGGCGCGAGGCGTGATCGCCGTGCTGGCAAAGCCAATGATAAAGAAGGCGAGTGCTATGCTACGTAGAGAACGGGCCATTTTCATCAGGATAAGTCCTTTCCATAGAGCGCCACACTGCGTGTGATATCGTATCCGTGACGAGTTTCGCCTTTAGACTGCTGATGTCGCCGATAACGGCGCTGAATCGGGGACGCTGATCCTGAAGCACATGATAGCGATGCGACATGAACAATACGTGACACCGCCATTACCTGATCGTGGCGCCCCGATTCGTCGCGCCATCACAGCGCTGCTGCGGGCTTTTGACGACGGCGATCACGCGCGCGGCAGCGCCGAGGCGGCGATGCTGTACGACGCCGCGCTCATGGTTGTGATGCGTCTGATCTACCTAGTGCGGCATCAGGAGGCTTTGTTTGACGTGGCGCCCCCTGGGACCGCCAGCATCTTGCCGGCAGCGGTAGGCCGGCAAGATGCTGGCGGTCCCAGGGGATACGCCTCGCTGCAACGTAACCCCTCGGAGAAAACACTAGGGGTGGCGGCGCGTGGTTCGCGTACGGATCACCACGCCGCCACGGCGCTCGCGCTGCTCCATCGCCGCCTACGCGCGGAAGCGCCCACTGGTTCCGGCGCGGACGGGGCGCGAGACGACGACGCGTGGCCCGCACTGCTCGCCGTCTTTCGCTCCGTCCAGGCAAGCGTACGCCCGACGGAGGCGTTGTTCGACCCTGGGCGCTACCCCTTTCTTGGTGAGCCGTCGCTGGACGACGTGACGCGTCCCTCTTTACTGCATATAAATAACATCACCGTGCTTGACGTCCTCGATGCGGTAAAAAACGCCGTGACCAAACTCACGGCGGCGGCGGCGGACACTAACACTGTGCCCACGGTTGATGTCATGGGCGCGCTCTATGAAGAGGCGCGTAATGGCCGGGCCGTGCGGGCCGGCGAGCCGTTACTGGGGCTTGCCGCGTGCGCGGGCCGCGCGTCTCGCGCGTCTTATGTGTCGCTGACCCTGCTTGAAGGCGCGCGCGCCGAGGGCCATGATGCCTTGCTATCCTACCTACGGCGGCAGACCGGCCGGACGCCAGGCCGCCTCGCCGCCGGCCTGGCGTCCATAACCATTGCTGATGGAGCGCCGCCGGTCGTCATCGGCGCTCTCCACGCCGCGTGTGACGGTGATAGCGCGCTGTATCGCCGTGTCCAACCTTTCTCAGGACTCCTGCGCTTAGGGACAGACGGCCGCCCCTGCGTCGTCCCGCCGGGTAGGATCTACGTGACGGATAGCGCCGGACGGCGCGGCAGCGGTACCTACTATACGCCGCCGGCCGTCGCCGCGACGGTCGTGCGGCACGCTCTGGAGCAGGTCGTGTACGAGGAACCGGACGCAGGGTCCACGCGCGGAGAGCGACGGCTGCGCGCCTCCAACGCGTTGCTGGACCTCAAGGTCTGTGATATGGCGATGGGCTGCGGCGTCTTCCTGGTCGAGAGCTGCCGGTACCTATCCGAGCGCCTGGTCGAAGCCTGGGAGATAGAAGGGGTCGCCGGCGATTCACCGGACACGCCAAACATCCCGCGTGACCGTGAGGAGCGGCGCATCCTGGCGCGCCGTTTGGTCGCCGCGCGTTGCCTCTACGGCGTCGACAAAGACCCAATCGCCGTCGATGTCGCGAAGTTGGCCCTGCGCGCGTTAGTCGATGGTCGATGGGCGATGGTCGATGGTACGGGGGCGCGATCGGTTGCTGATGGGCAAGGTATAGATGTGCTGTCTTCGCTCGATCACAGGCTACGCGTTGGCGACGCCCTTGTTGGCGCGCCGTCTGACCATCGACCATCGACCATCGACCATCGACCATTTGACTGGCCCCAGGCCTTCCCCGAAGTATTCGGCCGAGCGCGCGACCACGCGGGGTTCGACGCCATCGTCGGCAACCCTCCGTTCGGAAATAGAATCGAGCGCGCGACCGCGCTGGACTCCTCCTTCAAGCGTTACGCCGCCGCTCAGTACGCGCCATTCGCGCAGGGCGCGGGCGACTATTGCTTGCTCTTCTGGGCGCGCGCGTTGCTGCATCTGCTCGCGCCTGCGGGCGCGTACGGCTGGCTGAGTCCCACGGCGCTGCTCTCCGACCTGAAGTCGTGGCAGGCGTGGGTCCACGCGCACGCGCGCCCGACGGCGCTGATCCTGTACCCCGCCGATCTGTTTCCCTCAGCGCGCATCCGTACGACCGGCTATTGTGGGCGGCGCGGGCAAGGGCTGGACGTCACCGTCGTCGACCACGATACGGCGGGGGAGCCGTCGTCCGTGACGCGGCCGTGGCCGGACTCGCTAGCGCGCTGGTATGAGGTCACACAACGGCCGGCTGTTCCCGACGCGCCGCCATGTTACCCTGGACAGGAGCGGGAGTGGGACATGGCGTCGCTGGACACATTGCCGATACGTCTACACGCCGGCTGCGCGACCGGCGCGGCGTATCAGCTGGCTCCCCTCGTCACGGACGACGCCGCTGGTCCCGGCGCGCGGCTGGTCACGACCGGCGCGCTGGACCGTTATGATTGTACGTGGGGACGCGCGCCGGCGCGCTACCTGCACAAGACCTATGACTGTCCGCGTTGGCCGACCGCTAACCAGGGATGCGATATCCCGGCGGCGGTAACACACGCTTTGGAGCGGCAGCGCGGTCCCAAGATCCTGATCGGCGGGCTCACGGCGGTCCTGGAGTGCTGGCTGGACACGCGCGGCGACGCGGCCGGTGTCGTTTCGACGTGGGTGATCGTTCCAGGCGAGGGCGTCACGCTCGACGGGTTGTTTATGCTGCTGGCCGTGCTCAACAGCGCGACATTCTCGCGCATCTATATGGGACGCTATGGCGCCAGGTCCATGAGCGGGCGGCACACGACCATCTATAAGCAGGCGCTGCGCGAGATGCCTTGTCCGGCCGTATTGGGACCCGCGATGCTCTCCACATCCCTGTCATTCCAGTCATTGCCGTCTCATGATGCGCCCGACGGCGCCACGCCGGCCGGTCTGCTCGCGGCCTGTCGCGACGCCGGCCGCGCCCTACAAGAGCTGCCGGTCGGACATCCGCGACGTGACGCGCTCGACCAACTGGGACACCGCGCCGTCGCCCTGCTCTACGGCCGTGGCGAAGATGGCGCCGCCGACGATTACGCCTGGTGGCGCCGCCGCGCTAACATCCAGCCCGACGCCTGAGTTCGCGCGTGGGCGCGTGGTCGGCGCCGATTATGCGCGCGTCGCGCTCCTGCTGCACGGCCACGCCGCATACGACGAGGTCGCCGACTTGGCGCGGCGCATCCCCGAAGTCGTGGAGTGCCACCGCATCACCGGCGAGGACTGCTTCATCCTCAAGGTCCACCTCCCGGCCATGGACCAACTCGACCGCCTCCTCGACCGCTTCTTGCTGCACGGCGTCACGACCACGTCCATCATCCAGTCCTCACCCGTCCCGCCGCGCCTCCCGCCTTTGCCTGAGGCGTGACCACTATCGAGAGACCCAGGGGCGTGCATTATCGGCGGGTGACCGACTTCAACTGGCAGGATCATTCCCTCTCAGCGCCTCTGACGACGCCCTATCTCCTCATCACCAAAACAGACGTCGACCCTCCTCCTCGGCGCGGCCTGCTGACGTCCCTCCGGCGGCAGAGGCCGGACCGCGCTGTCCCGCGGGTCATCCGGCGCTGGTGAGGTCGTCGATGCTGGGCATCGTTCTGACGGTTCCCGCCACATGCGCGAGCCCCCAGGTGGCGAGCGCATCAATCGCACGGCCCAGCCCTCGCCCTTTGGCCGTGAG
>JAABUM010000887.1_pt1 | contig 48120 bp, 40 predicted proteins | sample 5559161 | NCBI WGS metagenome assembly JAABUM01 (sample SAMN10711868, study PRJNA513369) | rock metagenome | isolation source: Antarctica rocks | place: Antarctica: Victoria Land, Siegfried Peak nord
GCCACCTCCCCCGCACCATAGGTGACGCCGATCGACGCGAGGCCGTTCGCCCGCGCGCCGATGATGTCGTGCTCGCGGTCGCCGATCATCACAAAGGCGTCGTCGGGCTCGTCCGGGTGCAGCGCGCGAGCGAGGCGTACCAGGGTTGGTTTGTCGGCGTTGGAGAGATCGAGTTCGGAGCCGATCACACGCGCGAAGAAGCCGGATAGCCCAAAGTGCTCGATGATCGGGACGGCGAAGTGCGTCGGCTTCGAGGTCACCACGTAGAGGGTCCGCCCCGCCGCGCGCAGCTGCGTCAGCAGTTCGGGTACACCGGGGAAGAGCAGATTCTCGTACAGCCCCTGCCGTGCGAAGTATTCACGATAGGCTTCGATCGCCCGCCACGCCTGCCCCTCGTCGAAGCCATAGAACGTGCTGAAACTCTGGTGCAGGGGCGGACCGATGAACGGGCGCAACCGCTCCCGATCGGGCTCATCCACGCCGAGTTGTGCCAGGGCGTATTGCACAGAATTCGTGATCCCCTCGGTCGGATCGGTCAGCGTACCATCGAGATCGAAGAAGATGATCCGGTAAGGCATGTTTCCCCTTGTCAATGTTCGCAAGACACGGCGGTCTCCCGATATGGAACGTGAGTATCGTACACTCCGCACACTCATGGTAGGTAGTCGTGAGGGGGTCACGGAAAGGAGAAGTGGCATGGGGAGATGGCAGCAGGACCGCATCGGATCGGCGTTACGCGGCGAGAATCCAACCGTCCTAACCCGGATGCAGAGTGGTTTTGCAGTCATCGGAGACAGTCAATTCTTACCTGGCTATTGCTTGCTACTCGGCGTCCCAAAGGCTCACGACCTTACTGACCTCCCGTTACCCGCCCGACTCAATTTCTTGCGCGATATGAGCTTACTCGGTGAGGCGATCGCGCTGATCTGCCAGCCACAGCGCATCAACTATGAGATATTCGGCAACACGGATCCGTTCTTACACGCCCATGTTCTCCCTCGCTATTCTTGGGAGCCTGCCGAACGACTAGCTGGTCCAGCCTCGCACTATCCGGCGGAGCAACGGCACGCGCCGCAGCACCAGTTCTCGGCATTGCAGCACAGTCTACTGTGCTCCCGCCTCACAACAGCCTTACATGAGCTGATGCGGCAAGCGAACGCCGGTGTCGTGGGCAGCTAAAGTGCTACTCACAGTGCATAGCCTTAACGAGGCCGCTGCTATACTTGATCCGCAATTACGTTCCTGTCCATGAAGAAATCGCTTATAGGGGCGGCACACGGAGGGACCGATGACGATCGCGCGCGGGACGATTCACGACTTCCACTCGCATACCTTCCTCTCCGATGGCGAACTCTCGCCGGTCGAGCTGATCCGCCGCGCGGCCGTCGCGGGCTATGCCACGCTGGCGATCACCGACCACGCCGGCATCGGCGATCTCCAGCGCATCCTCAGCACCCTCCGCGCCGACCGCGATGCCGTGCGCGACGCCTGGCCGGAGATCGAGGTCTTCATCGGCGTCGAGCTGACCCACCTGCCACCCGAGGTGATCCCGAGCGCCGCCTACAAGGCGCGGGAGTGGGGCGCGGAGATCGTCAACGTTCACGGCGAGACGCCGGTCGAGCCGACCGCGTCCGGCACCAACGCCGCCGCCGTCCGCTGCGAACTGGTCGATCTCCTTGTCCATCCCGGACTGATCACCGAGGAGGACGCGGCGGCGGCGAAGGATAATGACATCTTCCTCGAACTGACCTACGGGCGCGGCCACTCGCTGACGAACGGCCACGTCGCCAGGACCGCGCTCGCGGTCGGCGCGAACCTGCTGGTGAATAGCGACGCACACATCCCGCCCGGCCTGCTGACCACGGAGATGCGCTGGCGGATCGCGCGCGGGGCGGGGCTGAACGACGCCCAGGCGCAAGGGGCGCTGGAAGCGAACCCGCAACGATTGCTCGAACGGCTGCGCGCGCGCGCTGGCACGACACGGACCTTCTGAGATGGGTGCGAACGACGCGGCGCAGCCTGCACAACCCGCAGCGACGAGCGAGACGCCGACCAACCCCGCCATCGCGGCCTTGTTACATGAGTACGCCGATCTGTTGGAACTGCGCGGCGAGAGCGCGTTCCGCACGGCGGCGTATCGGCGCGGGGCTGAGGCGATCGCGGCGCACGAGCGCCCCGTCGCCGCGCTGACCGCCGCCGAGTTGCAGGGGATCGAGGGGGTCGGCAAGGGGATCGCCGCCACGATCGTGGAGATCGCGCGGCGCGGTACCTTCGGCCCGCTGGAAGAAGCGCGCCAGATCATCCCCGCCTCGGTGATCCGCTTCACCGCGATCCCCGGCATCGGCGTCAAGACCGCCGCGCGCCTCTACGAACTCCTGGGCGTCGCCACCCTCGACCAGTTGCGCGCGGCGGATGCCGAGGGGCGGATCGGCACGACCAAAGGACTTGGCGCACGGGTCGAGCAGACGATCCGCGCGGGGTTGGCGCAACTCGATGTCTACGCCGGGCGCTTCCCCCTCGGCACCACGCTGACGATCGCCACGCGCCTCCTTGAGCTGTTGCGCGCGCGCGGCGTGCCGCGCATCAGCCTCGCCGGGAGCCTGCTGCGCTGGACGGAGACGGTCGGCAACATCGATCTGCTGGCGAGCGGCCCCGACCCGGCGGCGATCCTCGACGCCTTCGGCGCGCTGCCACCGGTCGCCACGATCGGCGCGCGGGAGGCGGATACGCTCCGCGTCACCCTGGCGGATGGCCTCGAAGCCCGGCTGACCGTCGTATCGCCGGAACGCTGGGGGACGGCGCTCGTCGCCCTGAGCAGCACGGCGGGGCACCGTGCGGCGCTGCGCGAGCTGGCGGCGGCGCACGGCCTCGGCGATCCGTTCGCGCGCGATTTCGCCGAAGAAGCGGACTTCTACGCGGCGCTCGGCCTGCCGCTCCTGCCGCCGGAGCTGCGCGAGGGGCGGGGCGAGGTCGCGGCGGCGCGCGACGGACGCCTGCCGCGCCTGATCACGCGCGCCAATCTGCGCGGCGACTTCCACTCGCATAGCACCTGGAGCGACGGGTCGGCGACGATCGCGCAGATGGCGGCGGCGGCGATCGCGCGTGGCTACGCCTATCTCGGCGTCAGCGACCACACCCACAGCCTCGCGATCACCGGGGGGCTGGACGAGACGCGCATCCGCGAGCAGTGGCGCGAGATCGATCGCCTCAACGCCGAACTCGCCCCCTTTCGCCTGTTAAAATCGGCGGAGGTGGAGATCCGGCGCGATGGCGCGCTCGACCTGCCCGATGCCGTCCTGGCCGAACTCGACATCGTGATCGCCTCGCTGCACACCGGCCTGCGCGACGATCGTGCGACGGTGACCGGGCGCCTCCTCGGCGCGATCAACAATCCCCACGTCGACATCATCGCCCACCCGTCCGGGCGGATCGTCGGCGGGCGCGCGGGCGCGAATTACGATTGGGACACGGTCTTCGCCGCCGCCGTCGCGACCGGCACCGCGCTGGAGATCAACGCCGCGCCCGAACGGCTCGACCTCAGCGACGAGCACGCCCGGTTGGCGCTCGCGGCGGGCGTCACCCTGACGATCGATTGCGACGCCCACGAGCCCGCCAACCTCGACCTCATGCCCTTCGGCCTCGCCGTCGCCCGCCGCGCCTGGACCCCGCCCGAACGGGTGCTGAACACGCGCGGGCTAGCGGAGGTGCTGGATTGGGCGAGGGGTCGTGAGTCGTGAGTCATGAGTCGTGAGTAGAAACGGCACACAGCAGCGAACAGGTGGGGTGCGACGACCACGTTGCCCGCACCAGCAGGCGAGCAACGGCGTTGTCTGATCCCACTCACGACCCACGACTCACGACTCACGACTCCGCCGCCGACGTCATCATCGTCGGCGCAGGCCCGGCGGGCGCGGCGGCGGCGACGCACCTGGCGCGGCGTGGGTGGCGGGTCGTGCTGCTCGAAGGGCGCGACCTGGCGCACGCGCGCGCGGCAGATCTGCGGAGCGGTGAGGTTCTATCGCCAGGCGGGCAGGCGGAGTTGCGCGCGCTCGGCCTGCCCACCGATGGGGCGGACTGGCGCTTCGAGTCGTTCGCCACGATCCGCAACCGCTGGCCGAACGGGCGCGCCACCGACGATCCGTTGCCGCACGGCCTGGCCTACTGGCAGACCGATCGCGGCAAACTTGACCGCGCGCTCTTCGCCTTCGCCGGCGCTGCGGGGGCGCAGACGCATGATGGACAGCGGGTCCGCGCGCTCCTGCGCGACCGGCGCGGCGCGATCTGCGGCGTGACCACGCGGGACGAGACGGGCGCGGGACGCGATTGGCACGCCCCGGTCGTCATCGACGCCTCCGGGCGCTACTCCGCGATCCTGCACGAACTGGGCGGCGGGCAGCCCGACCCGGAGTTCCGGCGCGCGGCGCTCGTCACCTTCTACAGCGCTTTCCCCGGCTGCACGCCCGGCATCTGGGAGCAGCATTTCCTGGCGCGGCATGGCGCGGCGGTGAAGGGCGCGCGGATGGGGCCGGGCCTCTACCGCTTCTCGCTGGAACTCGATCTCGCGGCGCGCGAGGGGTACGCCCGCCAGCGCGGCACCGCCGCGCCGCACGAACTGACCCTGGCGATCCTGCGCGACCTCGCCCCGCACCTCCATGAGCGCTTCCGTGCGGCGACGCCCCTCCCCCACCGCACCGCCTACGGCCCGCTCGCCTACCGCGTGCGCCGGATCATCGACGACGGGCTGCTGCTGATTGGCGACGCCGCCGGGTATCTCGATCCCGGCACCGGGCAGGGGATCGAATTCGCACTCCGCACGGCGCGGGTCGCGGCCGCCACGATCGATCGCGCGCTAACGCTCGGCGATCCGCGCGCCGAGCGGTTCGCCCCCTACGTCGCCGCCCGAGAGCGCGAGATCGCGCGCGCGATGCGGTGGCTGCGCCTCTACCTGCGCCTGACCCGCCATGCCCCGCTCCTCGACCTCGCCAGCCACACTCCACCCCTCCGCGCCGCGCTGATCCGCGCGCTGGTGCAACGTCCGCGCGACACGGCGCACGACTAAGCCGGCCATCGTCTCCGTCCGGTGCGGGGCATAGCACCGGAAACCGCGTCGCGAGCGCGGCGGGGTCAACGCTCGTTCCCGCCATAGACTTGCCGCCCGAACTGCCCGAGGAGGATGCTGTTCGATCCGGCGAGTTCGGGGTGCGACTCGAAGCGCGCCCGCTCGAACCATTGCACGGTGTAGCGCTTGCCATCCTCCAACGTCTCCGTCACCGGGTCGGTGATCGGCAGGCCGAAGGTCGCCAGGCCACCACGCTGCTCCCAGAACGCCTGGAAATCCCCCGCGATGTTGTGCCCCGTCTCCGGGAAGAAGCGCCCGCAGCCGCAGTCCGGCACCGCCGGGTAGAGCGGGTGCAGGCGTCGCCCGAACTGGCCGAGCTGGATCATGTTCGCGCCGGTCAGTTCGGGATGATACTCGAAACGTGCCCGCTCGAAATACTGCACCAGATAGGGCTTGCCGTCTTCCAGGACCTCCGCGATCTCGTCGCTGATCGGGTAGCCGTAGATCGGGAGGCCGCCGTTCGCCTGCCAGTACGCCAGGAACGGCCCGCGCACCGCCTTCCCGGTCTGCGCGAACGCCTGCCCGTCGCCACTGAAGGCGCTGCCCGATAGGGAGGCGGCGGCGACCGGGGCGTGGATGACGTAAACCGGATCGGCGTTGACCGGCAAGGTTATGGTGCTGCCATTGCGCGCGACGGTCCGTTTGCCGCCGTAGAGATCGACCACCTCCGCGTCGCCGCCGCTGGTCAGGCTGGCGGTGCCGCCATTCGGCGACCAGACGATGTCGATCAGATGCCCTTCCCGCTCGAAGCGGAAGGCGAAGACGCCGCTCCCGGCGGCGATCCGCCCGCGCCCGGTCGCCCCTTCCAACCGTTCGGTCGCGGTGCGATAGGCGTTGTAAGCCGGCTTCGGCTTCGACCAGCCGTGGACCAACTCGAAGCCGTCGTGGTCGTTGAGGACGTAGGGCATGAGCCGCGCGATGGGGAGGTCGGACGCGAGCATTTCCGCGATCTGCTGGACGAGATAGCGCGCCTGCGCCCTCTCGTCGCCAACAGACCAGGGATCCGGCCCACCCTGCGAGGCGAAGCCGAACTCGGTGATCCAGAGCGGCTTCGCCGGGAAGCGCGCCAGCACGCTTTTCAGATGCGGCAAACCCTGCGTGGACAAGCTATACCCCTGGTCGTTGAGCGCGGCGGGCGGCACGTAGAGATGCAGGCTGAGCGCGTCGAACTTGTCCCACGGCATCGCCGCCAGCCACTCCTCGTCGACGCCGCTGATCGCGGGGCCAAGCACGGTCGCGCCCGGATCGACCCGCTTGATCGTGTCGTAGGTCACGCTCAGGAGATCGGCGTACTGCTCCTTGGAGCCGCGCCAGAAGACGGCGACGTTCGGCTCGTTCCAGACTTCCCAAACGTGGACACGATCCTTGAAGTGCGCCACTGTCTGCGCCACGTAGTTTGCCCACAGGTCGCGGGGCGGCGGCGTGGTCGAAAGCTCCCCCGTTTCCCCGACCGCCCAGCCGGTCGAGTAGTCGAGCAGTCCGAGCACCTCCAGATTGCGCGCCCGCTCGGCGTTCACCACATCGTCCAGGCGGCCCCAGGTCCAGCGCCCCTTGCTCGGCTCCAGGGCATCCCAGCGGAACTCTTCCTTCACCCACCCTGCGCCACTCCCGGCGAGCACGTCCATCGGCAGCCCTGTGCGGGTATTGCCGTCGAAGCGTGTCCCCAAATCGGCGACAATCCCGAAGCGCCGGTCGCTCGCCGCCGCGCCAACATTCGCCGAGCGCCCGCCGAGCGCCCCGCCCAATACCCCGCAGAGGAGCGCGATCACCAGACCCAAATTACCGAGCGACCACAGGCGACGAAACATCTCAACCCCTCGAAGGCGTGCGCGACCAGACGTATGGCCCAATGGCCATGCGCCCTCATTTCCAATGGGTAGTTGTGCTGCTGGCGGTCGGTCGGCCGAGGCGGTCACAGGGCGAAGCACCGGGCGTCACATCCCTATCGGGCCGGCGTCGCTTCCGGTTGCTTCGCATTATTCATAGTGTAGAGAACAGCGGATACGGTGGGTATGAGAAGTCTGTCACACCCCGACTACGCGACGGTACTAAGAAAAAACGGGCGGGTTCAACGGTACGGGGCAGTAGTCCCAGGACGATCGGCGATGCCCGCACGAACAATGGAACGATGACGCGATAAGGCCAGGCGAGCAACGCAAAAAGCGCCGATCGAGGTGGCTCGCAATGTGGCGTTGGGCCGCGCGAATCCTTGCCACCCGAACTGCCGGGGGAAGGCTCGACAGGGCCGGAGCGATCCGATAGGGCGGTGGTACAATCGCCCGTGTATTCGGACGCGGTTGACACCGTACGGGGCGTTCCGGCGTACCTGATACCGACATGGCAGAGCGGTATGGGGAGGCGCGATGGCGGGCAATGGCAGTGGGAACGGCGGGGACCGCTACAACCCCGACAATGGTATTCGCGGCCTGATGCGCGGGCTGCGCGATTTCGTGACGCAGATAGCCGACCCGACCGCCACGCCACGACCGCAGCCGGTCAGCAAGCCGGGTCGTCGCCCACCGCGCGACAATCCGCGCGCCGTCACCGCAAATAGCGCGGGCGCGCGCGAGCCGCTGGTCGATGTCTACGACGAGGGCGAGTTCATCCGGGTCGTCGCGGACATGCCCGGTGCGGACCCGACGACCCTGAAGGTGCGCGGCGTGGACGATCGCCTCACCATCGTTGCGAGCGGCCCGGCCCGCCGTTACGAGCGCCTGATCGTTCTCCCCGTCCCAGTCCACCCCGAACGGGCGGAGCCGCCGACCTTCATCAACGGCATCATGGAGATCCTGCTACCCGCCGAGCGCCCCGCGCCACCGGAAGAACCGCTGGATGTGGTCCCGGACGAGGCGCGCGCAGACGCCCCCCCCGGCCAGGCCGACAAGTTACCCGGCACCACAGTCGCAGCGGAGCCGTCCAGGCAACAGACGAAGACCGAGGAGCGATGATCGCACCGACCACGATCCCCACCGCCACCACCCACCCCGATAACGGCCTACGCGCGACCGAGGCCCACGCACGCGACGCCGATCGCGGCATCGTGCGGCTCGACCCGGCGGACCTCGCCGCGCTCGGCGGCCACACCGGCGATCTGCTGATCGTCACCGGCACGCGCCGCACCGTCGCCAAGGCGCTGCCGCTGGCGGTCGCCGAGCGCGGTCGCGGCACGATCCAGCTCGATGGGGTGACGCGCGACAACGCCCGCGCGACCATTGGCGAGCGGGTTACGGTGCTGCCGGTGGCCGGGCGTGCGGCGAAGCGCCTGATCCTACAACCGGTCGGTGGCACGACCGCGCTCACCGGGCAGGATGCGCGCTACCTGACCCACCTGCTCGACGGGCACGCGGTCATCGCGGGGGACAGGGTCCGCGTGGCGCTCTTCGGCCCGCGCCCGCAAGATTTTCAGATCCTGGAGAGCGAGCCGGAGGGGCCGGTCCTGATCGATGAGGGGACGATAATCCGCCTCGCCGGGAACCGCGCCGCCGACGGTCGCCCCGCGATCACCTACGAGGATATCGGCGGGCTGGCCCAGGAGATCCGCCGCATTCGCGAGATGATCGAGCTGCCTTTGCGCTACCCGGTCCTCTTCGAGCGCCTCGGTATCGACCCGCCGAAGGGGGTGTTGCTGGCCGGACCGCCCGGCACCGGCAAGACGCTGATCGCTCGCGCGGTCGCCTACGAGACGGCCGCGCACTTCTTCCACATCAACGGCCCCGAGGTCATCAACAAGTTCTACGGCCAGAGCGAGGCGAACCTGCGCTCGGTCTTCGAGGAGGCGAGCAGCCACACCCCGAGCGTGATCTTCATCGATGAGATCGACGCCCTCGCGCCGAAACGCGCCGATGTCACGGGCGAGGTGGAGAAGCGGGTCGTCGCGCAGCTCCTCGGCCTGATGGACGGCCTCCAGGCGCGCGGCCAGGTGATCGTGATCGGCGCGACGAATCTGCCGGACGCGCTCGATCCGGCCCTGCGCCGCCCTGGCCGCTTCGACCGCGAGTTGAACGTCGGCGTGCCGGATCGCACCGGGCGCCTGGAGATCCTGCAAATTCACACGCGCGGGATGCCCCTCGCCGCCGACATCGACATGGATCGCCTGGCCGCGCTGACCCACGGCTTCGTCGGGGCCGACCTCGAAGCGCTCTGCCGCGAGGCGGCGATGGTGGCGTTGCGCGGCCTCCTGCCGACGATCGACTTCGGGCTCGACACGGTGCCGCTCGAACAACTGGCGCAACTGGACGTGCGCCAGGCCGACTTCCTCAACGCCCTGCGCGAGGTCTCCCCCTCGGCGCTGCGCGAGGTCTACATCGAGACACCCGACGTCGGCTGGGACGACATCGGCGGCCTGGAAGGGGCCAAGGCGTCGCTGATCGAGGCGGTCGAGTGGCCGCTCCGCTACGGCCCGCTCTTCGATCGCCTCGGTGCCACCCCGCCGCGCGGCATCCTGCTCGAAGGGCCGCCCGGCACCGGCAAGACGCTGCTCGCCAAGGTGGTGGCACGGGAGAGCGAGGCGAACTTCATCTCGGTCAAGGGGCCGGAACTCCTCTCGAAGTGGGTCGGCGAATCGGAGAAGGGGATCCGCGAGATCTTCAAGAAGGCCCGCGCCGCCGCGCCGTGCATCGTCTTCTTCGACGAGATCGATACGCTGGTGCCGGAGCGGGGCGGCAACTTCGCCTCCGAGGTCAGCGAACGGATCGTCGGCCAACTGCTGGCGGAACTCGATGGATTGGAGGAGATGCCGGGGGTGATGGTCCTCGGCGCGACCAATCGGGCGGAACTGCTCGACCCGGCGCTGCTCCGCCCCGGTCGCTTCGACCTGACGATCGCGCTGCCGCTGCCCGACTTCGCCGCGCGCGAGGCGATCGCCTGGGTCCACCTGCGCGAACGCCCCCTTGCGGACGATGTGGACCCGCGCCTGATCGCGCGCGAGACCGATGGGCGCAGCGGCGCGGACATCGCCGGACTCTGCCGCCAGGCCGCCGTCCTCGCCATCCGCGAGGCGATCAGCGCCGGACGCGACACGGAGACGGAGAGTCTCTACCTCGCCTCGCGCCACTTCACCGAGGCCGCCGCACAGCTCGGCTACGAGGACTTCGACGAGTCGCCGTATGGCGGCGAAGAAGCGCCGCCGCGCCGCCGTGGCTGGTGGGGATAAGCACCGACAAATCGAGCATAAGCAATCGGGGCCGCTCCTTCGTTGAGGAGCGGCCCCGATTGCTTATGCGACGATCCCGATCGGGCGAGCTACGCGCTTCGGCCCCTGGTCGCGCCGGTCACGACCGCGCCAACCGCCGCCACCGCCGCGACACCGAGCGTCGCCAGCGCGGTCTTCGTCCGGCGATCCTGCTCCTCCGGGGAGCGCGTCTCCTCAGCATCCTGTACCGCCGCTAGCGCCGAGCGATAGGGACGTTCGCGGATTGCGCGCAGGCGGTCATCGAGCGATGGTTCGTCGCTCGGCGCTTCGTCATAGTCGAAACCGTTCTCACCGCTCGGACCGGCGGCGGCGCGCTGCCCAGCAGTCGCCATCTCCGGTCCGCTGACGCCGTCCGCCATCTTCTGTGTCGCAGCGGTGTTGGTGGCGGCGACCTGCTTCTGGGTTACACCGGCCTCGCGCGCCGCCTGGGGATGCGGCGTGGGTTGCTTACCGGGGAGTTGCTTCTTCGGGTCATTGACCTTATCGCGAATCGTCTCCGGGTCGTAGCGGCGCCCCGCCTCGGCGTTGAATTCCGCGCCGAGCAGCACGATCGTGCTGACGATGCGGAGGAAGAAGAGGAAGATGATCGCCCCGGCGATCGTGCCGTAGGTCTTGTTGAACGAGGCCCCGGCGAAGAGGGAGACGTAGAGGCCGAAGAGGCCGCTGAAGATCGCGATGCCGAAGCTGGTCAGGAGCGAACCGGGGGAGATCCAAACGAATGACTGTTTAACGTTCGGACCCTTCCAGTAGAGGATCGCCAGTCCCAGACTGATCCCGGCGAGCGCGACGACGATCCGCAGCAGCAGCAGGAAGAACGAACCCACCGCGCCGAGGTTGAAGACACGTTCCAGTGCGCCACCCGCAGTCAGGAAGAGCGAGCCGCCGATTAAGAGGACGACCAATATAAGGGTCAGGCCAAGCGCGGTCAGCTTGGCCATGATGAAGTTGCGCGTCTCCTCCACCCCGTAGGCACGATTGAACGCCTTCATCAGCGTGGAGACGGCGGTCGAGGCGGAGTTCAGTGCCAACACGGCGCTGACAATCGCCCCGATCGACAATGCCCCACCGGCGGGCGTGAGGATCGTCTCCAACACGCCGCGCAGGGTCTGCGCGGTGTTCGCATCCAGCACGCTATAGAGGCTACTGGTGATGTTATCGATGATGTTCGTGACCCCGATCGCCTGCCCGATCAACCCGGCGAGCGTCGCCAGGAAGATGAAGAACGGGAAGATCGAGAAGATGATCCAGTAGGCGAGCTCGGCCGCCAGACCCGGAACATCGTCCTTCTTATATTCCTTAATCACCGCCTTGCCGACCGGTACCCACTCGACCTGTGAGATCTTCATCGCTCGCCCCCCAGCGTCTGCATCGCCCCATATCACCATCCTGGCGAACGGACAGAAGCAATTCTCATGCCAGACGAGTGGACGCGATGACCGCTATAGGCACCGATTACGGCGCGTTGTCGCGCAACGCGGGCCAGGCGGCGCGGACCGCCTCTGCGGCGAGCGCGGCCAACCGGTCGCCGATCGCGCCGACCAGCGGCCAGTCGATCGGGTCGAGCACGACCGCCAGCGCTGGCACGGCATCCAGCGCGATCACGGCCAGCCGGAGGCGTCCCGGCGGGAGCGCCCCCTCGACCTCCGCCAGCCCGTCGTAGAGGCCGTCGTAGAGGCGATCGTCCAGGCGCACGGCGACGTCGTCCGGCAACGACGGGGCGTAAGCGAAGGCGACGCTGGATGAGACCGCGACACACGCCTCGCCCGGCGTCGTCAGTCGCACGGTGACGCGCAGCTCGAGCGGAGGTCCGACAGGGAGCGGCACGGTGCCGCTCGCCACCCCATCGGCGGTTCGCGTCGCGGTGATGATGCTGGTGCTAGCGGTGATCATCGCTCCTCTTTCTCGCTCACGTCCTGTAGTGGCGCGCTCAGATCGCGCCCTCGCGCCGCAGCTCGGCGATCGCCTCGGCGGTGTACCCATACTCCGCCAGGATCTCCTCGGTCTGCTGGCCGAGCAGGGGCGGCGCATAGCGTAGCTCGCACGGGGTGCCACCGAGGCGATAGGGGAAGCCCGGCATCTGCAAGTCCGGCACAGTCGGGTGCGGGACCGGGAGTTGCAGGCCGAGATGCTGCGTCTGCGGCATCGCGAACATCTCCGCGACGGTGTTGATCGGCCCGGCGGGGACGCCAAGCGCGTCGAGCTTCGCCATCACCGCAGCGGTCGTATGGGGGGCCAGCGCCACATTCATCAGCGCGTAGAGCGGCTCGCGGTGCGCGGCGCGCGCGGCGTTGGTGGCGAAACGGGCGTCGGCAGCCTCCGCCGCCAGCCCGAACGCCTCGCAGAAGCGCAGCCACAGGCGATCGTTGCCGATCGCCAGATTGACGTAGCCATCGGCGGTCGTGAAGGTGTCGTACGGTACGATCGTCTGGTGACGGTTTCCCTGCCGCTCGGCCTGTTGCCCGGTGGCGAGATAGCCGACGCCGTAATAGCTGAGCAAGGAAACCTGCGCGCCCAGCATCGAGTTATCGATGAACTGCCCTTCGCCGGTGCGCTCGCGATGCAGGAGCGCGCTGACGATCGCGAACGCGGCGAACATCCCGGCGGTCTGGTCGGCGATCGGCACGCCCATCTTCGTCGGCATCCCGCCAGCGGCGTCCGACTGCCCTGTTATGCTCATCATGCCGGACATCCCCTGGAGGATGATGTCGTAGGCGGTGCGGTTGGCCGAAGGGCCATCCTGGCCGAAGCCGGAGATCGAGCAATAGACGATATCGGGCTTGATCGCGCGGACCGCGTCGTAGTCGATGCCGAGGCGCGCGACCACGCCGGGTGCGAAGTTTTCCACGAGGGCATCGGCGCTGGCGATCAGCTTTCGCAGGACCGCGAGGCCGCTCGCCGCCTTGAGATCGAGGGTCAGGCTGCGTTTGTTGCGGTTCGTGCTGAGGAAATAGGCGCTCTCCTGGGCCGGATCGGTCGTGTCGTCGCCACCCAGGAAGGGCGGCCCCCAGGCGCGGGTGTCGTCCCCCTTGCCCGGCAGCTCGACCTTGAGCACGTCGGCACCCATGTCGCCGAGCATCATCGTACAATACGGGCCGGTCATCACGCGCGTCAGATCGATCACACGGAGGCCGCTCAATGGCTGCGTCATCCTAAACCCATCCCTTCCCCATCACCCCGGCGGCGCGGCACAGCATGTCGGCGATTGTAGCAGACCGACCGGCGCGGGCCGTTCCGCCAAATAGCAGGATGCCGCGCCCGATGTGGCGCGGCATCTCGTAATGGGGGGTGGGGGTGGGATGGGGTGGGCTGAGGTGCATGCGCCGATAGTCAGCCCGGATGTTGTCAGAGAAAATCAGGGGGTTGGCATTGGTATGCGCCAGGGGAACCGATCACATTCAATTTTCGCCAACCCCCTGACATGCGACTAGATTACCATCGCGCACACTCTTTGTCAATAGCTTGCAAAGGATAGGCCCGGAATTGTCCGCCCTTTGGCATGCCGTATACTGTGCAGAGAAAATTCTTTGACCCGCACCATCGCCCCGACCGCCTACGATCACGACCATCGCGCAGGCGAATCGCGGCACACCGAAGGAAATGTGATGGACGACCAGATACGCCTCAGTATGCTGACCTCCTATCACGGCAGCGAAGCGGAGCTCGATCCGGCGCTCCTGGCGCAAATCCTTCCCCCACCCGTCGCGCCGCCATCCGCCCCCCCGGCGTACGCCGCCGCAGACGAGCGGACGGTGATCGTCCGGCGGGACGACGGTGCGATCGCGGTGCAGACGATCGACTTCTTCCCCCCACTGCTCGACGACCCGTTCGTGTACGGCGAGATCGCGGCCGCACAGGCGATGGGGGGGATCTACGCCCTCGGCGGCGAGGTCACCTTCGGATTGAGGATCGCCGCCTGGCCCGAGGGGCTGGCACCGGACCTGTTACAGGCGATCTTCGCGGGCGGGGCGGCGAAGATGGCCGAGGGCGGGGCGACGATCGTCGGCGGGCAGACGATCGTCGCCCCCAGCCCGCATTACGGCCTCTGTGTCACCGGCAGCATCGAACCCGACCGGTATCTGACCGGCGCGGGGGCGCAGCCGGGCGACCACCTCTACCTGACCAAGGCGCTCGGCACCGGCGTGGTGTTGGCGACGGCCCGGCACAATGCCGTGACCGCCGACCACCTCGCCGAGACGATCGCCTCGATGCGCCGCCTCGAGCGGGTCGCCGCCACGATCGCGCGGCGCGCGGGAGCCACCGCCTGCATCGGCATCGCGGGGCGCGGCCTACTCGGCCACGCCGCCCAGCTGGCCGCGCGGAGCGGCTGCGGGATCGCGCTCGCGGTGACGGCGGTGCCCTTCCTCTCCGGCGCGCTCGAATATGCCGAACTCGGCTTCATCCCGGCGATCACCGCGCGCAACCGCGCGTCATTCGCGGCGCAACCAGGAAATAGCGCGGGCGACACTCAGTCGCGCCGATCGGTGAGCGCCCTCCTGCACGACCCACAAACGTCGGGCGGGCTACTCCTGAGCGTCCCCGCCGCGCACGCGGACGCCTTTCAGGCCGCTTTCGCCCGCGCCCGCGCCGCCCTCTGGCCGATCGGCGAGGTCATCGCCGGGACAGGGGTTCAGCTGCTGCCATGAATACCCCACCGCCCCTCACAACTGGCGCGCACCCTTGTGGCCTATCCCGGCCTCAGAGTTTCAGCGAGTGCCGGCCGAGCCAGAGGAAGACGCCGATCCCCGAGGCGATCCCGCTGACGATCATGACGGTATCCAGGGTCGCGGGGGATTGCCAGCCGCTGAAATACTTGATCAGGAAGTAGACCCAGACGACCGCCAGGACGCCCAGCGCCTGGATCCCGATCCGTTCGAGCCACCCACCGGCCTTCATCGCTCCTCCTCATGGCGACGCAATGGCGTCACCCTCTCCAACGTGCTTCGATTGCAGCGTAACAGCGTAACAGCGTAACAGCGTAACAGCGTGCAACGTGCTAGCGCGGCGCAGGCACACACCGTGCGCCCGGATTCATCGATCGTTGGTCCGCCGCCTGCGCTGACAGTCGCAGTGTACAGGTGCCGTCGTCCGCGCGGCGCGGCAGGCCACCTTTCTTCTTACCCCATATACTCGCTCAAGCAGCGTCTGGTGCCATTCTGGCGCGCAGGCACGAGGAGCACGATGGACGAACGCACATTGTTCGGTCGCCTGCGGCGGCGACTTACCGGCGCGAACGGGGCAGCCCCCCTCGGACCACCCCCGGAAAGCTGGGCGGGGCGGGCGAGCGCGGCCCACGCGGCGCTGCTGCGCGCCTTCGCCGTGCCGGGGACCGCTCTCCTGCGCGAGCGCGCCCCGGCCCTGCCGACCGATCGCCGCTACGCCTACCTCTGGCCGTTCGGGCAGGCGCTCGCCGCGTCGATCGATCTCGCGCTCTTCACCCACGATGAGGCGGCGTTGCGGCAGGCGCGCGCGTTCGGCGCGGCCTTCTTCACCCACTATTGGGACGACGACAACCCGGAGGCGGGCGGGGCCTCCTATCCGCTGCCGGAGGGGGGCGACACCTTCTACGACGATAATCTCTGGATCGGCCTGGCGTTGTGCGATCTCTATCGGGCCACCGGCGAGCCACAGTGGCTCGATGGCGCGGCGCGGATCTTCGACTTCGTGAGCGCCGCCTGGGACGACGACCCGCGCCACCCGCATCCCGGCGGCATCTTCTGGGCGCAGCCGCGCGCGAATCCGACCGGGGATCGCAACACCGTCTCCAACGCCCCCGCCGCCCAACTCGCCCTCTATCTCCACGCCGCGACCGGCGAGCGGCGCTACCTCGATTGGGCGCGGCGTACCTTCGACTGGACCGAGCGCACCCTGCGCGACCCCGACGATGGCCTCTACTGGGATCACGTCAAACTCGACGGGCGGATCGAGCGGACGAAGTGGTCCTACAATCAGGGGACGATGCTCGGCGCGGCGGCGATGCTGGGCGAGGCGCTCGCGGAGGAGACACCCTCCGCCCGCCAGCACGCCCACGCCATCGCCGAGGCCGCGCTGGCACGCTACGCGGACGGCGACGCGCTCTGGGCGCAAGACCCCGCCTTCAACGCGATCTTCTTCCGCAACCTCTATCTGCTGGGCGGCCTCGCGCGCGACCACACCTTCTACCGCCCCGCCCTCGCCGCCTATGCCGCGCGCGCCTGGGCGGGGCGCGACGGGCGCAGCGGCCTAATCGGCTTCGGGCGCGGCGCGCGGGTCGAGTTGCTGACACAAGCGGCGGCGGTGCGCCTCTTCGCCACCCTCGCCGCGAGCGAGCGCGAGCGCCTATAATCGCCCATCGAGCGCGGGATTGGCAGCCCCGTACCACACAAGAAGCAGGCGAGGCGCACGCGCCACGGCGAGGATGGGGAGATGACGGGGGCGGCGGGCGCGACGATCGGGGTCGACATCGGCGGCACACGGATCCGCGTCGGGCGGCGCGACGCGCAGGGGGGCGTCGTCGCGGAGCGGATTCTGACGCCGTACAGCGCGGCGGACGGGGCGGCGGGGATCGTCGCCCTGGCGCGGCAGATCGCCCCGGAGGGGATCGCGAAGATCGGCATCTCGGCGGCGGGGCCGCTCGATTTCAGGGAGGGAATCACCAATCCGCTGAACCTCCCCGGTTGGCACGGCTATCGCCTCGTGGACGAACTGCGCCAGCAACTCGGCGCGCAGGTCATCCTGGACAACGACGCCAACTGCGCCGCGCTCGCCGAGTGGCGCGAGGGGGCCGGGCGCGGCGCGCAGACGCTGGTCTACTACACCATCAGCACCGGCGTCGGCACCGGCGTGATCATCGACGGCAAGGTGCTGCACGGCGCGCACGACACCGAGGGCGGGCATCAGATCGTCTGGCCGGACGGGCCACCCTGCCCCTGCGGCGCGCGCGGCTGTTTGGAAGCGGTGATCTCCGGGACCGGGTTGCGCGCGCGCTTCGGCAAGCCCGCCGAGGAGCTGGACGATCCGGCGATCTGGGACGAGGTCGCCAAGTACCTGGCGATCGGCGTCGCCAACACCGCCGCGCTGATCTGCCCCGAGGTCGTGGTGATCGGCGGCGGGGTGATCGCGCGCGGCGAGGCGCTGTTCGGGCCGCTCCGGCGCCTCCTGCACGAATATATCTTCATCGTGCCGATCCCTCGGCTCGCCGCCGCCGGGCTCGGCCAGGATTCGGGGATCATCGGCGCGCTTGTCCTGGCGGAGACGCAACTCGCGGCGAGCGCCATTTAGAGGTCGTTTCATAACCCTGTAAGCCGAAAGAAAAATGGCGTACCCGCTACAGACTTACGGCACATCCTGGGGTTATGAAACTGCCTCTCAACGCGCAGCGCGCACAGGATCCAGTCGCGGGCGACCGGGACGAACACACCAAGGAGCTTCATGGCCGCACAACCGACGATCCGCCTCGCCCCCTCGATCCTCTCCGCCGATTTCGCGCGCCTCGGCGAGCAGATCGCCGAGGCGGAGGCCGCCGGGGCCGACGTGATCCACTTCGACGTGATGGACGGCAACTTCGTCCCGAACATCAGCATCGGCCTGCCGGTCCTCGCCGCCGTCCGGCGGATCACGCACTTGCCGATCGATGTCCACCTGATGATCGAGCGCCCGGAGCGCTATCTGGCCGACTTCGTACGCGCCGGGGCCGACTGGCTCACCGTACACGTCGAGGGAGCCACCCACCTCTACCGGACCCTGTCGCAGATCCGCGAACTCGGCGCGCATCCGGGCGTCACCCTCAACCCCGGCACCCCGCCAGCCACCCTGACCGAGGTGCTGCCGATCGTCGATGCCGTGCTGGTGATGACCGTCAACCCCGGCTTTGGGGGGCAGGCGTTCATCGAAGGCCAGCTCGCCAAGATCGCCGCCCTCCGCGCCGCCCTCGATGCGGTCAATCCCGGCGCGCGCCTCGCGGTCGATGGCGGCGTCCACGCGGCGAACATCGCGGCGGTCGTCGCGGCGGGGGCCGAGCAGATCATCGCCGGCTCGGCGGTCTTCAACCACGAACAGACCGTCGCCGAGGCGATCGCGGAATTGCGACGCGGGATCGCCGCTGGCCTGGCGCAGCGGGCGGGCGGGCGATGAGCGCCGCGCCGCCGGTCGCCCTCGCCGCGACCCTCCACGATCCCCACGCCGCCGATCTGGCGAGTATGATCGCCGCCCTCCCCGGCGTGGCCGCGCTCTACGCGGGCATCGCCATCGTCGCGACGGCAGAGACGCCCGCTAGCGTCCTCGCCCCCCTCCGCGCGGTCGGCGCGACCGTGCTGCAACGTCCGAGCGACTACCGCGAGATCGGCTGGCGACGCCTCAAAGCGGTGCGAACGGCGGCAACCCTCGCCCCGGCGATCCACCTCTGCGACTTCGACCGCCTCCTGCACTGGTGGCACAACTGGCACGCCGAACTGCTGGCGACCCTCCCGCAGGTCGCGGCGCACGACCTGCTGATCCTCGGGCGGACGGAGCGCGCCTGGGCGACCCACCCCGCGAACCAGATCGCGACCGAGGGCTTGGCGAATCGCGCGGTGTCGCACTTCTACGGCGCGGATGTGGACATCTGCTCCGGTTCGCGCGGCCTCTCGCGGCGCGCGGTCGCCTACCTCGCCGCGCACGGGCGCGAGCACAGCGTCGGCACCGACGCCGAATGGCCGCTACTCCTGCACGCCGTGCCCGACTTCCGCTGCGAACAGTTGCTCACCGAGGGATTGGAGTTCGAGACCGGCGACCGCTTCCCCGAGGAGGTCGCGCAAGCGGGCGGACTCGTGGGGTGGAACGCGGGGCTCGACCGCGACGCCGCGCGCTGGACCTTCCGCGTGCAGATCGCGGACGACATCGTGCAGGCGGCGCTCCGCACGGCGGCGCGCTGACGCCGCCTGCGCGCACCGGTCGCTGTGCTATCCTTCGCCCTCAGATGGACAGCACAACCGCCGGACAGCCGAAAGCGCCCCGCCCCGCCCGCACGCGCATGAAGCGCCGCAGGAGGGCCGGTGCGCCCGCATCGCCGCGCGTGGAAACCGCCGCACCACCGCGCGATCTGCGCGGCGCGGTGCGACGTCAGGTGCCGGTGCTGGCCCTGTATCTCCTGCTCGCGCTCGTCGTCACCTTCCCGCTCGTCCTGCACTTCGGCTCCGCCCTCCCCGGCGACGGACGGGATGCCTGGCAAAATTATTGGGATTACTGGTGGCTCCGCACGGCGCTCGCGGAGTGGCGCGATCCCTACCAGACGCCCTTGCTCTACGCCCCCTACGGCGCACCGCTCTACCTGCACACCCTCAATCCCTTCAACGGCCTCGTCACCCTGCCGATCCAGATCGCCTTCGGCCTGACCGTCGCCTACAACAGCGTCGTGATCCTCTCCCTGACCCTCGCCGCCTTCTTCGCCGCGCTCCTCGTCGGCCACGTCAGCGGCGGTCGCCGCGCGGGGTTCGCCGGCGGGGTCATCTACGCCTTCGGCTCGTACCACTTCGCCCACCTCCTCGGCCACGCCAACCTGATCGCGTCCGAGTGGCTGCCCGCCTACATCCTGGCGCTGCTCGTCGCGGTCGAGGCGGGCGGGCGGGCACGCCTCCTCCCGGCGTGCGGTGCCTTCGCGGCGCTGATCCTGCTGACCTTCTGCGACTGGCAGTACGTCCTCTTCGCCGGGATTTTCACCGCCTGCTACGGCCTCTACCATGCCATCGCGCGGCGCTCCCTCGCCCCACTCGCGGTGGCAGCGGCGGTCGGCGGGGCGTGGGCGGTCGTCGCCGCGCCGCTGCTCCTCGCGACCGCACGCGAGTTGCGCGCCACAGCCGGGGATCGCCCGGCGGTCCTCGGCGCGGAGGGTTTCTCCGCCGATCTCGTCTCGTTCTTCGTGCCGAGTCCGTTGCAGACGTGGTGGGGCGCGTGGGCCGAGCGCGTCGGCGGGCTGGCCGTGGCCCCCGCAGTGGAGCGCGGCGTCTTCCTCGGCCTGCTGCCGCTCCTCCTGGCCGTCTGCGGCCTCTGGCTGGCCCGGCGACGCGCGGCCTTCTGGGCGCTCTTCGCGGCGCTCTGCTTCCTGCTGGCGCTCGGCCCGGTCCTCCAGATCGCCGGGCACTCGTTCGGCGCGATCCCGCTCCCCTACCGGCTCCTGCAACTGCTGCCGGGCGTGAACGTCTCGCGCGTCCCGGCCCGCTTCGCCCTGCTCGTCACCCTGGCCCTGGCGATCCTCTCCGGGCTGGGACTCGTCGGGCTGCGCACGCGCTTCCCGCGCCTCGACCGTGGGGCATGGCGCTTCGTCGTCACGCCGCTCCTGGTGGCGGCACTGCTGGCGGAGCACTTTGCCGCCCCCTACCCGCTGACGGCGGTGGAGGAGCCCGCCTTCTACCGGCAGCTCGCGGCCTCGACGGAGCCGGGCGCGATCCTCGAACTCCCCTTCTCGATGACCCGCTCGGGCTCCCTCTTCGGGCAGACGATCCACGGACGCCCGATCATCGGCGGCTATCTCTCGCGCCCCCTCGCCTACCCCCTCCTCGATCTCCCCCCCTTCGCCGAACCAGCCAGCACGCGCAACGACTTCGTCCCGCCGGCGGACGCGACCACGGGCGCCTGGTCGTTGCACCTTGCGGGGGTGCGCTGGATCGTCGTGCTGCTGGACGACCCGAAGCTGAACCGCGCCGAGATCGACGCCTTCCTGCGCGACTACGCCGCGCCCACGCCCCTCTATACCGACGCACGGATGGCCGTCTACCGCCCGCTGGCGGGCGGCACGCCCGGCTTCTCTCTGCGCCCGGATGCGGGGTGGTATCAGCCGGAATCGCTGGCCGACCGGCGACGGATGCGCTGGCTGCCGCGCAGCGCGACCGTGGATGCCTGGAGCATGGCCGATGGCCCGCAGGGGGGGACGCTACGCTTCGAGGCGTGGAGTTTCAATCAGCCACGAAGGCTCACGCTCAGCGTCGATGGGCGGGCGGTGGGGGCATGGCTGGTCGCCGAGCCGAAGGTCTATACGGTGCCGGTACGCCTCACACCGGGCGAGCACCGGATCGAGTTCCGCACCCTGGACGAGCCCGAGCGCCCGTCGCGCACCGTCGGCGGCAACGACGACCGCCTGATCTCGATCGGCGTCACCGACCTGACCCTGCGGCCCTGAACGCCACAAGCGATCCTATTCAGCGTCTGGTTCCGATATCTCCGCCGGAAGGGCGATCGAAAGAATCGTGCGCGGCGACAGGAACTCGGCGATGAGGTGGATCACGACGCCGAAGAAGGCGGCGGCGATCATCAGGTCGTGACCGGGGAGCAGCAGGAAGAGTCCGATGTTGAGATCGATGGTGTAGACCCGGCCCAGAGCCAGGACCGCGTCGGCAGCGGCGAGCGCCACGACCACCAGTGTGCCGAGGGCCGTCGCGATCGCCAGCGCCGTCAGCAGCCCCACCCTCCCGGCCCCCTGCCCGAGCAGCCAGTAGCCACCCACGACGAGGATCGCGTAGCCGAGGAAGATGAGCGCGATCTACCAGAGTCCCGGCTCGTTCGTCGTCATCAGCCCCCAACCGCCGTACCACCACCGCTAGCCCCGATTGACGCGGAACCACGGCAGCGCGAAGCCGAGCAGGGAGAGGAGCGCGCCAGCCAGGAAGACGAAGTGTGTCGTACCGGGCCACGCGACCAGCGGTGCGGACGCTGCGGGCCACGGTGTCTCGTCGCTCATCACCTCACCCCCTCACGCAGGCCCCGCAGCGCGCCGGATAGCACCCATAGCGGCGTTCGCCTATCTCTACGTCGAAACCAGGCGCGACCCATTGCGCGACGAGTTAGCGGGCGGGGCGCACCAGCAGCAACAGCACAGCGCTACAGCGCCACGCGACTCTATACGACAAGCACAGTTCCCGGAGTGGGCAGTGTGCCCTTCAGGGGTGTTTCAGTCTCGGAACCAGGTGCCAAGCGTCGCGCACCTACCCGTGCCAGATCATGGGGTGTTCACCCAGAGTACCGTGCTGACTATTCCACGCGGCGTGCCTACCCACCAGGTGTCGGCTCCGTCTCCGCGACCTCGTCAACGCGTGGCTCGTCGTCGGTGGCGACCGGGCGGCGACCGAGCTTCCCTTCCTCCACCAGCGTGGCGAGGACATCCATGATCGCCCGCCCGCCGAGGAGCGCGGTGATGTCGGAGACGTCGTATGGCGGCGCGACCTCGACGACTTCCATCCCCGCCAGCCCTTCGCGCGCGGCGAGGCGCAGCATCTTCAGCGCCTCGCGCGGGGTCAGGCCGCCCGGTTCCGGGGTGCCGGTGCCGGGCGCGAAGGCCGGATCGACCGAGTCGATGTCGAACGAGAGCCAGACCGCCTTCGCGCCCTTCCAGGCCACTTCCAGGGCGAATTCCATGATCCGCGCCACGCCGAAACGATCGAGATCGTCGAGCGTGATCACCGTCGCCCCGCGCTCGCGCGCCACGCGCATCCCCGGCTTCGAGCCGGTCCAGCCGCCGATGCCGATCTGGACCAGATTGCTGGCCGGGGCATTCGGGATATTGGTGGCGTGGAAGAAGGGCGAGCCGTGCATCCGCTCATCGAAGGACGTCTCGCTGAGATCGCTGTGCCGGTCGAAGTGCAGGATGCCGATCTTGCCATCGATGAACGGGGCCATCCCCCGAATGTCGGGATAGCCGATCGAGTGGTCGCCCCCGAGGACGACCGGGAAGACGGCGCGCTCGGTGAGATAGGCGATCGCGTCCGCGATCTGGTCGAAGCTCTTCTCCAAATTGGCCGGGATAACCTGCACATCGCCGACATCGACCATGTCGAGCGATTCGCCGAGGACGACGCCCCGTTCGGCGTTATACCCCCCGCCGAGCGTCGAGATGCGGCGCAGCGCCTGTGGCCCGAAGCGGGTACCGGAGCGGTACGTCGTGCCAGCGTCGAGCGGGACGCCGAGGACCGCGACATCCTGGCCGCCGAGCTGGCGCATGTCCTCCAGGAAGGGGACGCCGACGAACGTGCCACCGCCGCTCACGCCGGTGCGCGTGCGATTGAAGAGAGTCAGCGAGCGATCCCGGATGCTGGCGGCGGCTTCCAGGCCGTGCAGCTTCTGCTGGGCCGCGCGCTCCTGCGCCCGTGCGCCGCTTAGCCGCGCCTCGCGCTCCATCGCCCAGGTGCCGCGCAGATCTTCGCGGCGGATACGCCCCCCCGGCTGCTGATCATCGCTCGGGCTCATCGGCCACTCCTCGCCCCGGCGGGGCATTGCGCGCCAGCGGGCGCGATCGGTCGCGAGTCGCTATGGTACCGCATCGGGCCACGCCGCCGATCGCGCCCGCCACCACGACGAACAAAAGCCGGAGGGGCAGGGAATGGTCCTGCCCCTCCGGCGCACACGCCAGCGCTCGCGTATGATCTAGGCGGTGGCTTCCTGCGGCGTCTTCGGATCGAGCTGCTGCAAGAGGTCGTGCGCCTCGCGCTCGATCTCGCGGATACGTCCGGTGATCGTCGCCAGGTCGGGTCCACCGACGTGCGCCGTGCCGCCATCGCGCTGTAACTCGTCCGCAAGGAAAACGCGCGCCTGCTCGGCTGCGCGCGCGTGCGAGATACCGCGCGTCCGGGCTTCCTTAATCAACATGCACATATCGACCGCCTGCCCGGTGAACGAGCCGGAATCCTGCGAAGCGCGGGGCAGATAGCCCCGATCGGCCCAGTGGATCACCTGGCGCAGGGTGACACCGCACAGCGCGGCCACCTGTGAGGCGTTGAGCGAGAGACGCATCCACATCGCCCCGCGATCGGGGGAGGTGAACTGGATCGGCTCGTGACGAGCCTCCTGCGCCGCTGCGGTCGCCGTCCGTGGCGCCCCCCCCTGCTCGGTGGCGGCCTTCGGGCGACGCCCACGACCCCGCCGCACTACTTGTTCAGTCATCGATAACCCCTTTCGTGATGAACTCAACCCCGTAGGGTATCGAGCACACCGACACGACGATCTTCCCTTCGTCCTGCCGGAACCACTATGTTCGGCCAGGACCGTCACAGCGACAGCCCTGTAGTGGAACAATGTCAGCGTCGCGATAAGCGTGTCAGGACACAGCAATCACCATGAACAATGGTCTGGTACCCTTGCGCCACCACCGCTCCGCGCCATCGACGCCTCCCAACCCCTCCACTGCCCTTAATAACGCGATTGTAACCACTATGGCAACACCGCTATTGGAGCAACCATCGCGTTGGCCGCGCGAGGGATTGCCGACCCACGTGGCGGCAGCTGACAGCGTACAGATCGTGTCTACCACGAGCATACAAGCAGACTATACCAACGAGCGTGACTTACTACAACAGATGGGAAGGAACACGGAAATACCGGCGGTCGTACTATCGCTTGTTTGCAGTATAGCGCATCGCGCAAGCCCTCTTTTGGTAACAAATGTACCTAAAGGGTCCAATACTTCCGGTAGACCTCGCGCGCCTCCGCGATCGCCCGCGCCGCGTCCAGCCCGACCTCGCGGTGTGGCCGCGCGCGCTGCAACCGCGCGAGGGCCGGATCGGGCCACGGCGTGGCCACGCCCGCCAGCGCCTCGATCACCGCCAGCGTGCAGGCGGAGACGTAGGTCGGGCTGTAACCGCCCTCGTGAACCACGATGAGTCGACCGCCGCAGCACTCGTCCGCCAGGGCCAGCGCGGTGTCGGTGAGCTCCCGGAAACCCTGCGACGAGAGCACCATGCGCCCGAGCGGATCGTTGGCGCTGGCATCGAGCCCGCAAGAGATCAGCAGGAGTTCCGGCGCGAACTGCCGCACGATCGGCGCGACGATCTCCGCCATTGCGGCGGCGTAGGTCGCGTCGCCGGAGCCGGGAGGCAAGGGGATGTTGACCGTCCGCCCCTCGCCCGCCCCCGCGCCAGGCTGCGCCAGTGTGCCCATATCGGGCGGGAAGAGTCCTTCCTGATGCAGCGAGACGAAGAGGACATCCGCGTCGTCGTAGAAGATTTCGTGCGTGCCGTTGCCGTCGTGGACATCCCAGTCGACGATCGCGATCCGGCGCAGGCCGTGTGCGCGCTGGGCGTGGCGCGCGGCGATGGCGATGTTGTTGAAGATGCAGAAGCCCATCCCACGATCGGGCGTGGCGTGGTGGCCGGGCGGGCGCACGAGCGCGTAGGCATTCTGCACCGTCCCGGCCAGGGTCGCATCGACCGCCGCGATGGCCCCACCCGCCGCGAGCGCGGCGATCGCGTAGCCATCCGCGCCCAGCGGCGCCCCGACGCCCGCGTCGCCGCCCCCGCCGCCGCGACCGCGCGCACATGGTGGACGTAGGCGGCGGTATGGACCGCCAGCAATTCCTCCACGGTGGCCGCGCGCGCGGCGATGGGGGTCAGTTGCTCGCCGAGACCGGAGAGATCGAGGAGATGCTTCGCCCGCCCGACCGTGCGCGGGCTGGAGATGTGCGGCTCCGGCTCGGCGAAGGGGTACGACGCCAGCGGCGCGCCGATCGTCGCCAGCCCGGTATTGTGTTGCAGATAGCGATCGTGGAAGACCAGTCCGGTGCGCGCCCCTGCGCCTGTCATCGCCAGCTCCTTTCGCGGCCCGCTCCGCCTCGTTCCCCGCCGGGATGGCGGCACTATACCCGATAGCGACGGCGCGGGTAGGCTTCGGGCAACCGAGATGGTATTCTCGCCGCGTGGGCCGTGAAGTCCGCGTGATGCGGGCAGCCGAAGGACCTGGAGGGGCCGGTGAAAGCACTCATCCTGACGAACGAGTACCCGCCGAACATCTATGGCGGCGCGGGGGTCCATGTCGAATTCCTCAGCCGCGAACTCGCCCGCCTGATGGACGTGGAGGTGCGGGCGTTCGGCGACCAGCACACCGATCAGGAACATCTCCGGGTACGCGGCTACGGCCTCGACGATCGCGGCTTCACCGCGCCGCCCTATCTGCGCCCGGTCTTCGGCGCGCTCGCGCGCAATGTCGCCTTCGCCGCGACCGATGTCGACGCCGACGTGGTCCACACGCACACCTGGTACGCGAATTTCGGTGGCCTGCTGATCAAGCAGGCCTACGACATCCCCCTGGTGATGACGACCCACTCGCTCGAACCGCTGCGCCCCTGGAAGCGCGAGCAGTTGCGCGGCGGCTACGATCTCTCCAACTGGATCGAGGGGACGAGTTTGCGCGAGGCGGATGCGGTGATCGCCGTCTCCGAGGGGACGCGCGCCGACATCCTGCGCGTCTCCGACGCGCGCCCGGAACGGGTCCACGTCATCTACAACGGCATCGACACGAGCCTCTATCGCCCGATGGATGGCAAGGAGACGCTGGCCCGGTACGGCATCGATCCGAACCGCCCGTTCGTCCTCTTCGTCGGCCGGATTACCCGGCAGAAGGGGATCATACACCTCGTCCGCGCGCTCCCGGCGATCGATCCCGACGCGCAGATCGTCCTCTGCGCCGGGGCACCGGATACCCGGGAGATCGCGGCGGAGATGGGCGCGGCGGTCGCGGACGCCAGCGCCGCCCGTCCCGGCGTGGTCTGGATCCGCGACATGCTCCCGCGCGAAGATGTGATCCCGCTCTACTCGGAGGCGGCGGTCTTCTGCTGCCCCTCGATCTACGAGCCGTTCGGCATCATCAACCTGGAGGCGATGGCCTGCGGCACGCCGGTCGTGGCGAGCGCGGTCGGCGGTATCCCGGAGGTCGTGGTCGATGGCGAGACTGGCCTGCTCGTTCAGGTCGAGCAGCAGGACACCGCGCCCTACGAGCCGGTCGACCCCGCCGCGTTCAGCCGCGATCTCGCGGCGGCCACCAATCGCCTCCTCGGCGATCCGGCCCTCCGCGAACGCATGGGTAGCGCGGGGCGCGCGCGCGTCGAAGCCCACTTCGCCTGGGACGCCATCGCGCGTCAAACCGCCGATCTCTACGCCTCCCTGCGCTGAGTGGGCCGGGGATCACCGCAGGGACGCAGAGACGCAGAGGACGACAAGAGAAGAAGAGGGACGGAACAGGAGACATAGAGACACAAAGGGGGGCGAGAGAAAGGCACGATCTGCGGGGGGAGTGCTGCCACAGGCGCACCGCGCCCCGCCACAGCGGCGGATAAAAGCCTGGCAACGGCGATACCCCCCTCACCTCCGGCTCGTCCCTATCCGAGGCGAGGGGCGCATCCAGCACCCTCTCACGCCCATTCAGCAGGCCCTTCTCCCCGATAGGGAGAGGGGTGGCGCGCCGGGTGCCCGCTGGGCGGACGCGACGGGGTGAGGGCTTAAACCCGTGAGCTGGCCGTTGAGCGTGGGATGGCCGTCGGACTGAAGTACCCCGGAGGGCAGCTACTACCCAGAAAGGGCAGTAGCTGCCGGCTGGATGGCCCCGGCCACGAAGCCCCAAGACTCGGCTCGGGAGCACCTCCGCCTGCGCGGACCGGAACTCCCTATCCCTTCTCTCCTGTCGTCCTCTGCGCCTTTGTGCCTCCTGTTTCGTCCCTTTATCTCTCGTCGCTCTGCGTCTCTGCGTCTCTGCGTCTCTGCGGTGATCGTCCTCCCGTCCCTACATCGGTGCGACGAACGGATGCCGGGCGCGGTATTCATCCTCGGTGATCGACATGATGATCGAGTCGTGGTATTGCCCGCCGAGATAGGTATGCTCGCGGAAGACACCGTCGCGCTGGAAGCCGCACTTCTCGTAGGCGCGCTGGGCGCGCGGATTGAACGACTCGACGCGCAGCCAGACCTTATGCAGATTCAGCTCATGGAAGAGGTACCCGAGATAGGCGAGGAGGGCATCGCTGCCATAGCCGCGCCCCCAGTAGTCCTGCTCCCCGATCATGATCGCGATCTCGGTGTGGCGATTACGCCGCTCCAGATCAACGTAGCCGATCCGCCCGATCGGGATCTCCCGGCCCTCGTCATCGTGCGTCACGATTAGCAGCCAATGGGAGCGCCCACCCGGCACACCCAGGCCGCGCCCCTCCAACTCCTCGCGCGAGGTCGTCTTGTACGGCTCGGCCCAGAAATACATCGCCGCCGCATCGTTCGACCAGCGCCAGATCGCGTCCAGATCCTCGCGCTCGATCGCGCGCAACATCGTCAGCTTGCCGGTGATCACACATACCTCCTATGAGTGGGCGCAGTGAACGACGAAGAAGACCGGAACAGGAGACACAGAGGCACAGAGAACGAAGAGAGAGGAAGAATGGGGGGACGGATTCAAGACGTAGGGTAGAAACGGGAGAAGAGGCGATTACTACGTGTCATGAGCACATTGCCTGTATCGCGGGCAACTAACCCACAGCAGCTATCGCTTTGCGGCCCGTCTCTCTTCGCCTTCGTACTCTGCGCGTCCGGTCCGCTTACGGGCACTATGCTCGACCACTTAATCTCTTTTCTCCCGTCCCTCTCGGCGTCTCTGTGTCTCCTGTTCCGTCCTGCGCCCTCACCGCCTCAGAGCCGCCGCCGCACTTCGGGCATCACGCGCGCCATCACCGCGCCGGCGGGGCCGCGCAGCAGCAGTTGGGCGAGGTCGTCGAGCGGGGTCGGCGTCTGGTTCAGGATCACGATGTAAGCACCGGCGTTGGCGGCGATCCGTGGCAGTTGGGCGGCGGGATTGACCACGAGCGACGAGCCGATGATCAGGAAGAGATCGCTCCCCGCCGCCGCCGTTGCCGCGCGCTGCCACGGCTCGCGCGGCAGCGGCTCGCCGAACGCGACGGTGGAGGCGCGCAAGGTGCCGCCACAGACCCGACAGGCGGGGATCGCCTCGCCCGCATCGAGTCGCGCGGAGATCTCATCGCGCGTCGTCGTCGCCCCGCAATTCATACAGAAGACACGGTGCGCGGTGCCGTGCAACTCGACCGTGCGCTCCGGCGACGAACCAGCCGCTGCGTGCAGCCCATCGATGTTCTGCGTGATCAGCAGATCGAGCTTGCCAAGGCGTTCCAGTTCGGCCAGGGCGAGGTGGGCCGGGTTCGGCTGTGCCTCGCGGATCACCGCGTAGGTGTTGCGTCCGCGCCGCCAGTACTCGCGCTTCCCCTCCTCGGAGGACATGAACGTCTGGTAATCGATCGGTTTGTAGCGATTCCAGATGCCGCCCGGCGAGCGAAAATCGGGGATGCCGGACTCGGTGCTGATCCCCGCACCGGTGAAGACGACCAACCGTTCCGCGTCGGCGATCAGCTCTGCGAGCCGCGCGATCCCCTCGTCGGCGCTCAGCGACCGCGACGCAGCGGCGGGCGCATCCACGGCAGCACGCTCGAACGTTCCAGCGCCGCCCGGATCATTGTCACTCGCCATCGTCATCCCTCCCAACTGTCGCGCGGCGCATGAGGAGAGGATAGCAGAGAGGCGGGCACGCCAGCTTTGACAGCCGGGCGACCGCCTCCGTATACTTCAGCGCTACTTTGGCAGAACGCACCGGACGAGCGGGTGAGGAGCGGCACGCAGCGGTGTCGGGCGCGCTCGCCCAAGGTGAGGGCCGACCGATGACGATCACGCGGCTCCACCACGCGCAGATCACCGTGCCGCCCGAGGGCGAGGCGGTGGCGCGCTGGTTCTACTGCGCGCCGCTCGGGCTGTCGGAGAGCGCCAGACCAACGGCGCTCGACGGGCGCGGCGGCTTCTGGCCGCGCCTCGGCGATCAGCAATTGCACATCGGCGTGGAGCACGGCATCGCGCGCGACGCGACGAAGGCCCATCTCGCCTATGCGGTCGACGATCTGGCGGTGTGGCGGGAGCGACTCGCCGCCGCCTGGACCGTCGCGCTCGCGAGTGTGCCGCTCCCCGGCTACGATCGCTTCGAGTGCCGCGAGCCGTTCGGCAATCGGCTCGAATTCAGCCAGCCGCTCGCGGTCGCAGACCCGAACACGGACGTTCAGATACGAGACTGACACGCGCGCGACACGAACCGGAGGTGTGCCACGATTCCACCGCCCTGGGGACTGCTGACGATCGGCCTCCTCACGCTGATCCCCGGCGACGCGCTGTGCCGCCTCTTCTTCGCCCCCACGCGCAGCACCACCGCGACAACCGTGCGCGTAGCGCTACTGCCCGCCGAGGCGCTCTTCCTGCGCTTCTTCGGCGGGGCGCTCCTCGTCGGCTGGTGGGCGTTCGTGCTGGCCGAGGCGGGGCGCTTCGGGGCGGGCGGTGTGCTGCTCGGCGGCGGCGGCGGCAGCCTCGCACTCTACGCGCTGACCTGGCGCGCACACGGTCGCGCGGCCTTCCCGCGCCCCGCTTTCCGGCCCAGCCTCGCGGGGGCAGCGCTCGTCGCGTTGTTGGTGCTCGCCGGGGCGCTCACCTTCGGCCGCCCATTCGAGACGGTCGTCGGCGGCGAGGACGCGGGGGTCTATTTCAATAGTGGCGGGCGGATCGCGGGCGAGGGCGGCATCCGACTCCACGACACCGGACTGGATGAATTCGGCCCCGACGCCGCCGACAATGCCTGGCTCAACGACACCGCGCGCCACGTCCTCACCCCACCACCGGCCAATCCCCCGCGCGGCGACAACAGCCCGAAGCGTTTCATCTTCCTCGATTGGCAACGCCTCTCCGGTTTCAATCTCGTGCCCGGCGCAGGGAACACCGTCACCCCACAATACCTGCACCTCTTCCCGGTCTGGCTCGCCCTCTGGGCCACTTTTGGCGGCGGGATCGGGGCGATGGTCTATGGCGCGGCCGCCTGCGCCCTCCTCGGCGTGGCCGCGACGACATTGCTGGCGCGGCGACTCTTCGGCACGCCGGTCGGGCTGCTGGGCGGGCTGTTGCTCGCGCTCAACGGTATCCAGCTCTGGTTCGCGCGGCAATCGCTCAGCGAGGCGCTCCTCCAGGCGCTCCTCGTCGGCGGCATCTACGCCTGGGCGCTCTTCATCGACGCACGGAACATGGACGACCGCCGGACGGCGCGCGGTGCCGCATTGCTGGCCGCGTTCGCGCTCGGCAGCGTCGCGCTCACCCACGCGCAGTTCGTCTTCGCGCTGTTGCCGGTCGCCGCGCTCCTCGCCGGGCTCTGGCTGGCGCGACGGTGGCAAAGGGTCTACTGGTGGTTCCTGATCCCGCTGGTGCTCCTCCTCGCGCACGCGAGCTTCCACATCGCGCGCTACTCGCTCGGCTACTTCGAGGGGATCTACCACCACGTCTGGAAGAACGCCGTGCGCGACTGGAAACAGACCGGCGTACTCCTGCTCGTGCCGCTCATCGGCCTGCTGATCGTCGGCCTCCGCCCGCTCCGTGCGCGGTGGCTCCCGCTCGTCGTCGCGCCGCGCACGCTGCTCCTCGCGCGCTGGCTCGGCGCGCTCGGGGCGCTGGCGATCGGGGCGTGGCTCTACCTGATCCGTCCGGGGATCATTCGCCCCGGCAACCCGGGCGCGCTCTATGGCTACATCGGCGCGCCGGTGCCGACCGGCCCGGCCTCGGCGCTCGTCACGCTCGGCTGGTATCTCTCGCCGCTCGGTATGATCCTCGCCGGGCTCGGCCTCGCGCTGCTCCTGCTGCGCGACATCGAGGAGCGCGCCGCCGCCCTCCTCTGTCTCGCCGCCCCCTTCGCCATCCTCTACCTTACCGGGAGCTACACGCAGGAGGGCTATATCTACTCCCTACGCCGCTTCATGCCGCTCATCCTGCCCCTGTTGGCGATCCTGAGCGCCTACGCGGCCCTGCGCCTCGGCCCGGCCCTGGCGGCCGCGCTGCGCCGCCCGCGCCTGGCCCGCCCGCTCGGCGCGCTCGGCCTCGCGGCCGCCGCCGTGCTGATCCTCTTCCTGGGGACCACCAACGCGCGCCTGATCGCGCACCGCGAGTATGCGGGGGTGCTGGATGCTACCGCCGCGCTCGCCGCGCGCTTCGGCCCGAACGACATCGTGATCTTCAGCGGCCCGCGCGACGAGACGCCGAAACTGGCGACGCCACTGGAGTACCTCTTCGAGCGCGAGAGCTGGACGATCACCACCAACACGCCCGATGGCACCAAACTGGACGCCTGGATCACGGCGCAGGAGGCGGCGGGGCGCAGGGTCCACGTCCTGATGTCGGCCGGGGGTGGCAAGCTCTTCCTGCCGCAACATCAGTTCGTGGCGACCGACCGGATCGACCTGTCGCTCCTCCAGTTCGAGAAGCTCGACAACCAGAAGCCCTACAACCAACAGCGCAACGTCCTCGGCTACACCCTCTACGAGCTGCGCCCGGTCGCGGCGGGGGCGAACGCGCTCGGCACCCTGCCCTACCGCGTGGCGGCGGGCCAGGGAGACGAGGCGGCGCTCCTCGGTGCCACCACCTCCGGCTCGGGCTTCTACAACGTCGAGTGCGACCCGGCCACCAGCGGTTGCGACGGTGGCGCCCCCGCGCCGGGAGTGACGTCCTACCGCTGGACCGATGGCGAGGCGCTGATCCGCATCCCCTGGCCCGCCGATGGACGGCCGCTGACGCTGCGCCTGACCCTCAGCGCGGGGCCACGCCCGGCGACCCTCCCTCCCGCGCAGGTCGTCGTCGGCATCCGACCCGCGCCCGGCTCCGCCGACAAGGAGCAGCAACTCGGCGTGCTGACGGTCGGCGGCGAGTGGGCCACCTACAGCGTGACGATCCCCGCCAGCGCCCTGCCGCGCACCGCCGACGGCACCGCGCTGATCCACCTCGCCCTGCCGCGCACTACAGATGGGAAAGCCGTCCCCGGCGCGACCTGGAAGCCGGTCAATTACCCTGTGCAGACGAATAACAGCGCCGACCCGCGCGACCTCCACGTTCGCTTCGTCAGCTTGGAACTGACCGTTGCGCCATGAACGCGCCTACGAGCGCCGACAGTTCTCGGTCTGCGCCAGACGGTGCGTGCTACGGCATAATCCTTGCACCGACACTCACGAGCGGCGTGCTTCTGCGCCATCTCTAGATATGCGAGGTGCGACCATGCCATACAAGAGCATCGGCGATCTGCCGGAGAGTGTCAGCGACCATCTGCCGAAGCACGCGCAGGAGATCTTCCAGGCGGCGTTCAACAGCGCCGAGGAAGAATACGGCGAAGAGGAGCGCGCCTTCCGCGTCGCCTGGGCGGCGGTGAAGCACAAGTACGAGAAGGGCGACGACAACGACTGGCACCCGAAGAAGGACTGACGGTAGAAGCGCAGAAAGGGCCAGCGGCGCGTGCCGCTGGCCCTTGCGCTATTATCGCTATGTGGTCTTTTACGGTCCGGTGAGCGCGGCGATCGGCGTCACGAAGTTCTTGGTGCCGTCGCTGACGTAGATCTGCCCGGACTTGTTGATCGCGATCCCGAACGGTGCGGTGAAGGCGTCCGCTGCGGCGGTGCCGCCGCTCGATCGCGCGACGATCTGGCCGCTGGCGTTGAACTTCAGCACCTGTCGCGTGGTCGAGCTGGTCGCGTAGAGCTGGCCGTTCGCGTCGAGCGCCAGATACGGCTCGTAGTAGCTCTTGCCCTTCCAGTCGGCCACCGCCCACTGCGCGACCGGCTGTCCCTGCGCGTCGAAGACGCCGATCCGCGCATTGGTGCTGTCCGCGACGTAGACGCGCGTCCCATCGGCGGAGACCGCGATCCCCACCGGCTCATCGAACTGATTCGGCCCGGTCCCCTTGGTGCCGAACTCGCGCCGGAAGGTGCCATCGGGGCCGTAGACGACGACCCGCGCGTTGCCGGTATCGGTCACATAGAGGTCGCCTTTCGGATCGAGAGCGATGCCGCGCGGGCCATACAGCCCGGTGCGGTCGGCCCCCGCCTGCCCGGCGACGAGGTTGACGTAGGTACCCCACTTCGCCACGAACTGCCCATCGGCGGTGAACTTCTGCACCCGGTAATCCCAGGTATCCGCGACGTAGACCGCGCCGTCCGCGCCGACCGCGATCCCGGTGGGGCCGCGGTTCGACTCGCGCCAGAGCTGACCGTCGTTATGGCCAAGGCTGCCGAACTGCCGGATGAACGTCCCATCCGCCGCGAACTGCTCCACGCGCGCGTTCCGCATGTCCACGACGTAGAGCGAGCCATCCGGCCCGAACGCCATCCCACGCGGCGAGTCGAGCTGACCGGGCGCGCGTCCCTGTCCCGCGCGATCCGTCAGGTTGAACGGCCCCTGCGAAGAGGCGGGCAACGTCAGCCGTTGCGCCAGTTCGGTGCCGTATTCGACCGTCATGTTGACACTGGCGGCGGGGGCGACATTGTTACGGAAGACGAGGAAGTTGAGCCAGCGCAGGAACGGGCGCTCCGCCCCGATCAGCTCCTGGCTCGCCGGGTACGACCAGGTCAGCTTGTAGGTCTGCGGCGTGTAGTCGCCGGAGGTGGCCGGCTTGCCGTCGCCGGGCCGGAAGAGCAGTTGCGGCGGGGTCGTGGCCCCCGAGCCGGTGGTGGCGAGGGATGCGGTGGAGACAACCTGTAAGTTCGGGAAGTCGCGCAGATACCAGCGGGTCGGCCACTCCACGGTCGGCTCGACCGCGACGCCGAGGCCATGCCCGCCGGTCGGGTCGGCGACGGTGCGATTCAGCGCGGTCAGGTCGCGGGAGAGACGGAGAATTCGCTCCATCAACGGGCGGATTTCCGGGGTGCTGGCGTTGTAGACGATCGGCTCGTTCGCGGCGTCGGCGCGGTAGATGCTGAGACCCACCGCCGAGCGGAAGCCGAAGCCGAGCAGGAAGAGGACGAAGCCGAAGGCGAGCGCCCGGAGCGCCGCGACGGGCTCGATCCGGCGCGCGAACCAGAGCGCCGCGCCGGTTAGCGGGAGCGCGAAGAGGACGACCGTCATCAGCAGGGACAGGAGCCGCCCGGTCTCATCGGGGATGCGCGACGGCTGAAGCACCTGCCCGATGGTGGCCCCCCACGCGGCCAGCGCCAACGCCACGCAGAGGATAATCCCGGCCCCGCCGGCCCAGAACGCGCCGCCCTGCCGCCACTCGATCCGCTCGATCAGGTCGCCGAGGGTCGCGCCGGCCAGTAGGCAGAGCGGGACCGCCACCAGCAGGATTTGTTGCGGCTGCGCCCCCCCCCCGATCGCCAGCAGGATCGTCCCGACGATCGCCCAGAACGCGAGCATCCCGCGCGCGGTCACGCCGCCCGTCTGCTCGCTGGCATCCACGGGGCGAGTGAAGAGACGGACGAGGCCAACGAGGCCGGCGATCAGCGCCAACGGCTCGTACAGCGGCAGCAGGCCGAGCGCGAAGAGGGGGCCGCGTCCGCCCTGAGCCGGGCCGAACAGGGTAGTGCCCCAGGCACCGAGCCAATCGACCGGTCCGGCGGCGAGATTGCCCGGCACCGCGCCGAACGCGCTGAAGATCAGGAGCAGGAGCGCGACCGCCAGCAGCACGGCAGGCAGCCAGCCCTCGCGCCCGGCGACGCGCAGATTCGCCATGCCGAAGCGCTCATCGCGCGCGCCCGGCAGCACGATCGGCAGGAGCACGGCCGCCACCAGCAGGATCAGCAGCAGGCTCAGCCCGACCGGGGCCGAGACGAAGAGGAGCGCCGCCGTCGCGCCCAGGAGGACGATGCCGCCGCGCCGTGCGCCATCGAAGGCGCGCAGGATCGCCACGAAGAGGAGAGTGGCGAAGAAGGCGGCGTAGGCGTCGGGCAGTTCGAGGCGCGAGAAGTAGACGACGCTCGGCGAGATCGCCAGCAGGAACCCCGCCAGGAGCGCCCCGGCCCGGCCCAGGTACGGGCGCAGGGGGATCGCCAGGGCGACGGTGCCGATCCCAGCCAGGGCCGGACCGAGCCGCACGACCTGATCGCTGACCCCGAAGAGGAAGAGGAGCAACGCGCCGAAGAGCACGCTGAACGGCCCGCCCGACGCGCTATCGAGGGCGGTGCCGCTGCCACGGAGCAGGGCGTAGGCGGCGTAGGCGTGGCGCGCGCCCTCCGGACTGAGCGCGTCGGTTCCCAGGCTGGCGAGGCGCAGGAGCGCCCCGGTCAGGAGCACCCCGACCCAGGCCAGGATCTCGCCGCCGCGCTGCCCGAGCACCAGCGGGCGATCGAGCGCGGGATCGGGGGTGAGTATCAGCGAATCGTCGACCGATTCGAGCTCGTCGCGCCGCTTCTCCGGTGCCTGCTGGTCAACATCGAGCATGGGGGGTGCAGCCTCCTCAACGCGGCGCTATCCGGCCCGACGGGGCACCGCTCGCGCGGCACCCCGTCGGTGGGACAGGCTACTTGTAGCGAATCGTGTTGTACTCGGGGACGAGATCCTTGCGGACGAAGACGGTGAAATCGTAGGAGCCGAGCGGTGCGCCCAGATCGCGGTAGGCCAACAGGCGGAAGAGCTTCGCCTGCCCATCCGGCGTCATCCCGGTCGTCAGCGACGAAAGGACGCTACCGACCACCGCGCGCGTGTCGTGCGGCTGATCCTGGGCGGTCCACACGCTCCAGCCGGGGCCGAGTTCCGGCGCGATCGCGAAGTTGCGATAGACCTCTTCCGGGAAGTGCCAGCGCATCGCGTAGGCCGTCCCCTGATAGTTGCTCAGCAGGGTCGCCAGTTCCGGGTGCGCGGCCAGATTCTCGTTGCCGACCAGCACGACCGCCACATCGTCGGGCGGCGCGTCGCTGAGCGAGCAACTCGCCCCCGCCGTGCAGCCGAAGTACTGCTTGTTGGGGTAATTCCGCAGGTACCACTGGAACGGCCAGGAGGTATTGTCGTCGTACATGATCGACAGCGTCTTGCCACCGGTCTTCAGCGCCGAGAACTCGTCCAACTCGCCCATCACACGGGTCACATCCGGCGAGGTCTGCACGTAGACCAGCATGTCTTTCGGCACGTCGCCGGTCTGGAAGGCGAGCGCCCACCCCGCGTGAATGTGGAAGAGGAGCATGGCGGCGGTGAGACCGAGCAACGCCACGCGCCCGGCACGGCCCCAGCCGGCCTTGAGTCCGTAGCCGAGCCCCAGGGCCACCAGCAGGACCAGCGGCAGCAGCAAGATCCACCAGCCCCGCTCACCCGCACCAGGGCCACCGTTACTCAGCCGCGCGGCCCCCAGGAACCAGCCGACGATCAGCGCGAGCATCAGACCGGGGACGGCCCAGGCGGAGCGGACGAACGAGGGCGCGGTCAGATCGCCGCGCGTCCGGCGCACCTCCGCGATCAGGCGCTCGATGGCCGAGCCAAGGAGGGCGGCGGTGAAGAGGAGCAGTGGCAGGACGAGGTGGATGTCCATCCAGGGCATCTTCTCCCCGGCCCAGGAGTAGATCGCGATCGTGGTGAGCGCCCAGTAGAGCATCAAGCCGCGCACGAAGGGCAGCGGCCCCTCGAAGCGCCCGAAGAGGCGGTGGGCCAGGAGTCGCCACGCGGTCAGCGCCGCCCCGCAGCCGCCCACGATCACCGCGAGGGGATCGTATTGCGGCATCAGCAACAGGTAGTAGAACCACGGCTGCTCCGCGCGGCGCTCGTCGTGCTGCGCCAGCCAGTAGAAGATCGCGCCGAATGACCCGGTCAGGATGCCGCTGATGTTGGAGAAGAGGCTGGTGTAGAGGGTGATGTAGATCCCCGCCGAGATGATGAACATCAGCCAGAGCGCGCGCCGGTCCTTCAACAGCGCGCGTGCGGCGTACATCGGCGTGCCGGCCGGGAAGCGCCCGAGGATCCCATCGGCCCAGCGCTGCCCGCCCGCCGCAGCGGAGAGGGTCTGCACCACCAGCACGCCGAAGCCGATCAGGAGCAGCAGTCCACAGAGGATGACCGGATTGGTAACCAGTGCTGCCGCGTATGCCTGCACGGCGGTATTAGTGGGGTTACTGAAAGGGATCGCGGGCAGTTCGGGCCACCCGAGCAGCTTCGGCAAGATTCGGAATATCAGCGCGAGCGCGACGACGAAGCCCGCCCCCAGGTAGAGCACCCGCCGCGCCGCCGACCAGAGGAGCGCGATGATCAGCGCCGAGCCAAAGATCGCGGTGACGATGAAGAAGTCTTCCTTGTTGGTGAAGAGGAATCCCCACGCCGCCGCCCCCGTCAGCGCCCAGGCGAGGCGCGGGCGCGCGACGAAGCGCACGACCGCGATGAAGAAGAGCAACGTGAAGAAGGCCGAGTAGACGTCGTGGCGGTGGAAGCGCCCGAAGTAGAGGAATGAGGGTGAGGTCAGCAGCAGCACCGACGCCGACAACGCGCCCCACCGCCCCAACTCGCGCCGCAAGAACCACGGCAGCAGGACAGTCGCCGCGCCGAAGAGGGCCGCGCCGTAGCGCGAACTCGCGTCGCTATCGCCGAAGAGGAGGTAGGAGAGCGAGGCGATGTGGAAGAGGAACGGGCCGTGCATCAGCGGATCGTGCGTGTAGCCGACCCCGGTGTAGTAGAGCCAGGAGAAGTACGAGTGCAGACTCTCGTCGTGGTGTTCCGCCTGCCGCCCGAGGTCCCAGTAGCGCGAGAAGATCGCGCCCAGGCCGATCAACAGGTAGAGCAACCCTTCCACGGTGATATATTCGCGCAGATCGCGGTGCTGCCAGCGCGGCGCGGCGATAGCTGCGGAGACAGGCACCTCTTTGCCGGTGGCGGGACGGATCTGTTGCTCGACGGGCGCGGCGCTCGTCGTCGCTTCGGTGGTCGCGGTCGCGGCGAGAGCCGCGCGTTGTGCGGCGTTGCGGGTCTCCTCGCGCTTCCCGCTCGCGGCCGATCCTTCCGCGCGCCCCTTACGGATTGGCACATCTCTCGCCACATTGCCCCCACGGTCTATTGCGATACGGTATCGGCGTTGATTGTACTTGACGGGTCGAAGTCGCGGCAAAACGCGACCAACGCGCCTACCCGTAGCAACGCCCCATACGCGGGCGAGGTTACCCTGAGTGGTCAGACCGCGGCATCATCTTGAAATAACGCGGGCGGGTGTCCCGTAACACCCGCCCCTCTCGTGCCCGCTCGCTGGCGTGCGCTAGTCGCCGCTGACCGCGAGCGCGCGGCGCTGCCGCAAGCGGCGCGCGCGGACGCGGAGTAAACCCTTGATATCCTCGGTGGCGGTGGAGACGATCCGCACCCGGCTATCGAGATCCTCGATCCAGTCGACCGGCACCTCGTAGACGCGCAGGCCATCCGCCTCGGCCAGCAGCAGCAGCTCCGTATCGAAGAACCACTCGTTGTTCTCGACCTGCGGCAGGAGCTGCCGCGCCACGCTGCGCTTCACCGCCTTGAAGCCGCATTGTGCGTCGGAGAAACGGTTGCGGAAGATCAGCTTGATCAGGAAGTTGTAGCAACGCGAGATGATCTCGCGCTTCCACTGCCGCGTGACCACCGCCCCCTTTAACAGGCGCGAGCCGATCGCCACGTCGCTGTGCCCGGTCGCCAGCGGGGCGATCAGCGGCAGGAACGACTGGAGGTTCGTGGAGAGATCGACATCCATGTAGGAGACGACGTCGGCCTCCGAGGCCAACCAGGCGGTCCGTAGCGCCCGCCCACGCCCCTTACGATCGAGGTGCAACGCGGAGACGTGGGGATGCTCGGCCGCGAGGCGATCTGCTACCGCGCGCGTATCGTCGGTGGAGGCGTTGTTGGCGATGATCACCTGCCAATGATAGGGGAAATAGGTTTCCAGGTAGGTGCAGAGGGTCGCCACGCTCTTGGGTAAGGCGGCCTCTTCGTTATACACCGGGATCACGATGTCCACCGTGACCTGCCCGACCGGGAGTGCATCACGCCGCCGCAATTCCTGCCGTACCATCGTGACAGCCTTCCCCTTCATCGGGTGACTTCCCACGCGCGGAAGGCCGCTCGCAGCACCCACCCCGGACAACCGCTTGGCATCGACCTCGCCAAGTATAGACGATTGTACTTATGCGCCCATATAGCCCGATCTGGCTGTTTTCTGCCGCCGCACGACCGGTGCGCTCAGACACCGCCGAGCGGCCAAAAGCGCTCCATCGCCTCCTGGCCCGCGCCCAACGCAAAGGCGTGCGCCGCGATCGCACCCGGCCAGTCGTCGGTGAAGCGGAAGATCACCGGCAATTGCGAGCGATAGGCCCCGATCGCCGCGACCCGCTGGGCCAGCGTCGCGGTCACCGGGCGCGTCTCCGCCGCACCGATCTCTTGCCCCACCACGGCGAGCCGCCGCGCCGTCTCGTCGCCGAGCACGGCGTAGGGGAAATCCTCGTAGGCAGAGACGCGCCAGCCGCGCGCCGCGAGCGTACGTCCTATTGCATAGACGATTTGGTGGTCCACATGGTTGCCGATGGCGAGCGGGACGAAGATATTGACCGCTGCGGGGTCTGCGGCGGCGAGCGCGGGGAGCGCCAGGAGGGCGTCCGCGATCTGCGCGGGCAACGCGGCATCGGCGGGGTCGAGCGCGCCGAAGAGGGCCGCATCGGAGAGGTAGGCGTCGCCACGATAGATCGCGTCGAGGAAGGGGAGGGTCGCGGTGGCGCAGCCGAGGGCGGCGGCGGCGGCGGCCTCCTCGTCGAGGCGCGTGGCGACCGTGTCGCTCTCGCCGGTCCCCCATCGTTCGTGCTGCCAGCGGGCGAAGGCGGTCAGATCGGTCGCCGCCGGTTCGCCGCCGAAGATCGTGACGATGAGGGGCGTTGGGCCGCGCTGGGCCAGGGCGGCGACGGTCCCGCCGCAAGAAAGGGCGACATCGTCGTAGTGCGGGGCGAGGAAGAGATCGGTGACACGCCCGCCGCCTTGCATCTCGCCCCGCCCCATTGCGCCGCGTTTCGCCGATCCGGTCGCCACGCGCGATTACTTTTCCGTGTTGTTCGAGGTGTCGTGCCGGAAGGCGTAGGCCAGGGCGAGCGTACCGACGACGCCGGAGATTACCCAGAAGATGGCGAAATCGGGGTAGCCGCCCCACGCGGTCATCCCGGCGGCGAAGATGATGAAGAGGAGAAAAATAAACCACATCAACCAGAAATCTCTGCTCACCCTCGCCAACCTCCCCGTCGATATCTCAGCGCGCTGCGCGAAAAACGTTGCTCACGCGTTACTCACGTCAATGAAGGCTTGCTCGTTGGTGCTGGCGACACCATCACTCGCCGTAGTCTATGGCCCAGGGGGGGGGCGCGTCAACCAGACAGCACGGCCAGAGCACGGGTGAAGCGCGGGGCATCGTCCCCGCACGCCTGACGACCCCACAATACTGGTGCCAGAAGGCGGGCGAGCGTGGGGCAGACCAGTCCCTATCCGAGCGGCATCGAGGAGCGCGAGATGAACGCTCGTGGCACCGTATCTCGCCCTTTCTAGAGGGCGGGAACACCGATAACCGAACCCACTGTGCGCGGCGTTCAGCAGGCGGCACTGACCGAGGCTAACGCCGATTGCCGGTCGGTTACGGTCGCGCTTCCAGCAGCGACGCGCTACGGGCCGCGTTGTCCCCTGCGGGCATCGAATAGAACTTGCCGGGGGCGCTGGACCAGGGACAACGGCATACCTCGCCCGTCGCCTCGTTACAGCACCGGCACTTCCAGGTCGAGAGGGAGCTTACGCATCGGCCGGATCGCTGCCGCGCCGCGCGCCGATCAGGGCGGCCGCGCGGCCCGCCGCGACCCCGCGCACGCGCACATCCCCCACGCGACGGGTGATCTGCAAGCGATCGAGCTGTTCGAGAACCGCCTGCGCGTATTTGCGGCTCGAACCGAAGCGATCACGGAACTGGGCCATCGTCAGCGAGCCCTCATCATCGAGCGTCGCCAGGGTGGTGAAGACGATGTTCTCATACGTCTCGGCGGCGAAGACGATGCCCTCATCGACCCGCCAGACCGCCCCGGTCTCGGCGAGGGCGGCGAGGAGATCCGGCGTGATCGCGAAATCCGCCGGCGCGGGGGGCGCGAAGGGCTGTGCCGCGAGCGCCGCCAGGAAACGATCGGCCAGCGCCCGCTGTGTCGCCGTGAAGGTGATGCGGAAGTCGGACAGACGGAACGCGGTGCCCGCCTCCACGATCACCCCCTCGCGGAGTGCGCCCGCGATGACCGCGTCGTACAGGCGCGGGGGGAGGGTCAGGCGACTCCGCAACTCCTCCTTCGGCACCCCGCCGCGTAGCGGATTGGCGCGGTGGCCGATCGCCAGGATCTCGCGCAGGCGCGCGGTCAGCCGCTCCCAGTTCGGGACGGCCACGAGCACGTCGGCGGGGCGCGACGTCGCCGGATCGCCGGTCAGCTGGCGCACCGTCCCGGCGGCCAGTGTCGCCGTCAGGGCCGTCGCCAACGGCTCCGCCGCGAGGTTCGCGCGCTCGGCCAGCGTTTTGCGGTCGAGCGGCCCCGCCGCGAGCGCTTGCAGCAACAACTCCTCGGGCGTGCCAAGCGCCAGCGTCGCCAGCGTATCGAGGGTCGCCTCGTTGAAGCGCTTGTGCCGGCGCGGTGCCGCATCGACGATCACCCCACCACCGATCGTGATCGATGGCGACGGGCGGCGCACGATGAAGCGATCCCCCTTCTGTGCCGCGACCGGGCGCGCGAGGCGCAGTTGCACCCAGCCGGTCGCGCCCGGCGACAACCGCTCGGTATCGAGGAGGGTGACGCGCGCCGGAACCTCGTCCGCGCCCAGGAAGAAATCGACCTCGTCGTTCTGTTCGAGTTCCAGCGGCGCATCGCGCACCAGGGTCAGCTGCACATCGAGGCGCTCGCTCGGCGGTGGCGCACCAGGGAGGGTCAGCAGATCGCCACGCCGCAACTCGTCGGTCGCCAGCCCGACGAGGTTGACCGCCACGCGGCTCCCCGGCCCCGCCGTCGCGCGCTTCTGCTGGTGGCTTTGCAGGCCCCGGATCCTCCCGCGCCGCCCGCTCGGCAGGATCGCCACCTCCTGACCGACCGTCAGGTCGCCGTCGCTGAGGGTGCCGGTTACGACGGTGCCGAAGCCGCTGATCGTGAAGACACGATCGATCGGCAAACGGGGCAGGCCGTGCGCGACCCGCTCCGGCGTCGCATCGAGCACGGTGTCGAGCGCGGCGCGCAACTCGTCCAGCCCCGCGCCGGTGGCGGCGGAGACGGCGACGATCGGCGCGGTCTCCAGCGTCGTGCCGAGGAGCCGTTCGCGCGTCTCCTCGCGCACGAGATCGAGCCAGTCCGCATCGACGAGATCACGCTTCGTCAGCACGATCAGGCCGCGCGTGATCCCGAGCAGATCGAGGATCGCTAGATGCTCCGCCGTCTGCGGCATCGGCCCCTCGTCGGCGGCGACGATCAGCAACGCCGCGTCGATCCCGCCGACCCCGGCGAGCATGTTCTTGATGAAGCGCTCGTGGCCCGGCACGTCGATCACGCTGACCTGTCGCCCGCTCGGCAAGGCGAACCAGGCGAAGCCGAGGTCGATCGTCATCGCCCGCTCGCGCTCCTCGCGCAAACGGTCGGGATCGATCCCGGTCAGCGCCTTCACCAGGGTCGATTTCCCGTGGTCCACATGCCCGGCCGTCCCGACGACAAACACCGCTCGACCTCTATCACACCAGCCGACACACCGCCACGCGGACGATCCCACGGGCGGAGAGGATACCAACGACGACAGCTGCGTTACGAGGGCGGCTGCTGTACCGGGAACCCCGGATTGTCACCGCTCATCCGGGTCCAGCCAAAACCCCACGAGTTCGCGAAATGCCCGCTGCATATGCTCCTCCGAGAACTCCTCGAAAGCGCTGAGATGGATCGGCGCCTCGTAGGGCAGGAGCGGATCGCGCACGTCCCCCTTCGCTCGCCCGCATCGGAGATGGTCAGGCGCAGTTCCAGCAGCAGCTGACCATGCTTGGTCGTCCACTCATCCAGCACCACGCTCGGTTCGCTCAGCGACCAGGCGTATTGATTGTCCCTGATCGGTCGGCCCTTGCGTGGGGCGACGATACCGCCGACTTTCCGGTGACGCTTCAGCATCACACGAACATCTTTGAAGCCTTGTGAGACGATCGCACCCTACCGGATCTCGAACTCGGCGCAATAGGCCATGTAGTCGTCGCGCTTCTTTTGTCGTTCCAGCCCCAGGCTGATCGTGTTCTCCTCGACGCCGCGTAGCCATTCGGGCGTGGCGGTCGATCGTTCAGGTCGCTGCTCATCGCTCTTCCAACGACCGAACCAGCCCATCGCTCTACTCCCATCGACAGCGGCGTGACGCCGATACTCGACTATACCATTTCTTCAGGCACCCGGATATTCGGCACCGGCGTCCGCATCAGGGTCCAGGCAACGTCGGGCACGGTTACAACGCGACGGCGCTCATGCGTTCCTCCCGTGTCGCGCACGCCGGCCGCTGTTCGGGTGGCGGCGCGCTCGGCCCGCTCAACGGTGCCGACCGGCGCCGCCAGCGCGCAGCATCCTCACACCGGCATCGACGTTGCATCGCCCTGCCCTGGCGGCATCTCGCGTATCGCGGAGGTTGCACAATGGCGTTATAATGCGTACGTACTAAGACTCTGTTGCGTGCCGCTGTGGCTCGACTATACTTCGCGCCAGCGCCGGGGGCGCGGCACAGGGATTCAGACGTGGCGAGGGTGGAGCAGCGTGGCAGGGCTCGATCGCTTCGAACAGTTCTTCGAGCGCATCGTCGAGGGGACGATCATGCGCTTCTTCCGCAGCCCCATCCAACCCGCCGAGATCGGCCGGAAGCTGGAGCGGGCGATGGAAGACGGGCGAATCGCCGGCGTCAACGCGCCCCTCGTCCCCAACGATTATCGCGTGGCGATGCACCCGCAAGATATGATCGCCTTCGCCGACTTCGTGCTGCCGTTGAGCCGTCAGATGGAGGGCTGGTTGGCGGAGGAGATCGCGTCGCGCGGCTACCAGACCCTCGGGCGAGTGCTCGTGCGGATCGGCGGCGACCCGCACGTCTCGCGCCGCTCGATCGCCGTGACCGCGACCACCTCGGCCGGCGTCGAGCCCTCGCAGCGCGACAGCGACCGGATCCAGCACACCGAGTTATACCGGGTGATCAAAGAGCAGAGCGGCGGGCTGGTGCCGCACACCCTGCGGCTGCTCAACGGGGCCGGACAGGATCGGGTCTTCACCATCCGGGCGGTCTCCACGACGATCGGGCGCGGCCTCGACAACGACCTCGTCCTCGAATCGACCGATGTCTCGCGGCACCACGCGCGGATCGAATTCCGCGAGGGGCAATGGTTGATCTTCGACCTCGGCAGTACCAATGGGACGCGCGTCAACGAGCAGATGGTCCAGCAAACGGCCCTGCGCGGCGGCGACCGGATCGCGTTCGGCAGTTTGCAACTCGAATTCGTCCCGTACCAGTTCGGCCCCCCCGCATGAACGATAACGCGCGCCCGCAGCGGCGCACCGCCGGCGACACCGTGACTGGCCAGCGCGTGCTGTGTCTCGCCTTGCCGTGGCGCAACGCCCGGCACGCGGCACATGGCACTGGATCACCGACATGAGCTTGCCATTCGACTGGTTCATCCTCCTCTTACGCATCCTCTTCGTCTTCCTGCTCTACTTCTTCCTCTTTCAGATCGTGCGGACGATCGCACGCGAGCTACGCGCGGTGTCGATCGCCACGGCGGGGGGGCAGACGAGCGGGGCCGGGCCGGGGCCGCCCCAACAGGCGCGGCTGGTGCTGGAGGAGAACACCGAGGCGGGGCTGCACGCCGGGACCATCTTCATGCTACGCCCGGGGGCGGTGGTCGGGCGGCGGACGGGCAGCGACATCTTCCTCAACGACACCTACATGTCCGGTGAGCATGCCCGCCTGACCTTGCACGAGGGGCATTGGTGGGTCGCCGATCTCGGCAGCACCAATGGCACCTACGTCAACGGCACGCGGATCGAGCGCCCGACCCCGCTGCCCGAGGGGGCGGAGGTCCGCTTCGGGCGTATCCGCACCCGGTTCACCGTATGAACCGGAGGCGCAGTGCGGTGCCGCGCGATGGGCCGCGGTGCCGACAGGGGAGGGGAGAGCTGCCAACCGCCGCACCGGAAAGGAACACGCACGACGCAACCGCCCAGATCGAGCCGCGTTCTACAGGGCGGAGACGCGCAACTCCCTGTTCCGGTGCTGTTCCATCGTCGGTACGTGTGCTCGGCAGGTGAGGAGGGGGAGAGGGACGGAAAGAGACCAACAGCATCCGCAGTGCGCTGTGCGCGAGTAGTAGAGAAGGCAAGGAAAGAGATTGATGAGCAAGCCCTGGAAGACCACGAAGCTCGTCATGGCGATCCTGATGATCGCCGCGATGTTGCTGCCGACCGGCCCGACCAGCGCGGCACCGCAAGTGACGGCGGACGCGCAGGCGCTGACGGGTACCGGTTCGACCGATCCCTACTGGTTCCCGCAGTCGGGCCACTACCTCAGCGGGCGCTTTCGACAGTACTGGGAAGCGAATGGCGGCCTCTTCGTCTTCGGCTTCCCGCTGACGAAGGTGTATAGCGAGGTCTCTACCGATGGTAATACGTATCTGACACAGTATTTCGAGCGTGCGCGCTTCGAATACCACCCCGAGAAGACGCAGCCGTACGATGTGCTGCTGACCCTCGTCGGCAACGAGGTGACGGCGGGCCGCAAAGCGGAAGGGCCGTTCCAGCCGATCGCCAACCCGAACAATGGCAACGCCTACTTCACCGATACGGGGCACACCCTCAGCGGGGCGTTCCTCAACTTCTGGACGCAGTACGGCGGCTTGCAGAACTTCGGCTTCCCCCTCTCCGAGCCGTTCACCGAGAAGAACTCGGTCGATGGTAAGGATTACACTGTGCAGTACTTCGAGCGGGGACGCTGGGAACTCCACCCGGAGATCGCCGACCCCAAGTACGCGGTGCTGCTCGGCCTGATGGGGCTTGAGCGGGCCAATCGGCTCAATCTTGGTGCCGATGTCCGCAGCGCCGAGACGAATCCGCCGCGCGGCGACTTCATTCCGGGCAACCCCGGTGGGCTCGTGCCGGTGAATCACATCGAGTATGGGTTCAACACCTTCCTGGTCGGCGGCAACAATGGCACCACTTTCAATGATGGCACGATCGGCAAGGTACAGGAAGCCGGCTTCGGTTGGGTGCGTCTCCAGTTGATCTGGAAGGACTTCGAGCGCGAACCCGGCAACTACGACTTCAGCATCCTGGACCCGCAGATCAATGCGGCTCACTACGGCAATCGCCGCGTCATGCTGAGCGTCCTCAAGGCCCCCGAGTGGGCACAGGCGGGCGGCGGTCTGCCGGAGAATCAAGCAGGCCTCGATGCCTTCTACAACCTGATGCGGACTGTGGCCGGGCGCTACGCCGGCAAGGTGCAGGCCTATGAGATCTGGAACGAGCAGAATCTGGCCGGTGAGGTCGGTGGCAATGTCCGCGTCGCCCCCTACATCAACGTCCTGAAGAATGGCTACCTCGGCGTCAAGAAGAACGACCCGACCGCGTGGGTCCTCTTCGGTGGCCTGACCCCGACCGGCGTCAACAAGCCGAACGTGGCGCTCGACGACGTGTCGTATCTCCAGCAGTTCTACGCCTACAACAACGGCGAGGGCAAGCAGTATTACGACGCCCTCGGCGCGCACCCCGGTAGCGCCTCGAATGCGCCGGATGTCCGCTTCCCGAACGGCACCGGGCAGTGCCCGCCCGCCGCGACGGAGCGTTACGGCTCGGCAAACGGTACCTGCTGGAACTCATCGCCGGACTTCTACTTCCGCCGCATCGAAGAGCAGCGCGCGGTGATGGAGCAGAACGGCGAGTCGGCCAAGACGATCTGGCTGACCGAGTTCGGCTGGGACTCCTGCGTCGGTGGCGCGCCCGCGCCCGCTGGCTACGAGTATTGCCAGCTGATCAGCCGCGAGCAGCAGGCAGCGAACATCGTACGCGCCTTCCAAATCGGCAAGAACGAGTGGCCGTGGATGGGCGTGATGTTCCTTTGGAACCTCAACTACGCCGCCGCCCCGGGGATTCCGGCCAGCGACGAGAAGTACGGCTGGTCGGTCCTCGGCCCCGGCTTCACCAACCTGCCCGCGTTCGACGCGATCAAGAACATGCCAAAGTAAGGCACCTCGCCATTACGACGGCGCATGAGGCGGGCCGCTCCCGTCTGGGAGCGGC